>ERZ1370068.10540-contig-923_pt1 | contig 73354 bp, 115 predicted proteins | sample MGYA00561227_ERZ1370068 | MGnify/ENA primary metagenome ERZ1370068 (study PRJEB38410, sample SAMEA6850437) | metagenome | study: Metagenomic assessment of the ecological functions of the soil: analysis of the soil microbiota associated with the... | reverse complement strand
TTGTACTTCGTTCAGTTACGTATTGCTTACCCATGCTTCTCCTACGAGGCATTGTCGAAGCGATGATGTTTTGAAGAAAGCTAGTTTCAGGAGATGAAGGCAGAAGAGAGGAATTGTGTCCTACTTCTCGGGTACTACGTAAGAGTCGAATGGTTGTCCAGGGAACTCTTATAGCCGGATGGCAGAGATCGCGGCGATTCCAGGCTGGGAACTCCATATCCTCACCGGCTTCGGCGCGCCGATGACGGAGAAGAGCTGCGCAAGATGGCCTGCCTGCGGATCCGAGCGTTATATTTCAGCGGGATGGTTAGCAGGGAAGAAGTGGTTCGGCTGCTATGCTCGGCAAGGATCTGCATCAATCCGCACGTCGTCAGTCAAACTCCCGGAAACGTGTTTGCCTTCAAGATTATCCCAGTATTACCCTCGCGGCCGGGGCTCACGTTGTGGCAGCGACGCCCATGGGGGAACGCTGGAGCCGCAGCTGGAAGGTGGGGAGTACCCCTACATGAGCGACAATAGTCCTGGCTACGATTGCGGCGACATTGCAGCGGGTGATCCGCGAACGTGACTTTGAACGCACCGCAGCGGAGGCAGCAGTGCAAGCTACGGTCCGCAAGCAATTTCAAGATCGCTCGATGAAGCTTCTCAATAAGGTGATGGCGGCGAATAACGCGGATCGAAAATTCGTTGAGGGCGAATCGGTCCGTTGGTGGATCGGACGTCCGAAGTTACATGTTAGGATAATCGAACTTTTCAATGAACATCGATAAATTCTCATACTCTTGGCGAGTCGAGTGTGTGACCAATGTCACGTCGGCGGCGTGTTTGATCGAGGCAGAGAAGGATCGCTTTCGGAGGTTAGAGTCTGAGTCTCAGCCTGCCGCGAGTCAGGCTTAGCGTTCCGCGCTCGCCGCGGCGAGCGTCTTCATCACGTCGATGAACGTGTTGATTATAAAGCTTGGAGCGACCCGGCGACGTCGTCCGTACCACACCGCTGTTGAGGCGATTGGATGGATCGGTTAGCTGGATCACGGCGGAAAGCAATCTCCGCGCTGCTCGATGGAATCGATCGTAGAAGTGCGTTGTGTTTCATGGGAAAATCGCAAGCGCGTCGCCGATACCACCTACGATCTGGTGATCAACCTGGAGGATGATCGGGAGACCAGCTCGTTTTTGGACGAGTTGAAGTTCAAACAACTCTTCGGTGCATCACCTGGACGGCAGACGGTCAACCGGCTTATACTCCAGATTCGCGCAGCTGGTTCGACTTAAGCTTGATTAGCGCCTACGGACGAGAGAAGAGGCGGATCGACTCAAGCTTCTAAACCGGCGCACTTATCAGGAGTTGATTTTGACGGCCTCGGTCTCGGCTTTTAGCGGTGAGAGTACTGCCTGCCACACGCGACCGACCAGACTTACGAGGGGACGTGGCTGTCTCATCCTCCGCCGGTCCAGTATGGCCGATGAAACAACTGGGCCTATTACAACGAAGTTGAAGAAGGAACTGGAGGCGCAAGGCCTGAAGGTTAACATCCTGGAGAGCAGACCGACCTTGCTCGAGCACTTGGCGGATGTGCAGGGGCACCGCTGCCTCGTTTCCGGCGATAGTTTGCCCATGCACCTGGCGCTGGGCAGCGGCGTGCGATGTGTTTCCATTTTCACCTGCACCAGTCCATGGGAAATACACGGATACGAGTTGCAGGAAAAAATTGTCTCTCCTTTGTTGGAAAAGTTTTTCTATAAGCGCGGGTATGATCGAAACGCGACCACCGCAATCAGGTTGGGGGTAAAGGATGCGGTGATGGCGCAGTTGGATGCCCAAGTTGTCAGCGTTGATTAAGCATATCCTGATGATGGAGCATCTTGACCCAGATATTGCGATTTATCTAGACGATCGAGCCGTCTTTTTGTATACTTTACGACCATTGCTTTCCTGCACAGATTGGTATGGGCAGAGTTGTCGAAGAACTGGATTGACACGGCCCGTACTATGGGTAAAGTGCTCTTTTACGTGCGAGCTATCACGCCTCTCTAATGAGCGTGGTGAAACAGCTTTTCGTCAATGCGGGAGCCAGCCGCTGAAATTTAGCATGGGCATTTGGTCACGCCGCCCGAATGCTGTGCGCGCGCGTCCCGGACCGAAATTCTCCAACTGCGCGCCGATTAAAAATGAAGCTTCTAGTGACCGAGTGGTGCGCGCCTGGCTTTATAGGGTCACATTTTGTCGATCTGGTGGTTGGTCTCGGCTGCCAGGTCGTTGTGGTGAACGATCTTAGCGGTGGCAGTGTCGAAAACCTTCGGACGGATCGGGCATAGAATTCGTTGAGAAAGATTTCCGGACATGTAAAGCGCGCGATTTCGCGGGAAGCGCTTCGATACCCTTGTTCATTTGGCCGCGCAGCCATCAGATCGTAACATCGGTGGGAACAGCCGATGCAAGCCCATGAAAGAAATCTATCGCTGACTTTACGCGATTACACTAGCGAATGAGCTGCGTATAAAACGTGTTGTCTTCGCGAGTTCTTAACGCCGTTTACGGCACAGCCACAGAAGTGCCTATAAAAGAATCATCAAACTAACCCCACCTCTCCGCTTATGGGCTACGAAATTAACTAGTGAAGGCGATATGGTCAGCTATTTCTTTGGAGCACTAGGATTGAGCTTTGTGAGTCTGAGATTCTTCAACGTGTTTTGGCCCCGTCAATCTCCATCACGTCGCCCTATTCAGGCGTAATATCAAAATTCCTAAGCAATGCAGAAGGGGTTGTCTGTTAATATCACCGGCGACGGCGAGCAAACACGCGATTTTATATATGTGAAAGACGTGGCGACTGCTTGCAAGCAACCATTACAAAGATTCCCAACGGAATATCTTGGTTACTCTTGAATATTGGGACGGGAGTACAACGTCTCTTTTTGCAGCTACGCAGCGAGATGACTCGGTTTTTCCCAAAGCAAATAACGTGCCAGTGTTTCTGCCAGCGGTGTCGGGCGATATTCGGCATTCAACCGCGAACACAGCTAGAGCGAGCGAAGCGCGTGCGGATTCTGTCCACGTTACTCGTTACAGGATTGGCGCCGGAACTTTGTGCGAGAGTCGGGGAAGCTTGCAAGTCGTCCAGCGCGCTTTAAAACGACAAATGCTATCACGGGAGGTTGAGCCGCCTTCCACGCAAGCGAATGCTCGGTTAGAGCAAATGGAAATCATGTAGTTATTTTCGCTCTTATTATGCTTAACAATGTTCGCGATAGGCTAATTGTCGTGAAGGACAGCAAACTTCTGTTATTATTGAATACTACTTCTCAGAGTCTCTCTCTGCGTTGCCATTGCAACCGGTCAGCTTGCTAGAGCATTTGGCCGATGTGCAGGGCCACCGCTGTCTGGTTTCTGGCGATAGCCTGCCAATGCATCCTGGGGCTGGGAAGCGCCGTGTGTTGTGTTTGCATTTTCACCCGCGCCAGTCCATGGCAAATATCTGGCACATTGCTATCACGGACATATCTGGCGTGAACTGTTCAGATCCGATCGGTTTCGAGAAACCGCCTGATCGTCCCCATTCGATAAATCTCCTCAACTGATGAGCGTTGATCTCTCTAAGGCGGTGAAAAGCGACGTAAGCCTGCGCCGGCCTTCCGTCTGTAGCTTCGGCGACAGCTAGCGCCGCCAGAACGACGCTGACCGATCATCTGCTGACCAATCTCAGGCGGCGCACGATCTCCAGCGCAGGCTGATCACCGCAGTGGCGCAGGGCGCGCAGTTCTTCCTGAATCTGGCGCTACGTCATGGTGCTCGCCAGACTGCTCGTGCCGCAGGACTTCGGACTGTTCGCCATGGTTACGACCGTCATGGGCTTCCTCCGCATTTTTCAGGATGCCGGGCTTTCGATGGCCACGGTGCAGCGACAAGAGATCACCCATGCGCAGGTCTCCAATCTGTTCTGGGTAAACGTGGCTGTGGGTGGTGTAGCTACTCTCTGCTCGTGGCTGCGTCAGCGCCGGCAGTCGCGTGGTTCTTTCGCGAACCGCAGGCTGGTGAGCATCACGCTTGTGCTCTCAATTACTTTTGTGCTCGCCAGTTCGGCGGTCCAACACATTGCGCTGTTGAACCGGCAGATGCGTTTCGGCGTGATTGCGATTATCGACGTTGTTTCCATGCTTGCCGGTTACCTGACCGGCATAGCCCTGGCGCTGTCGGGATATGGCTACTGGGCGCTGGTATTCGCCTATCTGGTTCAGGTCACCATTAGACTTGTGCTGGCGTGGTCGATCTCGCGGTGGCGGCCTCGATTACCCTCCCGGAACACTCAAACCTGGCACCTATTGAGTTTCGGCGCGAATATTTACCGCGGCAAGCCTGATGTATGAGCTCGCGCGGGGTGCGGACAGCCTTCTGATTGGGCGGTTCTTCGGCGCCGCGGCGGTCGGCCTGTATTCGAGAGGCTCCATCCTTCTTATGCGGCCGGTGCAACAATTCATCATCCCAATCAATGCCGTGCTGGTTCCCGCACTGTCGCGGATACAAAGCCAGCATGACCGGTATCGACGAACATTCCTTCAGGTGTTCGAGGCGATCGCGCTGATTGACCTTTCTCTTCACGGGCCTGTTTCTTGCCTTGTCCAATCCGTTGACGCTGGCCGTACTTGGCCCAAAATGGGAAGGAGCAGTCGTGATCTTCGCCGGCTTTTACCATGGCGGCCCTGGCCTATCCGCTTTTTCGCGGCGTCGGCGTGGCTGTTCGCCAGCCAGGGACGCGGGAAGGACTGGGTCCTTACCAGTGCGATCATGTCGGGTGTCACCGCTTGTTCTTTCCTCGCCGGAGCTGCCGTTCGGTCCCGCCGGTGTGGCGATATTCTATTCGGCTTCGTGTGTCCTGATACAGTTGCCAATTGTCTATTACATCGCCGGCCGGCGAGGGTCGGTGAGCAGGAAAGATCTGTGGATCGGATGCCTGCGGCATCTGCCTGTCTGGGAGTGGTTTTGCGGCACTGCCTGCTCGCACGCACTTTCGTTCTGGGTGCTAACCCATGGATGCAATTGTTCCTGTGCGCGCCCTGGTAGCGCTGCTGGCGGGAGGGACGTACATTGCGTTTCTGCTCCTTCTCGACGCGTGGCGGTGAACCTGTTCTCAGTCGTGCGGGAGTTGAGAGGTACGCGCGCGACATCGGTCGCTGGAAATCCGCGCGTCTAATGAGATGAGCGGCATATCAAAGCACTCATCAAACGTAACGGTGCATTCTCTGCTGACAGAGGCTGGGCCGCGCCGCGCGATGTGGGGCCTATTCGATCGCCGAGAGCGTTGGTCGCTTTCCTGGCGTGGCCGATTGATCGTGGCTTTCGCTGTTGTGCTTATCAGCGTTTCTAGTTTTTAGAAGCGTTTATCCCTTTTCTTGCGACAACCCACCGCGTCGATGCAGACGTTCTGGTAGTGGAAGGGTGGATACACGAATACGCAATTCGCGCGGCTGCTGAATGAATTCCGAAGCGATTCATTATGAGCGCGGTTTTTACGACGGGTGGGCCGGTCGAAGGAACCGGAGGTTATACTAAATGATTACAACACCTCGGCCAGTGTAGCGCGCCGATCTCTTGAGGAAGAACGGTCTTGCAAACGGATCTGTGCAGATGGTTCCGTCACGGGTGATGGATCGGGATAGGACATACGCTTCGGCGGTTGCGCTGCGCAACTGGTTCCGCGACCACAATATGGCCGGTGTCTGGCATCGATGTTGTGACCGAAGATCTGCATGCGCGCCGCACTCGCCTTCTATTTCGGAAAGCGCTTGGTAGACCACCGGGTTGCCGTCGGCGTCGTCGCAATTCCAAATTCGGATTATGATCCCAAGCGCTGGTGGCGGTTATAGCGCGGCATTGAAGGACGTCTTAAGCGAGGCAGCCACCTAATTGTAGCTACTGGAACTGTCTTTTATGCTGAACCGGTGCGCCTAGAGAAGGCAGCCGTGCCTTCTCAAGAACAATCTTAAATGAAGCAGCTGCTGTTGGTTGCCGCTAGCGATGCAAGAGGATTGATTCTTCCCGCGGACACCAGTGCCTATCAGCTGCTGATACGCCCGAGCGGATCTTCGCTGCAGGGCGGCGCACGTTTACCCGCGATACAAACGTCGCCGATCTGACGAGGCCAAGCAGGACCTATTTTGCGAAGGAGAGCAATTCATATGAAAATCTGGGGCAGTGGGGCCCCGCTATGTGGGTTTTAAAACGGCGCGGAAGACCAGATCCGGTTTGTCGGCAGGTGCTTACGAGAAATAAATTGCCAAAAACAGAAGAATTTTATTGCCATGACAATCAAGTCTGATACGAAGAACAGCTGCGGCGTATCCGCCAGGATCGATAATGCAATTATGGCGGTGTCGGGGATTTTTCTGTTTATCCTTATTTTGGGCTTCTGTTTTTCCGGCCCGCGCTGCGCGGGGCTACCGTGTACGAATTCTGACGGGACGGCGGCGAGTATTCAGTTTATTCACAATAATCAGACGCAGGAGGGCGATACGATTACGGTGCCTGCTGGAACATTCTCATGGACTAAAAAGTTACGATCACCAAAGCAATTACGTTAATGGGTCAAGCACCACTGATCCGGTGAACGGGACTGCAGTAGATACGACCAAAATCAGGACAACATCTCGGCCGGCTCCAACGATCCGCTGGCGAGCTCAGGAAGCGGAAATTTAACGGATTTCAGGGCTATCGTTCGTCACGGGTGTTAGATCATGGCGCTCGAATGGAATGATACGGCAGGAAGCCGGGACGACTTCCTACAGGATGAATCACTACCATTTTGACCATGTTTACTGGGCACCCATTATTGGCGTGTTCTGCCAGAACTGGGGCGTCATCGACCATTGTGTGATGAACGGATTCACTAATGAAGGCTTCCTGCACTTTTGGCCCAGTGAACATGCAGCCAACGGAAACACTGGCGACAGGGGCGATAGCTTATGGGAAGCGTCGGCTGGATTTGGCGGCCCCAACTTTTTCATAGAGGACAACTGGCTCGAAGGCGGCGCGGGCACTTCTGGTGGAAAGATTTGCTTCAGGCACAACACCATCTCGCACGACAACAGCAGGATGCCACGGAACAGGTCAGACGTTCGCGCAAGCTCGCGGCGGTCCGCGCTTGTGATTCTATAATAACGTATTTCGTTGGTCTAATGGCTGCTCATCACTCGATGGGTCAACCAGTGGAAGTGGGATCTATCACGACAATGTTGTGAGATTTGCCTCACACATGGGCGTTTCGTTGCAGGTTTACAGAGAGATACACAATTTCGGCTCTCCGTTTTCAGGGCGCTGATGGAGCCAACGCATGGGACTACAACGCGACAGAGCCAAATGGAACGCATCGACGATGGGCATCCTCCCTATCTGTTCGATAGCGGGCAGCAAAATGTCTCGGGGTCAGTGCTCACTGACGCCTGGCAATAAAAACTGGACAACGAACCGGTGGGCTAACTATAACCTTCGCCGGACATCCGACGGCGACCGCGATAATCGTATCTAACACAGCGCATTCGCTCACAATAACCGGAATGGATTGGACAGGGCTGGGCTACTGGAAACGGATACCAGATTACGCAAGGTCTTAGATCCTGGATCAGCCGGGGCTCGGCGCAGGCGCGTCACATCAGCAAGGCAACGCTCCCCGCCTGGCCCGATCCGGGCGAGCAGAGCCGATGCTATTCGTGGAACAACACGAATAACGACGATGAGTGGTTCACGCTTTGGCTATGTGGTATCAGGCGAGGGCCGCGTCAACTACCGTTCAAGCCGGACGCGATTATCGTCAGCAGCTGCTGCCGATGCCGGGCTACGCGCCGTATCGCTTACCCGCATCCTTTGACGGTGGGCGGGAATCCCGCCGCCGCCCCTCGCCGCCACCGCCGCCGCCGACTAACCGCTACGCGCCCGGGGAGCGGGCTGCAGAAATGGATTTTAACGGCGACGGCAAACCGGATTACCTGCTTTACAATCCCAGTACGCGGCAGACGGTGATATGGTATCTTAACAACAATGTTCTTATCGGCCACGCTTACGGCCCCACGCCGTGGTCAGGGCTGGAGCTTGGTGGGGGTTGCGGATTTTAACGGCGACGGCAAACCGGATTACCTGCTTTACAATCCCAGTACGCGGCAGACGGTGATATGGTATCTTAACAACAATGTTCTTATCGGCCACGCTTACGGCCCCACGCTGTGGCCGGGCTGGAGCTTGGTGGGGGTTGCGGATTTTAACGGCGACGGCAAACCGGATTACCTGCTTTACAATCCCAGTACGCGGCAGACGGTGATATGGTATCTTAACAACAATGTTCTTATCGGCCACGCTTACGGCCCCACGCTGTGGTCAGGGCTGGAGCGTGGTGGGGGTTGCGGATTTTAACGGCGACGGCAAACCGGATTACCTGCTTTACAATCCCAGCACGCGGCAGACGGTGATATGGTATCTTAACAATAATGTTCTTATCGGCCACGCTTACGGCCCCACGCTGTGGCCGGGCTGGAGCGTGGTGGGGGTTGCGGATTTTAACGGCGACGGCAAACCGGATTACCTGCTTTACAATCCCAGTACGCGGCAGACGGTGATATGGTATCTTAACAGATAATGTTCTTATCGGCCACGCTTACGGCCCCACGCCGTGGCAGGGCTGGAGCGTGGTCGCGCCGTTGAGTGAGTATTAGGCGCTACGCCCGCGAGCCGATCGTCAAGGATTGTTAAGGACGCTGCAACGTTAAAGGCGTTGCGCACGCTCCCAGGTCGTGCCCGATGAGGCAGCTGGCGTTTGTCATCCTTATTTTGAGCCGCTTTCCGGCGTTTGCGACGGTTTGTCATTCTGACGGAGCTCCAAGGAGATGTGGCTATCCAATCACGACCACGGATCCAGTATGGTCAGCGTGAAACAATGGGCCTATTAGCGACGAGTCGACGAACGAACTGTGAACTCGCCGGCGGGTTTCAAGAAGGCGAGCATACTGCAGAGCCGGTCCACCGTGCTCGAGAAGCATCTGGCGGTGTGCAGGATCACCGCTCTCTGGTTTCTGGCCGATAGCCCGCGCCCACGCATTGGCGCCGGGCAGCGGTGTGCGATGCGTTTCCGATTTTTACCTGCACGAGTCCATGGCGAAATATGCGAAGCACCTGGTATCGATCCGTGTTTCTACGCACAGCGATAAAATGAGGATCGGTGACATCCCAGTCGATCAACACTTTTTCCCGCCAGGTTGGCGGCTGGGTGCGCCGAGCGTATGAAAATATGCACACGCTAAACGACCAAGGTGTGGAACGACCGCTTGTCGCAACCATCAGCGTCATCGCCCACACCTCGGTTTGCATGCCAACCTGGAGAGGAGTCGCTCGCATGGCGTTTGAGGCGGCGAATTACGAAGCTGAGGATGTTTTCATGGAGGCGGATCACGTTGACCTCTTTCCACTGGAACCCGGCGTGGGCTTCAGGTTTAAGGAAAAATGCCAGCGTAGGCTTTTGTGGAAGGACGTGACTCGAACGCTGGCCTCTGTCAACCCCGGACTCCGCTCGGTCAGGCTCAGAAAGGAATACGACCTGTTTTTTGCCGCTTCCAAACTGCTTCGAGATCTGCTTTACGTGAACGCCGTGCAGGGTTGGAAGGATCGGTGCAGGACAAGCGTATGTTGGCTGGACGAATTATGCTCCGCCGATGTGGTCCATAGCCGAAATTACCTGCACATCCTGAAACGATTCGATCATGTGTTCGTTGGCTTCAAAGGGGCGTGGACGCGATCAGCCAAAGTAATCGGACGGCGTTGCCACTTCCTTCCCATGGGAGTGGACGCGATCCGTTTCAGCCCTTACCCGAACCCGCCGGCACGGGTGATCGACGTTTACAGCCTGGGCCGCCGATTGGAGGGTCTTCACCGGACGCTGCTTAAGTTCACGGCTGAGCGGAACATGTTTTACGTTTATGAGACGCTCCAGGCTGGGCGCGGAAAAGTCGGTGTCCAACCATAGGCAGCACCGTGAATTACTGGCCAATCAGATCAAGCGGAGTCGATATTTTTGGTTGCCCCTGGCAAAGGCGAACCTGCCGGAGGAGACTCGAGGGCAAATTGAAGTGCCGGCTAGATTTTACGAAGGGGCGGCGGCGAGGTACGTGATGATCGGCCAAGCCCGGATTGTGAGCCGTTTCGCCAGCTTTTTGATTGGAAGGACGCGGTTATTGCAATCGACCCCAATAGCTCCGAAGTGGCGGACGTTTTGGCTGAGCTTGCTGGTCAACCGGAGCGGCTCTGGGAAACCAGCCGTCGGAACGCCGCGGAAGCACTCCTTCGCCACGACTGGTCGTATCGTTGGAAACAAATTCTTGCCATTGCCGGACTCAAGCCCATGCCGCAGCTTGAGTTGCGGGAGAAACGACTGAAAGAACTGGCGGACGTTGCCAGAAATTATCCACTAATGTAGTGCCTCCAGCGGGGGTGAGAACGCACAGTACGTCAGGCACAGGGTCGCCACCTCACTACAGCTCTCTCCCGCACCATATGCGTGATGCATTAAGCAACTCATAAGGTAACAGTGATCGACTAAATCTTTGGGTCCCACCGGCAAAAAGATTTTAATCGCGAAATGAAACAAAACAAAAAGAGTAACAAAATCGTCTTTTTCGGCGTGTTTGGCAATCAGAATTTAGGTAACGAATGCACGTTGCAGGCTACCATGTACAACATCCATAAGGCCTTGCCGGATGCAACATTTACATGTCTTTGCACAGTCCCCGAGGATACAGAACTAAGACACGGTATCCCTGCATTTGCGGCCCATCGAACATATCCAGCTTGGTTGGACTCTCAATTGTGGTCTGGGCGACGCTCAAGGTTGATGAGAATTACTGCGAAAGATTCTTTTCCGAATTCCGCTAGAATTGATCCATTGGGCTAGGGGCTTTAAGGTGATTAAGGGAAGCCATATGCTCATCGTTCCGGGAACGCAGGTGGTATCAGATTACGTGACCGGACCGTTTAGCTGGCCCTACGATATATTCAAATGGGCAATCATTGCCAAACTGTGCAGGGCTAGGTTGCTCTTCCTAAACATCGGAGTCGGCCCGATATATCATCCTCTGAGCAGGTGGTTCATTAGGGCAAGTCTCAATTTCTCGGACTATCGTAGCTACCGAGACATCGCCTCGAAACAGTACGTGGAGAAAATGGGGCCTTCGTCGGGATTGTGACCTCGTTTATCCCGATTTAGCGTTTAGCTTGCAAAGCGCCTTGTTACCAGCATGTCAGAACGTAGGTAAAACAAAGGCCTGTCTTCGGTATTGGACTAAAGGATTACCTGGGTCGAGAGGGCGTGCGTGATCGCCACAATAATCGCACCTATCGCGATTACTTGAACACGCTGGGAGACCTTGTGGCCTGGTTGTGCGAGCGAAATTACATGGTGCGAGTGATAATAGGGAGATGTTTTGTGCGACAGCGGCGTGAAACAAGATTTCATGGAATTGCTGCACGAGCGTGGATTAATGAATAAAGAAGGTCAGATTGTTAATGAACCGGTTTTTACGGTAGAGCAGTTGTTAGTCTCAAATCGCAGCCATCGACTTTTTAGTCACATCACGGTTTCATAACCTCGTATTGGCTCTTATGCTCAATAAGCCAGTGCTCTGCTTGTCAGACCATGGAAAGCTAGATTCCTTGATGACCGAAATAGGGCTGGCAGAATACTGCCTTCCCTCTTGCTAACTTGGATTTTGACAATTTGATCGATAGACTTGTTAAACTCGAAAAGAATGCCGAGGCGCTTAGGCTTTATATTAAACAGAAGACCGAGGAGTATCGTAGAACTTTGGACGAGCAATACAGCCTTATCTTCCAATGCGTTTGAGCGAACGAAGCGCTCAAGAGAATTTCATTGTGATAAACAACCAAGTGTATCATCCAATCCTGGCGAAGGCGGCGCGCTTCCAGGTCTTAGGAAAGTCTCCTGCCGGCTTTTATTTGCGGCTGAATAAGCGGATATGGGAGCGTCTCCCTTCTCGCGTGCGAAATTTGAACGTCGTCCGTTCGTACGGGGCGTGGTTGCATAGCTTGGTTTGCCTCGGCGCCAGGCGCCAGCAGTGTCTTCGGCACGTTCTTTCTAAGGAATCGTCCGGCGCTGGAATTGATGCGCCGCCTGGCCGAGCAGAAAGCCCCACGGCTCGACTTTGAGAATTACCGTGTTGGGTTGCAGTATCGGGGCCGAGGTTTATTCAATCCTCTGGACCATCCGCTCGGCACGGCCGGACTTGAAAGTGCTCCTGGATGCGGTGGATATTTCGAAAGAAATACTGAGCTTCGCCGAGAAAGGCATTTACACTCCCGATACTCCCAGTTGGTCGGTGCTTCGATTTTTGAACGATTGACCGAGGCTGAGATGGTTGAAATGTTCGATTGGGAAGGCGATCAGGCCAAAGTCAAATCGTGGCTCAGGAAGGGATAACGTGGCACGCTTCGGGATGCCGCTGATCCGGAACTTATAAACATTCTTGGGCCTCAGGACATGGTGGTCGCGAGCAATTTTCTCTGCCACATGGCCCGAGCCGATGCCGAAAAGTGCCTCGGCAACATAGCACAACTGGTTAGTCCAGGAGGATACCTGTTTGTTTCAGGAGTCGATCTGGACGTTCGAACGAAGATCGCAGCTTGACCTCGGCTGGGAGCCGGTGCGGGAGTTGATAGCGGAAATCCACGACGGCGATCGTTCTGTGCGAGCCGACTGGCCCTGGGAGTGGTGGGGGCTTGAGCCTCTCAACCGAAAGAGGCACGATTGGCAAACCCGTTACGCCGCCGCGTTCCGGATTGGTAGTCCGGAACGCCTGGGGACTTCGTCCGGCTCCGCCACAATGGCTAAACAGGCCGGCGTAAAGCGCTCGATACGCTGGCGTGCGGCATCAACAGCGTGTGGCGGATTGTGTAAGTAGACGTCGGAATACTTTACGATTTTCGCGACTGGGAAGCACGGCTTCTCTGAATTGCACCGTCATGCTAAATGCCAAACAGATAAGTTGGTTATAACGTTTCTGAACATGTCTTTTTTGGCACTGGATTTGCTGCCTTGCTGGTGGATACACAGGTGGCCCATGCCCTATGCAAGATAAAAAGGGCGTAGTGATATCGAGTATGGACCTTTGAAAACGGTATTTTCCATTTCTTGGCTTGTCGCCGCAGGTTTGTGGAGCGCAGTTGTTCCGACAAACGCGCAGGTCAACGTTACCCAGTATCACAACCATAGTTCGCGTGATGGGCTTTATATCGATTCGGCCTTCACGCAATCGGCTGCCGCGAACCTGACGCGCGACTTAAACTTCGACGGCACGATCGTAGGCAACGTTTTACGCGCAGCCGCTTTACATCGAGGGCGGTCCAGGCGGTAGGCCAATGGTCATTGTAGCAACCGAATCGAATAATGTGTATGCGCTGAACGCTGTGAATGGCACCATTATTTGGCAGCGAAATGTGGGCCCTCCGGTGCCGGCAAACGATATCTTCTGCGACTGAGGTTGGTTCCGCGGGGATCACCGGCACGCCTGTTGTCGATCTTGCTTCACGGGCGCTGTTTTTGAGCGCGCTGACGACGCCCGATGGCGGCGCGACCATCAAACATTACATCATTTCGCTTAACGTGGACACGGGCGCCATCAATCCAGGCTGGCCGGTGGACGTGGAGCTGACGGCTCAATACAACGGCACGACCTTCACTGCAGCGAACCAAATGCAACGAGCGGCGCTCGCCATCGTGGGCAACATTCTTTATGTTGGATATGGGAGCCATGGGGATTGCAGCGTCTTATCATGGCTGGCTGGTGGGAGTGCCGATAAATAATCCAGCCAGCGTAACAGCATGGGCCACCAGCGCCATCGGCGGCGGTATATGGAGCGCTGGCGGCGTCGCCAGTGACGGCACCAATCCGTTCGTTACCACCGGTAACACTTCCAACCTCCGGATCTGGAGCGGCGGCGAAGCAGTGATTCGTTTTCAACCGGGCCCGATCTTTAGCGGCAATTCCAGCGATTACTGGGTGCCGGTCAATTGGTCGAGCCTCGACCAGTCAGACCGGAGATTGCGGAGCTGCGGGCCCGTTACTGGTGGACGTGCCGGGCGCAACGCCCTCCCGTCTCGTCGTCGCAAATGGGCAAAGATGAATACGCGCATCTACTTAATCGCGATAACCTTGGTGGTATCACGCGCGCCGATAGCAGAAGCACGGGTAGCCTTCAGCTACATATATGGCGGGCCGGCCGCCTACCGAACTAACCAAGGCACGTATGTTGCTTTTCGCGCCGGCGCCGACGCACTCAGAGACTTTCCGCATTACTGCAACCAGTCCACCTGCCATCGTCAGACGGATGGAGTGTGAACCGGGCAGTAACGGTTGCGGGTCACCTTTGGTCACCTCCACGGACGGGACTAATAACATGATCGTCTGGGTGGTCGGCACCAGTAGCGATAACACTGGTTCCGATGGCGACCAGCGATTACATGGTTACGACGGAGATACTGGTGCTGTTGTTTATGCCGGTGGCGGCGCCAACGAATTGATGGCGGGGACGCACACGTGGAGCACTACCGGCATTGTTGCCCGCGGGCGCATCTACGTTGCCGGGGACAACAAAGTCTATGCTTTTAAGCTGCCGGGAGGAACGCCTACACCTACCCCAACTGCAACACCGACGCGCAACTCCTACGCCTACGCCGACACCAACTCCCACCACCGACGCCACCACCACCGACACCTACGCCTACAGCAACTGCAACTACGCAACGCGCAACTGCGACACCGACGCCAACAGCAAGCCCATCTGGGAATGCATGCCAGCGGCAAATGACGATCGAACCATACTCAGGTTCCCAGCACACAGTCCAATTTCACGGTACTAGTAAGCGTCACTGATCCTGCGCTTAAGACGGTTGCCAACGGTGGCCACGTAGCCAATGCGAACGGATACGACATCGGGTTTTACGCCGACTCTGGGGGACTACCAAGCTCAAGTGGGAAGTCGAAAAATACGATGGCACAACCGGCAACCTGATCGCATGGGTAAAGATCCCCTCGGTGTCCAGTACGACAGACACGCCATTCTATCTGTTCTATGGGGACCCATCGATCACGACCGACCAATCTGATCCACTCAACACATGGGATTCCAATTTCAAGGCTGTTTACCATCTTGGAAATGGAACAACCCTAACCGCAACCGATTCTACCGGTGGCAACAATGGGACGTTAGTTAACAGTCCTACGGCGATTGCCGGAAAGATTAATGGGGCGGCTCATTTTGTGCATAGCAGTAGTCAGGCTATAGCGTCTGGCTAATCCGGGCGACTTTCCTATTGCAACGGCATGGACAATGGAGACATGGATCAAGCCCTCAACTGATGGAAACTGTTGCTCTCGTTGGGGCGGAACTTCCAATAACGGTCCCCATATGGTCCTTCTAGGGAACAACACCTGGCGAGTTGGTTTCTGGGGCGGTGCAGCCGTGAACGGAACTGGAGTAGATACTTCGGCGTTTCATCACATTGTTGGAACCTTCGACGGGTCAAATTTAAGATTATACAAAGACGGATCGCTGATTGCTGGGCCTATTGCGGCGTCGCCTGCTACTTCGTCTAACCCTGCTGCTGTGATTGGTTCGGCGTTTGGCGCATTTTATTTCGAATGGGGATATAGATGAGCTTCGAATCTCCAGCACGAATCGCTCCGCCGATTGGATTGCTGCCGAATACAATAATCAAAATAGCCCCGGCACGTTCATCACCATGGGAAGCGAGTCGTGTCCATCGGCTACGCCAACTCCAACTCCTACGGCGACACCATCGGCACTCCGACTCCTACAGCTACGCCGACACCCACAGCAACACCGACAGCCAACTCCAACGGCCACTACACCTACCGCGACTCCTATCAGCTACCCCAACACCATCGCCAACCGCCACGCCAACCCCGACTGTGACTCCCACCGCTACGCCTACCGACGCCGGGCCAGATCACACTCAGCGCGCGTGGCTACAGAGTGCAGGGTTTGCACACGGTGGACCTCTCATGGGCCGGGGCGATTTCAAGCAGCATCGACGTTTACCGTAACGGCATGCTGCTCCTAACCGTCCCTAACAACGGTTTCTACACGGATCATCCCAATGGCCGCGGCCATGCCACTCTATATCTACAAAGTATGCCGAGGCGGGCACAGGTAACTGCTCTAATCAAGTTACTGTGAATTTCTGAGATTTCGGGACCCACTCTTAACGACAGACTCTGTCCCTCGTCCTGCGATTCACATCCGCTGCATAACATTTTCGGGAACTTCGGGTTGCTGTTCTCGGAGAAGATATAGTAAGGCGATCGGAAACGGCTGGCCTCAGTGATCGCGCATCGGAAGAAAGACGCGCCATTCGTTGACGTGGGAATCGGATATCCGACCGCCAAGATGACGGAAAACTCAAAGTGACGTCGGAATATCTTTACGATTTTTGCAACTGGACAGCACGGCTTCCTGAATTGCATCGTCATGCTAAATGCCAAACAGATAAGTGGTTGTAACGCTTCGACCTTTGAAAACGGTATTTTCCATCTCTTCGCTTGTCGCTGTAGGTTTGTGGAGCGCAATTGTTCCGACAAACGCGCAGGTCAACGTTACCCAGTATCACAACCACAGTTCGCGTGATGGGCTTTACATCGATTCGGCCTTCACGCAATCGGCCGCCGCGAACCTGACGCGCGACTTAAACTTCGACGGTGCGATCGTAGGCAACGTTTTACACGCAGCCGCTTTACATCGAGGGCGGTCCAAGCGGGCCCAATGATCATTATTGCAACCGAATTCGAATAATGTGTATGCGCTGGACGCTGTGAATGGCACCATTATCTGGCAGCGAAATGTGGGTCCTCCGGTGCCGGCAAACCATATCTTCTGCACTGAGGTTGGTTCCGCGGGGATCACCGGCACGCCTGTTGTCGATCTTGCTTCACGGGCGCTCTTTTTGGACGCGCTGATCGACGCCCGATGGCGGGACGACCATCAAACATTACATCATTTCGCTTAACGTGGACACGGGCGCCATCAATCCCGGCTGGCCGGTGGACGTGGAGCTGACGGCTCAATACAACGGCACGACCTTCATTCCAGCAGATCCAAATGCAACGAGCGGCGCTCGCCATCGTGGGCAACATTCTTTATGTTGGATATGGGAGCATGCGGGATTGCGGCCGCTTATCATGGCTGGCTGGTGGGAGTGCCGATAAATAATCCGGCCAGCGTAACAGCATGGGCCACCAGCGCCATCGGTGGCGGTATATGGGGCGCTGGCGGCGTCGCCAGTGACGGCACGAATCCGTTTGTTGCCACTGGTAACACTTTCAACACTGGCGGCACCTGGAGCGGCAGCGAAGCAGTGATTCGCTTTCAACCGGGCCCGATCTTTAGCGGCAATACCAGCGATTACTGGGTGCCGACCAATTGGTCGAGCCTCGACCAGCAGCACCGTGGATCTGGCTGGCTCGGGCCCGTTACTGGTGGACGTGCCGGGCGCAACGCCCTCCCGTCTCGTCGTCGCAAATGGGCAAAGATGAATACGCATATCTACTTAATCGCGATAACCTTGGTGGTATCAGCGCGCCGATAGCAGAAGCACAGGTAGCCTTCAGCTACATATATGGGGGCCGGCCGCCTACCGAACTAACCAAGGCACGTATGTTGCTTTTCGCGCCGGCGCCGACGCAGCTCAAGACTTTCCGCATTACTGCAACCAGTCCACCTACCATCGCCATCGGATGGAATGTGAACCGGGCAGTAACGGATGCGGGTCACCTTTGGTCACCTCTACGGATGGGACTAATAACATGATCGTCTGGGTGGTCGGCACCAGCAGCGATAACCTGGTACCGATGGCGACCAGCGATTGCATGGTTACGACGGAGATACTGGGCGCTGTTGTTTATGGCGGTGGCGGCGCCAACGAATTGATGGCGGGGACGCACACAGTGGAGCACTACCGGCATTGTTGCCCGCGGGCGCATCTACGTTGCCGGCGCCAACAAAGTCTATGCTTTTAAGCTGCCGGGAGGAACGCCTACGCCCACTCCAACCCCAACGCCGACACCGACGTCCACCAGCACCGACTCCTACGCCAACGCGACGCTACGGCTACCCTACACCAACGCCAACTCCGACTCCACCACCGCCGACACCTACGCCAACTGCAACTGCAACTACACGCAACTCCTACGGCGACTGCGACGCCAACGCCAACAGCAAGCCCATCTGGGAATGCATGCCAGCGGCAAATGACGATCGACCATACCAAGGTTCCCAGCACACAGTCCAATTTCACGGTACTGGTAAGCGTCACTGATCCTGCGCTTAAGACGGTTGCCAACGGTGGTCACGTAGCCAATGCGAACGGATACGACATCGGGTTTTACGCCGACTCCGGGGGACTACGAAGCTCAAGTGGGAAGTCGAAAAATACGATGGCACAACCGGCAACCTGATCGCATGGGTAAAGATCCCCTCCGTGTCGAGTACGACAGACACGCCATTCTATCTGTTCTATGGGGACCCATCGATCACCACCGACCAATCTGATCCACTCAACACATGGGATTCCAATTTCAAGGCCGTTTACCATCTTGGAAATGGAACAACCCTAACCGCAACCGATTCTACCGGTGGCAACAATGGGACGTTATTTAACGGTCCTACGGCGACTGCCGGAAAGATTAATGGAGCGGCTCATTTTGTGCATAGCAGTAGTCAGGCTCATAGCGTCTGGCTAATCCGGGCGACTTTCCTATTACAACGGCATGGACAATGGAGGCATGGGTCAAGCCCTCAACTGACGGAAATGTCGTTCTCGCTGTGGGGCGGAACTTCCAATAACGGTCCTCATATGATTCTTCCAGGGAACAACACCTGGCGAGTTGGTTTCTGGGGCGGTGCAGACGTTGACGGAACTGGAGTAGATACTTCGGCATTTCATCACATTGTTGGAACCTTCGACGGGTCAAATTTAAGATTATACAAGGACGGATCGCTGATTGCTGGGCCTGTTGCGGCGTCGCCTGCTACTTCGTCTAACCCTAGCTGCTGCGATTGGCTACGGTCGTTTGGCGCATTCTATTTCAATGGGGATATAGATGAGCTTCGAATCTCCAGCACGAATCGCTCCAGCCGATTGGATTACTGCCGAATACAATAATCAAAACTAGCCCCGGCACGTTCATCACCATGGGAGGCGAGTCGTGCCCATCGGCAACGCCCACTCCCACTCCTACGGCATCACCGAGCGCGACTCCCACAGCGACGCCACAGCCACGGCGACCTGCTACTCCGACACCTACACCAACGCTGACACCTACACCGACGCCTGCCACCACCGACACCTACGCCAACACGCGACAGCATACGCTACACCAACGGCAACTCCTACGGCGACACGCGACACCGACGCCAACAGCGACCCCATCTGGGAATGCATGCCAGCGGCAAATGACGATCGACCATACCAAGGTTCCCAGCACACAGTCCAATTTCACGGTACTGGTAAGCGTCACTGATCCTGCGCTTAAGACGGTTGCCAACGGTGGCCACGTAGCCAATGCGAACGGATTCGACATCGGGTTTTACGCCGACTCCGGGGGACTACGAAGCTCAAGTGGGAAGTCGAAAAATACAATGGCACAACCGGCAACCTGATCGCATGGGTAAAGATCCCCTCGGTGTCGAGTACGACAGACACGCCATTCTATCTGTTCTATGGGGACCCATCGATCACGACCGACCAATCTGATCCACTCAACACATGGGATTCCAATTTCAAGGCCGTTTACCATCTTGGAAATGGAACAACCCTAACCGCAACCGATTCTACCGGTGGCAACAATGGGACGTTATTTAACGGTCCTACGGCGACTGCCGGAAAGATTAATGGAGCGGCTCATTTTGTGCATAGCAGTAGTCAGGCTATAGGTCTGGCTAATCCAGGCGACTTTCCTATTGCAACGGCATGGACAATGGAGGCATGGGTCAAGCCCTCAACTGACGGAAATGTCGTTCTCGCTGTGGGGCGGAACTTCCAATAACGGTCCTCATATGGTGCTTCCAGGGAACAACACCTGGCGAGTTGGTTTCTGGGGCGGTGCAGACGTTAACGGAACTGGAGTAGATACTTCGGCATTTCATCACATTGTTGGAACCTTCGACGGGTCAAGTCTAAGATTATACAAGGACGGATCGCTGATTGCTGGGCCTGCTGCGGCCTCGCCTGCTGCTTCGTCTAATCCTTAGCGCTGCGATTGGGGCTCAGTTCCGTTTGGTGCATTCTATGTTCAATGGCGACATAGACGAAGTTCGAATCTCCAGCACCAATCGCTCCGCCGATTGGATTACTGCCGAATACAACAATCAAAACTCGCCCGGGCACATTCATCACAATGGGAAGCGAGTCGTGCCCATCGGCAACGCCCACTCCCACTCCTACCGGAACACCGAGCGTTACACCTACACCTACACCGACACCGACGCCCACGCCACCTTTCATTCGCGGCGGACGACTTCAATCGCGCGAATGGGGGACTCGGTTTGAATTGGGCAGAGCCAATCGCCTCCTCGAAACCCGATGCAGATAGTCAGTAATCAGGCGGGCGCCCAAAACCAGTTCGGCGACCATGTGTACGCACTTTTGGAGCGCGGCACAGTTTCAATAACGACCAATACTCGCAGGCCACACTAGTCAATATAGGCTCATGGTCGGGGCTGATTCTGCGAGCCGGATAATGTCGTGAGACAGGTTTTATCTCGCGTTCGTGCTTCGGCACCGAACGACTACCGAATCTACAGAGATGGGATGGTGGCTACATCCAGGTTGCTCGGGGTTCGAGTGAAACCTGGGTGGCAGGGGATATAATGAAGTTCACCGTCGAGGGGTCTGCGCATCCCGTCACGCTAAGGTTGTTCCGAAACGGTGTCGAAGTATTGAATTACACTACAGCGGACGCGTCTGGGGTTAAGACAGGTGGCAGTCCCGGCATCGGAATGTTTTCTTTCCAGAACCTCCTGCTTGACGACTGGCAAGGTGGGAATCTTGGGGGATGGGGATTCGGCTACCTCACGCGCAGGCGCCGAGTGCGCGGGGAACGCTTGTGGCGATGGCATTAGGCGGTTAGCGAAGTTAAGCTGAGTTGGATGGCATCAACCGACAATGGCGAGTGCGAAAAAGTATGAAGTGCAGCGGCAGGAGCCTGGAAGCACCGAGTTTTGTGCACGTGAGAACGACTACAGGAACAAGCTACACCGACACGGGATTGGCAGCCGGCAGCAGCTACAGTTATCGGGTCCTGGTGAGGGATGCGAAGGGGAGCCTGAAGAAGTATGTGGGAATGGCGAGCGTGACAACAGCTTCACCAACAATCAATCCTCGGAGATCGCGATAACAAAGAGAAGTCGTGGCGGAAGAATTCAAAATGGCCGCGACGGCAGCCAAGACGCCGGTGGCACGCTGGCGGTGGTTTACACTCCCGCCGGACACACTGACTGTCGCGCACTGAACAATTTCAGCAACCGGGTGACCGCACGTTGGGACGATCCGAATGCGAACACGTTTACGGGTATTTCAGGCTCGCCGTTCCCGAACACCAGAACGCAAAATTTCACAACTCCTGGCAACAATAAGCGCGGGTGACGGTGATTGGGTGTTTGCTGCTTGAGGCATCAAGGATCCAACCAAGGGAGCGTTGACCTTCGCGCAACGACCGCTGCCCGGATCGCTCAGGACCGTTTTCAGACTGACTCTGGCCGCCGAATTCGCTTGGGCCTTTACGCGATCGGGTTGATGCGAATGATACGGGCGCTTATCCGCGGATCCATGCAAACCGCCGTGCTCGGTTTGAGACCCGGCGGAGAACCAGTAAGATAGATATTATTACACGTATTCTTGTAACTGGAACGGAAGGCTATCTTGGCTCGTTGTTAGCGCCGGAGTTGATCCGGCAAGGCTATGAAGTCATTGGCTTGGACACTGGCTTCTACAAAGAACGTGACGTTCTATCGGGACGGCGGAACGACACCGCTGACGCTCGCCAAGGACCTTCGTCACGTCGCGGTGGAGGACCTGAAGGACGTGGATGCCGTCGTTCACATGGCCGAACTGTCCAATGATCCGGCTGGCCAACTGGCGCCGACCATTACTTACGAAATCAACCACAAGGTTCGGTTCATCTCGCCGAACTTGCCCGCGAGGCGGGAGTAAAGCGCTTCGTTTATATGTCGTCCTGCAGCGTATACGGTGTCTCTGAAGGGGACGATGTGACTGAGGAGTCCTGCGTTGATCCGCAGACGGCTTATGCAATATGCAAGACCCTGGTTGAGCGCGACGTGAAACCGCTCGCCAGGAAGGGATTCTCACCCACGTTCATGCGCAATGCCACTGCCTACGGCGCTTCGCCGCGAATGAGGTTTGACATCGTCCTGAATAACCTGGCTGGGTTGGCATGGACGACCAAGGAGATCAAGATGACTAGCGATGGGACACCTTGGCGGCCGTTGGTCCATGGGTTGGACATCGCGCGTGCGATTATCGCGGTGTTGCAGGCTCCCACCGAAGCGATTCACAATGAAGTATTCAATGTTGGCGATACTTCTCACAACTATCGCGTGCGCGAGATTGCGGAGGTAGTGGGCGAGGTGTTTCCTGACTGTCAGTGTGAGTTTTGGAGCTCCCGGCCAGGATAATCGGAGCTACCGCGTGTCCTTCGAGAAGATTCGCAAGCATTTGCCCGGGTTCAGATGCGCTTGGGACGCGCGACGCGGAGCGAAACAACTCTATGATCTGTTCAAGCGGATTGACATGACGAAAGAGGTCTTTGAATACCGGACGTTTACGCGCCTCAAACAGTTGGAATACTTGATACGGACGCAGCAGATCGACCCCCAGTTCTTCTGGACAAATGAGAATCGGCGTGGCGCTTGATGAGAGGAACGTCCGAATTACAGGGGACGGCTCAGAGCACCGATTGTTCTTTACGCGATAGGCATCTTTGACTTGCCCTGAATTTTCGCGAACTTCGCCCCGCAGTTCTCGGAGAAACAGAGCGGGAACCATAGTCGATGGTGCGGATTCTTGCAGCTTTATCCGCGTAGGATGAAGATCCGACCGCCAAGATGACGAAAGCTCAAAACAAATATCATTTATGCTGACGAAAGGCTAATAAGATCTTAGAATATCTCATGCAATTCACTGAAACAAAGCTCGACGGAGCCTATGTGATCGAGCTTGAACGTAGAGAGGACTCACGTAGGCTTTTCGCACGCGCCTTCTGCCAGAAAGAATTCGCCGACTCATGGACTCAAGCCGCTCATCGCGCAGGCAAATGTCGCGTACAACTTTCAAGAAGGGCACGCTGCGCGGAATGCATTTCCAATTTCCCCAGCGGCGGAGACCAAGCTGGTGCGTTGCACACGCGGCGCGATTCTCGACATCATCGTGGATCTGCGCCCGGAAAGCCCGACCTACCTCCAGAACATTGCCGTCGAGTTGAACGAGGAGAACGGCCGCGCCCTTTACGTGCCAGAGCGCTTCGCGCACGGTTATCAGACGTTGCGCGACAACACGGAAACGAGCTACCAGGTCGGCGAGTTCTACGCGCCTGATTACGAGAGCGGCCTCATGCACAACGATCCGCGCCTCGGCCTCCAGTGGCCGCTGCCGGTAGCGGTAATTTCGGACAAGGACCAAAAGTTCAAGTTGCTGGATCACATCGAGCCAGAGCTCAGGCGGCGCATGACCATTTAAAATGAAACATCCAGGAGCAAGCGATTCATGATTATCGTCGATAAGGCGTTGGAAGCACGGGCGGAGCAGGGCAACCCGATCAAGGTTGCGATTCTGGGCGGCGGGTTCATGGCGCAAGGGCTCACAAACCAGATTGTGAACAGCGTCCCCGCAATGAGCATGGTGGCCATCTACAGCCGCAAACCGCAGAAGGCGATCCATGTCCTGAATTATTCCGGCCTGGAGAATCCGATCGAAGCTGTCACGCAGAGCCAGTTGGACGATGCTATTCGTGACGGGAAGCCAGTCTTTACTCAGGATGTGATGTTACTCGCGCGCTCGGAGCATGTGGATCTCAATAGTAGACACGACCGGCTCTGTCGAGTTCGGCGCGCACGTCCTGCTCGAGGCATTCAAACACGGCAAAGACGTTGTGCTGATGAACGCAGAACTAGATGCGACCATCGGCCCGATTCTTCAGACTTACGCTGATAAACATGGAGTCATTCTCTCAGCGTGCGACGGTGACGAACCGGGCTTGCAGATGAATCTCTATCGCTGGGTGAAGGGCCTCGGCCTCACGCCGCGCGTCATGGGTAACATCAAGGGGCTGCAGGATCCCTACCGCAATCCGAGCACGCAAAAGGGTTTCGCCGAGAAGTGGGGGCAGAATCCTGCGATGGTGACCAGCTTTGCCGACGGGTCGAAAATCAGCTTCGAGCAGGCGATCGTGGCAAACGCGACCGGCATGGTTGTGAAATCGCGCGGCATGTCGCGGGGCGCCGAGTACAAAGACGACGTGATGAAAATCGGAAAGCTCTATGACATTGAAGAGCTTCGCAGGCTCGGTGGGATTGTGGATTATGTCGTCGGTACGCCTTTAACGAAGGTCTATTGCCTCGCCGAGCATCCCGACCCGAAGCAGCAGCATTACCTGAATCTTTATAAGATGGGCGACGGCCCGCTCTACTCGTTCTTTCTTCCGTATCATCTGGTCCATTTCGAGGTGCCGAATGCCATCGCCCGGGTTGCGCTGCTGCGGGATTCAGTTGCCAGGCCGCTCGGTGGGCCAGTGGTTGAGGTTTGTGCGGTCGCCAAACGCGATTTGAAAGCGGACGAAGTGCTCGACGATTACGGAATGTACATGACCTATGGCGAGGCGGTGAACGCGGACGAGATGAGTAACAATCGCTACCTGCCCGAAGGATTGGTCGAAGGCTGCAAACTCAAGCGCGATATCGCAAAGGATGCAGTCCTCACGTACGACGACGTGGAACTGCCGCGCGGCCGGCTTGCGGATCAGTTGCGCGCCCAACAATATCGCCATTTTCGCGGTGAGACCTGGCTGGAGGAAAGATCAAGAGCACCAGCTGAGGCGGCTTGTTTTAAGGAACTCGATGCCTCAAAAACCGAAGAAGACAGCGTGAAGGTGGTTCTATTTTGCGGTGGTTTCGGCATGCGCATGCGCGAATATTCCGAAGCTTTGCCCAAGCCAATGGTGCCGATTGGGTACCGTCCCATCCTTTGGCATGTAATGAAGTATTACGCCCACTACGGACACAAGGACTTTATTTTGTGCCTGGGTTACAAGGCCGACGTTATCAAGAAGTATTTCCTTGAATATGACGAGTGCGTGTCAAATGACTTTGTCCTCTCCCGCGGAGGCAAGAATGTTGAATTGCTGAGTAGCGACATCCATGACTGGAACATTACGTTTGTCGACACAGGGCTTACCTCGAACGTTGGCCAGCGTCTGAAAGCTGTCCAGAAGCAACTTGAAGGAGAGGAGATGTTCCTTGCCAACTACACCGATGGCTTGTCGGACGTGCCACTCCCTGCGGTCATTGAATCTTTCAACGAATAGCGGGAATATTGCCTGCTTTGTGGGTGTGAAGCCGCGGGCGCAGCTTCCATCTTATCACCATGGAGTCCGGTGGCGTCGTGACGAGCATCGAGCACGTCGCGAAGTCCGGGACGCGGATGAACGGTGGGATTCATGGTGTTGCGGCAGGAGAGTCTTCAGTTACATGAACGACGGCGAGGAACTGGTAGAAGAACCGTTCCGGCGGCTCATCGGCGCAGGCCGGTTGATGGTCTATCCACATGACGGCTATTGGGCCTGCATGGATACTTTCAAGGAAAAGCAGGACCTTGAAGACCTCTTCGGCCGGGGCAGTGCGCCTTGGGCAGTGTGGAATCATCAGCACGAAATCAAGAAGTGATTTCGTGCAATCTGAATCGCGTGAAGCGGGTGCTGTGCCTGGGCGCGCACAGCGACGACATCGAGATCGGCTGCGGTGGCACAGTGCTGCGGATGATCGAGCAGTCGAAGCGCATCGAGTTCTACTGGCTCGTTCTCAGTGCCAACCCGGAACGCGACCATGGAAGCCAGACGCAGCGCCAACGCGTTCCTCGCGCGAGCGCGCAAGAAGACTGTCGTGGTGAAATCCTTTCGAGATGGATTCCTTCCCTACCTCGGTCCGCCGGTCAAAGAATGCTTCGAGGAACTCAAGAAAGTCTTCACGCCGGATGTAATCTTCACTCATTGCCGGCATGATCTTCACCAGGACCACCGTCTGGTGTGCGAGTTGACGTGGAACACTTTCCGCGACCACTTCATCCTCGGATACGAGATCCCGAAATACGATGCTGATCTGCGCTCACCAAATTTCTTCGTGCCGTTGAGCGATGCCCAGGCGCGCAAGAAGGTGAACAGCCTGATGCGGTACTTTACCACGCAGCAGAATAAGCAGCTGGTTCTCTGAGGACTTGTTTTACGGTCTGATGCGGCTGCGGGCCACCGAGGCCGCCTCACCCACCCGTTACGCAGAGGCTTTTTACTGCCGGAAAGTGCTGCTCGGAACAGCGAATTGAGCCGCGTGGCGGGCCTGCGATAAATTCGCCGGCCCGAATTCTATCCATGCATGACTATGTAATCATCGGAGGTGGAATCGTGGGACTGGCGACGGCTATGGCCGTAGGCAATAAGCATCCCAGGGCGAGCATCCTCGTCCTGGAAAAGGAGCAGGATCTTGCGCAACACCAGACTGGCCGAAACAGCGGTGTCATCCATTCAGGTATTTATTACAAGCCCGGAAGTCTGAAAGCCAGGTTCGCCCGGGAAGGCAACCGCTCAATGGTCGAGTTTTGCCGCGAGCACGGCATCAAGCATGAAGTCTGCGGAAAGGTGATCGTTGCCACCAAAGCGTCGGAACTTCCGCTCCTCGACAGCTTGTTTCAACGCGGCCTCGATCACCGGCTCGCCGTTGCGCGGCTCGCGCCCGAACAAGTGCAGGAAATTGAGCCGCACGTGCGCTGCCTCGCTGGCATCAAAGTTCCGTCAACGGGAATCGTCAACTACCGGGAGGTTTCTGCGAAATATGTTGAACTGATTAAATCACAGGGTGGAACGGTGCAAACCGGCACGCGCGTTGACCGCTTGCGCGAGGTGAATGGGATTCAAGTCATCGAAACACCTCACGGAGAGTTTGAGGCCGGATTCATTATTAATTGCGCCGGCCTGTTTAGCGATCGCGTGGCCCGCTTCAGTGGCCTCGATCCGGGCGCGAAAATCGTCCCGTTCCGTGGCGAGATGCACGAGTTGGTGCCCGAAAGGCGGTATCTCGTAAGGACGTTAGTTTACCCAGTGCCCAATCCCGATTTTCCATTCCTCGGTGTTCATTTTACGCGCATGATTGATGACTCTGTCCACGCCGGGCCCAACGCCGTGCTCGCCTTCAAACGGGAAGGCTATCGCAGGACGGACATCAACTGTGCGGATTTGTTTGAGACCCTCACGTTCCCGGGTTTCTGGAAGCTGGCGCGGAAGTATTACCGAGATGGCATGATGGAGATGGTGCGCTCCGTGAGCAAACGGGCGTTCGTGAAGAGTCTTCAACAACTCATCCCTGAAGTAACTGAAGATGACTTGGTTCCGACGCATTCCGGAGTCCGGGCGCAAGCGTTGATGCCCGATGGGAAACTGGTGGACGATTTCCTGATAGTGAACGGGAAAAATTCCATTCACGTGTGCAACGCGCCCTCGCCGGCAGCGACGGCCTCACTTGAAATCGGACGCTTTATTGCGAAGCAAGCTCCCTGAGGTCAGCTGGCCCGGAGGTGAGCTTCTCAGCTCCAGTCATGGCAAATCCTGGAGGAAGGGTCGGCATGAAAGCTGGTGTGATTGATCGGCTGCTTATCGGCGAACCAGACGATTGGGCGCGGCTGCATAGTGGATGCTCGAGATGCATTGGCTGACGCATTGCGTCGGAGCAGGTTGGAAAGCTGTAGGACGGAAACTCGCGGTCCCCGATCTCATCGCATTTATCTTGCCTATCAACAAATTCTGTAGAGTAAACAACGTTGCACTGACACTGGGATAGAAGACAGATGCCGTGCGATCGACAATTGCCGGGCACTGATACAGTTTATCGCAGACGTGCGCTGAGCCCGTCTTCTTGCCTTTCGCTTTCTCTGGTTTTTGCCGCGCTCGCGTGGGCGGCTGCCAGAGCCCGCTACCGCCTTTGCCGAATCCGCCAGGTCCTCATACAGCGGTAAGGCTTTCTCCCGGAGATGTGATCAAGGCTTTCCTATGCCGATGAGAGCGATCCCGGATCAAACGCAGAAAATTCGCAGGGACGGCAAGGTGAGTCTGCCGCTCATCGGCGAAGTGACGGCTGCCGGCAAGAGGGTTATCGATTTTCAACATGAGCTCGTCCGCCGCTACGAACGGGAGCTTGAAAATCAGCGAAGTGCTGGTCACGTTGGAGAACGGTACGGGCAACCGTGATCGTGTCCGGATTTGCCAATAAACCGGGCAAGTTATCGTTTGATCGCCCGACGACTGTGTATCAGGCGATTATGCGAAGCGGGTGGAGTGAGTGACTATGGAAGCCCGAGCAACATTCATCTGACTCGCATAATCAACGGAGTACAGCGCACTGAGACCATTAATCTTCGGCCGAGTATTCGCGGCAAGCCTATCAACCCAAAATATGTCCAGGACGGGGACGTGATCTACATCTCGCGCAGCTTGTTTTGATTTGGCGGGCCGGCAGGGCGCGACTTGCAAACATGATTTTGCCATGTCGAATTCACCGGACCCGTAACCGTAACCGCGTTGATTCGCTGCCCCTCGCGCTCCTGTTCGCCGCTTGCTTACTGGCTCCTGTCAGCGAAGCGCATGAGTCAAGACACGCGTGGTTCTGACGTTCGGAAGCGGCCGGGCTCGGCTGGCTGCCAGCTGTTCCAATTCAAATCACAGCCGGCCTGGACATGGGCTACGACGACAACGTTACCCTGAGCCCCAGCGGCGAAGGCTCAATATTCACCAGAGAAAACGTTGTTCTCACTTACGCTCGCCCTGGGGAACGGACACAAATTTTTGTGATGGGTGTCGGACGCTTTAGCCAGTATTTCGATGTGTCGGGCCAGAACGAGACTGCCGGAAACGTCACTTTGTCCCTCACGCATAACTTCTCGAGTCGGCTTTCCTTCTACGCCAGCGTTTACGGCACTTACCAGAACGAACCGAATTTCACATCCAATGTCGGCCCGGAGAACGTGCGTCAGCCTTTCTTCGACACGGTCGATATTTTTGCGCTTACTTACCACTGGCTCTTCGCGATTTAGCATGGTAACAAGCTACACGTTCGAGCGCGTTCAGTATGCTTTCCTCGTCGAACGGAAATTCTCAGAACGGTGTTCAGAACACGCTTGCTCAGAACCGTATTCAGAACACGTTTGGCGAGGCGTTTCAATTTAGCCTCACGAGTCGCACGGTTCTTGTGGGCGAATATCGTTTTGAAACGATAGATTACGATACGGCCCCGATCGATTCCACGACTCACTTCGTCCTCGCTGGCGTCAATCATAATTTAACCGAGCACTTAATTGTTCACGTGCGCGGGGGTGAATCGTTTCGCTCTCTCGAGAACGAGGGAGATATCGGCTCAGTCCTTACTTTGAAGGTTCGCTTGGTTACGTGAGCAGCAACCACTCGCTGAACTGGACGACCAGCTATGGATTCGAATCGCCCACGGCGACAGGCGCGACGACCACCAAGACGTTGCGCACCGGTCTGAACCTGACGTACGATCTAACTTCGCGGCTCAGTTCAACCACTGGCGTTTATTATCATCACGATGAAAATCAAGGCGGCGAACCGGCTCGACAGGGACGCAGGATTCTTTCGATCTTTCTGCTCGGGCTCCGCTATACGATCAACAAGCGCTTCGCCTTGCACGTTGACTACGAGCATAACTCGACTGAGTTCGCTAGGATCGACACCGGGTTACTCACGGAATCGCTATTCCGCCGGACTGAGCTATACCTACTGAGAATCTACAGACGAGATAGCCCGGCCACCAGGAGCTCCACGGACAAAGATCGGTCAATTGCTCTCTGGTGCCGGCCTGAGAAACACCTTGGAAATGCCTGCTTCCACCAAACGGAACTGCTGCTCGCGAAACAATTATTCCCGTGCAGGCTAGGGAACATCTCCGAATCTACCACGTCGAGTCATAGGAACGATGTGGCGGTTTTGGAGCGGCGCTTGTTTTGTGATTGTGCTGCTGGCAGCATTTCGGTCAGCCCCTCCTGGCCTGGCAAATTACGCAGCCACGGTGCGACTGCATTCATACATCTTATTGATACCGTTTGTTTCTGCTTATCTGCTTTACCTTCGGCGCGATCAACTGCCGAAAAATACGTCGCCGATCTTCCACTCGGCGATCGTGTTGCTGGCCGGCGGTCTCGGCGTTTTGCTGTTCACCTACTGGTTGAATTTCGCGGGACGAGCGCCGGCCGGATAATGATCACCTCGTGCTGCTAACCCTGTCGTTCCTTTGCTGTCTTGCAGCGGGAGGTTTTTTCTTTCTCGGACGCGACTGGATGCGAGCAGCGGCTTTTCCGCTGGCCTATCTCATTTTCATGGTTCCGATGCCGGATGCGATGGCAGATGCGCTGGAGACGGCTTCGAAATATGCCTCGGCGGAGGTAGCAAATCTTCTTTTTCACCTCAGCGGCACGCCTTTTCTCCGCGCAGGCCTTATTTTCCAACTGCCGAACATCACGATCGAAGTTGCGCAGGAATGCAGCGGCATTCGATCAAGCTGGGTGCTTTTATGACCAGCATCCTGGCCGCTCAATTTATTCTTGAAGACGCCGTGGCGGCGTTTTGCGCTTGTCGCCTTCGTCATTCCGCTCGCCATTTTGCGGAATGGCTTTCGCATTCTTCGTGATCGGGCTTCTCTGCGTGAATGTAGGCCCGCAAATGATTCACAGCCTGATCCACCGCCGCGGCGGGCCTGTCTTTTTCATGCTTTCGCTGATTCCATTCTTGCTGTTGTTGTGGTGGCTGCGCAAGGGTGAGATCCGAGCTCGGCCAGCAGAATCACGCCGAGCTTCTAGTCGGGGTCGAACCTCCATTGTCTGCTGCATCGCGCTCTGTCGGTTCGTAGACTCTCTGCTTTTCATTTTGCGCAATTTTTAGGGAACTTGCTCTTGCCATTTCCGAGAACAGTCGAGAGACTCGACCTCTCTTGCGGTTGATACGTAAGCTGGACTCGAACTTCGCTACGGCTCGCGCGCCGAGGCGCGTTTCGCTTAACGAATGAGATTTCCAATTAGTTATCGGCTGGAAACCCGTGCCTTGTAGCCGGGACTACAATGCCATTCATCATGATCTGCTCGGAGCGAATCGTGAGTCCGAATACCGTGTTAGCGTTGGCCGCCGGCATGATTCAGCGCCGCCTTAGCGGCAGCTGCGGCCTGTCGAAAGCAGCGTTCGCTTGCAACCTGGTGTTTCTCGGCTGGAATGCTGACTTTTCGCATTGGAAAGCCTGTTTGGGGCAATAGCAAAGCGATGCGCTCCTTCCTGAGAGGGCGGCCTTCTGGGAAACGCTTTCTCTGGTGGCAAGATCATTTCTCCCTGGCATTTGGCTAACGTTTAGCCTGACATATTCCAGGGCAAACTACCGCGATTTCCTCGTCCGATCGCGGTGGCTTGTTATTGGGGCTTTCTTGATTCCGCTGTTGTCGCTGGCGGCTCTTTACAGCTCGTTTTTCTACGTGGTCGCTTACGACCCACCCGTTCACGGATGGGGACTCAGGCTTCAATGAACCGGCAAAGATTCTAAATGTTCTGATCCTCATTTCGACGGTGTTAGTTCTGACGAATATCGAGCGGACGTTCCGCGCCGCCGTTGGAACGATGCGCTGGCGAATCAAGTTCCTGGTTCTGGGACTGGCGGTGATCTTTGGTGCCTGCATTTACACTCGAAGTCAGGCGCTGCTTTTCTCGGATTACAGCCCGAGTCAACTCAGCGTCGAAGCGACTGCTCTTCTAATCGGATGCGTGCTGATCACCGCTGCTTACGTTCGAAGTGGATTTGGCGAAATTGATGTCTATCCGTCACGCGCCGTTTTACACACCTCGATCACGGTGTTACTGACCGGGGCATATCTTTTTGTTGTTGGCAGTATTGGCTCAAATCGTCGCCCGCTTTGGCGGCGCTGCCAGTTTTCCAATCGCGAGCCTTTGTTGTCCTCCTCGGCGTGGCCATCCTGGCAGTGCTGCTTCTTTCTGACCGAGCTCGGCAAACTCTGCAGCTCTTCGTCAGCCGCCACTTTAAAAGGCCGCAGCATGATTTCCGTCAGATTTGGGCGCGATTCACTCAAAGTCTCTCGGTTGCCCTCGATGAGACCGCGCTCGCCACGATCGCGTCGCGGTTGATTTCAGAGACGTTTGGTGCTCTGTCCGTCTCGACCTGGCTTTTCGATGAACAAGGAGAGCGCCTGATCCGAGTGAGCTCAACCTCCGATGCGGAAGCAGGCTCAGGAGCGACGATTCGACCAGCTCGATCGCGGGAAAGGAGCGCAATTCAGCAGAGTTAATCAAGCTGTCGCGGCCCTTCGATCTCGGTAGAGCAAAAGAGAAGTGGGCGCGAGACCTCATGGAGAGAAGCAGTGGGCAATTCCGCACTGGGGGCAGCCCAATTTGTGTTCCGCTGGTCGGTGGAGAGAGCTGGCTCGGAGTGATAGTCCTCGCAGACCGCGTTAGGGGGCTCGGCTACTCGGCGGAAGAGATGGACTTGCTAAAATGCATCGGCGAGCAAGTGGCGGCGACCCTGCTGAAGCTGCGACTTACAGAAGAGATCATGGAAAGAAAAGAGCGTGGAGGCGTTTCAAACAATGTCCGCATTCTTGATTACATGATCTAAAGAACGCAGCCTCAACCCTGGGCCTCATGTTGGAGAATTTGCCGACCCACTTCGACAGACCCGGCTTTCCGAGAGGACGCATTTCGCGGAATCGGGAGCGCGGCCAGCCGGATCAACGCATCTGATCAGCCGCATGAACGCTCTGCGCCATGAGTTGCGCCTCAACGCCAGCGGAGTTGGATCTCAATCTCGTCGTCACGGAAACACTCGCGAACTTGATATGGCACACTCGACACCAAATCTGGTAACCAAGTTCGATCAGATCCCAAGGATATTGGCTGATCGCGAACAACTGCAAAGCGTGTTTACGAATCTCGTCCTCAACGCGCGCGATGCGGTTGGTGCATGAATGGCCGGATCACGGTGGAAACAACTCGGCAGGGCGAGTGGGTGGCCCTGTCCGTAAGTGACAACGGGTGCGGAATGACTGAGCAGTTTATCAAGAATTCTCTTTTCCGGCCGTTCCGCTCTACGAAGAAAGAAGGGCTTGGGCATCGGCATGTTTCAATCCAAGACGATTGTCGAAGCGCATCGCGGGAAAGATTCACGTAGAAAGTGAACTCGGCGCCGGCACAACTTTCCGAGTAATGTTGCCTCTGAAGTGCCAAACAGCATGAAACCCAAATTGCTCATTGTTGATGACGACGAAGCGATCCGGACGCAGATGAAATGGGCTCTGAGCGAGGATTACGAAGTTCATTTCGCCGAAGACCGACAAGGAGCGCTTGAAGCCTTTGAGGCCAACTCCCCGGCGGTGACGTTGCTTGATCTGGGTCTCCCACCTCGCCCCAATGAATGCGACGAAGGATTGGCGGTGTTATCCGACATACTCGCCATCGATAACACGGCCAAAGTCATCATCATTTCCGGGCAGGGCGAAAAACGGAACGCCATCGAGGCGGTTGGCGCGGGCGCCTACGATTTCTTGTGCAAGCCCGTGGAGATGGAAGAACTGACGACTGCTCCTTCGGCGATGCATCCACGTGGTAGAACTCGAGAAAGAATACCACGAGTTACAACAGAGCCAGCGTTCGGATGTGTTTGAAGACATGCTCGGCACCAGTCCACAAATGCAGGCAGTCTTTGACCTTCATTCGCAAGGTAGCCGGGACGAATGCTCCGGTGCTCTTGCTCGGAGAAAGCGGCACCGGCAAAGAAATGGCAGCGGCGGCGATTCATCGCTCGCAGCGCGCGCAAGGACGGCCCTTTGTCGCCATCAACTGCAACGCGATTCCCGAAAACCTTCTGGAGAGTGAGCTCTTCGGTCACGAAAAAGGCGCCTTTACCGGCGCTCATGTTCAGCGCAAAGGGACTGTTGGAAACAGCCAGTGGCGGCACCCTCTTTCTGGATGAGATTGGCGAGCTTCCCCGGCCATTCAGGTGAAGCTGCTTCGGTTTCTTCAGGAACAGCGCTTGCAACGAGTGGGCGGTAGACAGGAGATCCAGGTCGATACGCGGCTGGTCGCCGCGACCAACGCCGATCTAAAAGAGCTGATCGATAACGGAAAATTTCGCGAGGATCTGTATTTTCGTCTTGCCGTTGTCACGATTCGCCTCCTGCCGCTTCGTGAACGCGGAGAAGACATTGTGTTCCTGGCCCGCGAGTTTCTGCAAACGTATGCCAGCTCAAAACGGTCGGACCAAGATGGTTTTCGCGCCGGACGCGTTGCGCGCAATGAGCCGTTATTCGTGGCCTGGAAATGTCCGCGAACTCCAAAACCGCGTGAAAACGTGGCGTCATTATGGCTGAGCGGATCGCGAGTGACCGCAAAAGATCTCGAGTTGGATCAGGACCGAGGACGTGGCATCCATCTGCAACAACTCTCAAACAAGCGCGCGAGCACGTCGAACGCGAAATGATTGAGCAAGCGCTTCAAGAGGAACTCTGGTAAAATCACTTCCGCAGCTGCCGACCTCGGCATCAGCCGGCCGACTCTCTACGAACTAATGGAAAAGCTTGGCATTGCTAAAGAGCGCGCACATACAAACGTCAACTAACATCAAGATCATCCTCCATATGCAAACATCGAAACTCTTATTCAGAATCGTAACGCTTACTCTGGCGGTTACGCTCGATCACCGCCTGCTCCAAGGAAGCCAAGAAGACGCGCCTTCTTGCCGAGGCCGACAATTATTTCAAAGCCGGCAACTACGACAAAGCAAAGGTGAGCTACCTCAACGTGGTGCAGCTCGATCCACAAAATGCTCTCGCATTCGAAAGAATCGGAGCAATGTGGCTGGACGATGGAGCACCCTTCGCGCCGGCGCATTTCTGGCAAAAGGCGAGCGAGCTGGATCCGAAGAACGCTCAAAATCGGATACGGCTGGCCCGTTGTTATGTGGCCACGGGACGGTTCGACGACGCAGAAAAGAAGCGCTCAAAGTCCTCGAGCAAGTCCCGGACAATGGCGATGCCATTATCGCTTTGACTGAAGCGGCGCGAAGCAAAGAGAGTATCGAGGCCGCCGAGGAACAGCTCCAGAAATTCCCAAAAAGAACGACGTCTCTTTCTACCTCGCTTCGGCGAATCTGCTTTTCAACAGGGGCGACCTGGCTGCAGCGGGCAACGCACTCCGGCAGGCGCTCACTGTCGATCCTAAATCGTCCGCTGCGCACATGGCGATGGGAGATTTGTATCTACTCCAGAAAGATCAGAAACAAGCCGGCGAAGAATTCAAGAAAGCGGCAGAGCTTGCGCCTGTTCGTTCAATCGAGCGCTTGAAATACGCCGCGTTCACGTCCGCCACCGGTGATACCGGAGAAACAAGAAGAATTTCCACCGAGATGACCAGGCAGGCGCCGGATTATCTGCCAGGCTGGACCTTGCTGGCCGAGCTTGCCTTCAAGGACAAGAAATACGACGAGGCCCTCTCGCTTCTTGAAAATGTTTTTAGCCGGGACCCGGAATACATCGATGGCCGCAGACTGGAAAGCGATGTGCTGCTGGCAAAGGGCGACACGAAAAAAGCGATCGAAGTTTTGGAGCGACTCGACCAAACCTATCCAGACGTCCCGCTCATCAAATACCAATTGGCACGCGCATATCTCAAGAATAACAACATCGAATCAGGCAAAGGTGGCGTTGGATCAGGCCATCTCAATCAGTCCGAATTATGCCGATGCCGATTCTGCTGCTCGCCGAGATCAATCTTCGCTCCGGTCATGGTGAGACGGTGATCGAGCCAATCACCAATTTGCTGAAAAAAGGCCCGATCTGAGGTCTGCCGCATTCCTCCTGGCCGCCGCGTATGGCTCGCTGGATCGGTTCGACGATGCCGAAGCAGTCATTCGCGACCAAGCGAGGCTCGCTCCGCAGGATCCACAACCCCACATAGCGCTCGGCCTGACCTTCCGCCAGGCCAAAAGAAATGACGAAGCGCGCCAGGCCTTTGAAAAAGCGGCCGAGCTCGCGCCGGATAACCTGTGGCTGGTCGATCAACTCGTCGAGCTCGACTTGCTGGACAAACATTTCGACTCTGCCCGACAGAGGATACACCGTCAGTTCCAAAAACGCCCGATTTGCCGGCCGCCCATTGTTTGGAAGGCAAAATTCTGATTGCGGAAGGAAAATGGGATTTAGCCGCGGCAGAGCTTCAAAAGACGCTCCAGCTCGATCCTAATTTTTCCAGCGCCTACGATTTGCTGGTCCAGACTTATCTTGCGACCAACAAACTTCCGCAGGCGGTGAGCCAATTGCAGGCCGAGCTCTCGAAGAACCCGAACAACGCGTCGGCGCTCATGACGCTGGCGCTCGTATATGAGCGGATGAAGGATTTCCCAAAGGCGCGCGATGCGTATGAGAAGCTTCTCTCGATCGAGCCCAACTTCGTTCCAGCGTTAAACAACCTCGCTTATCTCTACGCCGAGCGGCTGAACGATCTCGACAAGGCTTACGACCTGGCGCGCAAGGCTCGCGATCTGCAGGGCGAATGACCCATCGATCGGCGACACTTTGGGCTGGGTTCTTTACAAACGCGGCGACTATCAGCAAGCCCTGACGATTCTGCAGGAGAGCGCTGAAAAAGCTGCCGACAATCCGGAGATTCAATTTCACCTCGGCATGACTGCCTACATGATGGGCCAGACAGATATGGCCAGGGTTGCGCTCAAGAAAGCCGCGAGCGCAGCCAAAGATTTTCCCGGCAAGGACGAGAGCAAACGCCGTCTCGCCTTGCTCGAGAGCGGCACAGGCGCCTCGCCGGAATTGTCGATCTCACAACTCGAAGCGATGACCAAAGAGCAGCCTAACGATGTCATCTCCCAGATGCGCTTGGGGAAGCTTACGAAAAACAAGGCGCATCGGACAAAGCGGCTGCGGCTTTTGAGCAAGCGCTGAAACTGAATCCCAAGTTGGCTGCCGCCGTAACCAAGCTTGCGCAGCTCAATGCTGGACCGCTCCAGAACAAGGAGAAAGCTCTCGCTTACGCAAAAAAGCGCGCGAGCTCGCGCCAGCCGATCCTCAGAGTCGCCGGCATTCTAGGGAAAGGTTGCGTACGACAGCGGCAATTTCACCTGGTCTTACAGCCTTCTGCAGGAAGCCGCCCGCCAGCGCGAAAACGATCCCTCGATCCTGCACGATCTGGCATGGGCGGCTTATAGCCTGGGAAAAGTGAATGAGGCTCGAGACGCGATGCAAAAAGTCCTGACGACCAATCCCGATTCATCCGCAGGCTGCCGACGCCAAAAATTTCTAGCGTTGACCGCCCTGGATGAAAATCCGAAGGAACTCATGGCCGCCGAGAGCGAGATCCAAAAGGAATTAAGATCGAATCCCGAATATGTGCCGGCGCTCATGGCCCAGGCCGCGCTTGATACGCAGCGCGGTCAAACAAAACCGGCAACCGAAATGTACAGCAACATCTTGCGCCGGTTGCCCGATTTCGCGCCCGCGCAGAAACGCCTCGCCATGCTGTATGCCCAGGACCCATCCACGGTCGCTGCGGCCTACGATCTCGCTACAAAGGCGCGCAAGACATTGCCGGACGACCCTGAGCTGGCCGAGCTTCTGGGACGATTGAGCTACGAAAAAAGGAATATCCGCGCGCCGTCCAGTTGTTACAGGAAAGCGCTCGGAAACGGCCGCTCGACGCCGATTCTCTTTTTATCTGGGAATGTCTCAGCTCCAAGCCAGACAAAAGGCCGAAGCGCGCGAAGTCGCTTGATCAAGCTTTGGTCGCCGGCCTTCAGGAACCTCTTCGCGACCGAAGCAAACACGCCCTCGCGGAGCTTTCAGCACGAGTGAAATCCGACCTTGGGCACGCGCCTCGGCGTCAGGCCGACCGATGCCCGTCCGGGATATGCTGTATCGGCTTAGCCCGGATATTTCATATCCGCTCGGGCCGGAAGCCGAGCAGCTTTAACAAGCTCCAAGGGGCGGACGTAAAATGCGATTTCCGTGAGCCGAACGTGATCCGCCTTGCCACCACGTCGCTCCACAACACTTTCCAGGAAGTTTGGCGCTTCGCAAAAATTCTGGCCGAGCATCGATGATGGTGTGATCAGTAAGGGCTGAGGTTCATCGACTCAGCCGGGTTTGAAAAGCCAGAAGGATCGCCCTGCATAGTAACGGCGGAGCCGTTCGTTCTCGATATGGCCCAGATCCTGCGCCCAGATGACCGGCGCGGCGTCGATGTCGGCCGCGTTGTAAATCCATTCTTCGTGTGGACTGGGCAGACCGGCATAGCGAACAAAGATTACATGCTGTCCAGACCGCTTCTTCAGCAACTGCTGCTCGATGCGCTCCTTTTGCGCGACCTGCGCGTTCTTGGCCTGCTCCTGATCTGCTGTCCCGATGCGTCGCAATCGCCCTGTGCCTCGGATGCCACCATCACCAACAGGACCGCAACCGGCATTGCACTCACCAGGAAACGGCCAGGCTGCCGCCCGCCGTAATTCGCATTGCCGCAGGTACCGCATCGACTGCGCCACAAGTATCAACAGCGCCGCCGCAAACGGCGCTGCATAGTGCGGATACCACCACACCTCAATCAGCGAGGCTGCCCCGATCGCCGTCACGAGAATCGTCGCAAATCGCGTCCTCCTGGAGCGCCACAGAAAGGGCAGTGAACACCACCAGCGGCAACAGCCAGATCAGGTTGCCGTAGTAGAGTCGCAGCAGAGTGAGCCAGTCCAAGGGGCGGTCGACGAATAGGCGCCAGCTCCGAACGCGCTCATATGTTTCCCGCGATCCTGGACTCAAGATCGAAATGCCGAAAGGTTCGCGGAGCGGTGGAAAGCGGCAGGAATGAAAAAGGCGGCACTATCTCATATTGCTCATAATACTCCCGGTAGGGCAGACGCAGTGGGTGACCGGTGACGCGGTAGTTGTCATAAGCGAGCCAGGAAGCGCCTGCAACGCCGGTGAGCACAATCGGCAACCATACGCGCGCCGTGCGGTTTGCCATGCCCAACGCAATGAGTGCCGGAACAACAAGCAGCAACCCTCAAACGGCCGCGCCAGGACTCACGATCACCGCTCCAATTCCGAAAAAGCCAGGCATAGCGCCACTCGCTTCGCCCGAGTGATGCGGATCCATGCGCCGGTAACCAGCGCGCCCCCGATTGCGGTCACCGCGCCTCCCCAGTAGCTGTTCATCCAGTAGCTGAAAAGACAAAGATTCAAACCGATGAATGCTCCGAAAAGCGCCCAACCTGGTGGCAGCCACCCTTGCAACGCCCAGCAAAGGGCCGCAGCTAGCAGGCCGGCACTCAGCCAGACCCCAAACCACGGATGCCCGAAGATCACCTGCCCACAAGGCCATCACAAGCCCCTGCGCGGTGGGAAGCGGGAGGCATAAGTGGGCTGTTGAAGGATATAAGTGCTTTCAAAGAAGCGCCAAAGCGGGTGCGCCGGATTGGCCAGACGGCCATGCGCGAAAGTGTCAGCTTGAGAGAAGGTAACTAAACTCATCGTAGATGGATGGCGTAGGGATCGGCCATGACCGGAAGAAGCGCCGCCCGCACGACCAGAACCAACACGCCCAGTCCAACGCAACACAATGTCTTGCTGGCGAGCAAGACTGGAAAGCCCGCGCACAAATCTTTGCCACAAATCCTGCCAGCCGGGCGGCACCGCCTTCGCGACCACGCCGAAAATTCCGATTAGTAAGGCGCAATAGACGAGCTGGTGGCCACGCATGTCACGAAGACACCATATTTATCATCAACGATGCTCACACACCAGCAGCATTCGCGCGCTCTTAGTAGGCTAGGCTCGTTTTGCAATTAGAGAGTGATTTTTGAAGGTTGAGATACAGTAATTTGATTATGGTGAAGGGAATCAATGCAGTTCGAACGCCAGACTGAGCCCATTGAAGTATCAGGTGGTCATTCCCTGCCTCAATGAGGAGGATACTTTGGCAAGGTGCATTGAGAAGGCTCGGCGAGCTCTCCGAGAACATAACATCGCCGGCGAAATTGTCAGTGGCTGACAATGGCAGCACCGATTCGTCTCGAGCTATCGCCTGAGCGCGAACAACGCACGCGTCGTGAACGATCAAGGAACCAGGTTATGGCAGCGCACTGATGGGAGGAATTGCGGCGGCGAGCGGCCGGTTCGTCATCATAGGGGACGCCGATGACGAGCTATGATTTGCATTTGGCCTGCTTGGTTATCTGGCGGCCATGCCGGGTCTGCGCATCGGGCATGCCACCTTCGACGCTCACACGCTGTTATTCTCGAGTCTCGCCATCTTGTGCGGCTACCAGTGGATTCTCTTCGCCATCTTCGTAAGACATTTGCCATTACGGAGGGATTCCTCCCACCAGACCGTCACTTGGACCGCTTTTTTCGAATTGATGAATTTGGAAAAAGGGCTGGTCGTGGCGGCGCTTTGCGATCCTCGCGGGTGGCGGTCTGTTGCTGACTGCTGTCCGGCTATGGTGGCTGACTGGTTTCGGCCACTTGATTACGCCTACACGATGCGATTCGTCGTGCCCGGAGCAACGCTGGTCGCCTTGGGGTTTCAAACCGTCTTCTCCAGCTTTTTCGTCAGCATTCTTGGGATGCGACGAAAATGAGTCTGATCAGTTCTGTCCACCGTGGTCCGCGAAGTCTGGGAGTTCTGCGAAAATTGTCGCTGAGCAATCAATGACCGTGCGGTTAGTGTTGCAATACGACTCTTGTGTGCGAAAACCTAACCATCCATAGCACAAGGCGAGCTGATCGATTGATTAGATCAACGCCACGGCCTTATTGCCGCGCAGCATTTCGTAAACGTCAAAAGAAGGCCCTTTCACGTCCAAGCACCCCGCATGCTTTCCAAGCTGTTTCGGGTACGCTTTGGTCGACGCTCGCGCAATGGAAAGGGCTCGTTGTGGCGAGCTACTCAAGAAGTAGCTGCCCTTCGGGCGTATTTTCCCTTGGCAGGTGAAAATGCGGGTTAGCCCGCTAGCCGCAGAACTTTCGCAAGCAGAGCGTCTGCCGCCCCGGATTGCGTGCGGGTCGAAGCCGTTGAAAACAACCATGGAAGTGAGCGATCGTCGTGAATCCGAACGCTTTCCCATTATGCGCTGTAATCGGCTTCGCCCGTGGCTGTTGTGTGATACTCTATCCCCTCGCGCCTCTGGCGAATCGTCGGGAGGCTTTACGATTCGGTGCCAGAGTCAGCGGAAATTCACGAAATTACATCATCCTGTTAACTCGCAAAGTACATCGCTGCTTACAACGTTTATTAGACGATGTTCTGGCTCTTGGCACAAGGCTTGCTTTTCTCTTTTGGCAACAACCGTAAATCCTATGAAAATAAACATAATTCCCACCAACAAACTGGCAATGCTATCTGCGGTCGCCTGCGCAGTAATGCTTGCTTTCACCAACAATGCCCGCGCAGACGCTATCTGGGGTCTCTTTGATCCAAACACCCTGACTGGTGACACGCACGTTGTGGGCACTGTAAGTCCTGCCGCCCCCGCCAGTCCCCAGGCACACGCAGATTATATCAACTTTCTGATTACGATGGCCACTAACACTTCTGTAGCGCATGACTTCGGGGGTCTCGGAAGGCATCCAGAACCTTTACCGCACAACCAATTTGTTCGGTTCCTGCCCACGGCCTCAGCAACGGGAGCTGTAAGCGCATCGGCACGTCTATAAATCTTAACACCCTAGTGCACATTTACATACCTGTTTGCGAAGCTCACGACGGCCAAAACGACAATCTGCTGTTTGGAACATCAGTGGTTTAACTGGGATCCTCACGATTCCTGGCAGTGGCCCCTTAGGGTATGGCCTTTCCGGGTGGATCCTCTTGGCCCAACTGGGACTGTCCCTGACGGCGGCACCACGGTAATGTTGCTGGGCGCGGCTCTCGGTGCGCTCGGTATGGCGCGACGCTTTTTAAAGATTTAACTCCCCACTAGAAGCAGAAAATAATTGACCGGGCAGGGTAAAACCTGCCCGGTTTTTTTGCACGAGCAGAAATCCACAAACAGAACGGACGGACACTAACCCCGGTGGAATGGGCCATAAGTGCAATCGTTGCCTTCTTCGCGTCGTACGCTCTCTCCTGGCTACACTTCCATCTCCTGTGCTTCTTGGAGTTATCTCCGGAATACTTTACACAGAGTATCGGAAAACCTGATCGGTTGCTCGAGCAACCCTTGGGCACGTTAGGGTATTCTCGCCAGTTCGCGCTCAGTTTGAGGCCAAGCCCAACGCCTACAGAAACTGTCAGAAATTCTGACGCTTCAAAGGTGCCGCGTAATATCCAGCGTTCGTGCTTGTTAGGCTATTGTCGACGTCAAGCGCACAAAGAATAAGTCGGAATACTTTACGATTTGTCCTATTAACGGAGCTGCAATTTATGAAATCATTTGTCAGCATAAACATCTGTCTTGTTGGAACTTAGGCTAATCATTAAAAAGCAGCTCTTCTATTGGCACAGTGCTTGCTTTTATAACTTACGACACATGAAAATAAGAACAGTTCCCAACAACCAAGCTTGCCTTGCTCTGCGCGGCCCTTGTCGCTGCATTGCTTATGTTCGCCGACAAAGCCAGTGCCGTCAGCATCCGTGACGCTCACGAATTTAGCTTGGCAAAGTTCGGCGCACCTTCGCGTTATAGCGATGGATCGACCTACGTTAATCACTTGATTGGCATGGCCCTTCGTAACGACGAAAGGTCCAACGGACAATACTTTCCTTCAGACAACTCAACGCGCCACGTTGTGCTGCCTGATCATATCGACGCTGGTCGGAGTGTTGGAGTCATCACGATCCCCACCATAGGCGGAGTTCCCGCCCCAGGCTCTGGGGCGGTTCCTGATGGTGGCATCACTGCAATGTTACTCGGTGCAGCCCTCCGGTGCGCTCGGTATCGCCAGGCGTTACCTAAGAGACTCTAATAGGGCATTCCGCCCTCGCTAAAAAGCTTAGATCAGAAGTGGCCGTCCCGTTTTGGACGGCCACTTTGCTTGATCAGCTTGGAACTCCTGATGATGGCCTTGCGAAGATTTGAAATCACGCATGAAGTTGGGGCTAATTTGGCTAATGGGCGCAAAACCGATTTGTTCGGCCCCATCAATCGATTTGATTTGAGGTTGTCTGCCCGCGTTAACCTCCGCGACCTGCACTCTTAGGCTGCGAGCACTTTTGCCGTCGAAATTTCCATTTCCACGGACCGCCCAAGAAAGTCGAACAAGACGCGGATCCGTTCTTTCGCCGGAAGTAAATGAGTAACCACGACTTCCAGACCTTGAAAGGGTCCAGCAATGATTTGAACAGATTGGCCGACTTTGATGGAGCAATCGAGAGTCACGATCTCTTCCGAACCCACTTTCGATTGAAGCGCGGCCACAATGTTTTCAGGCAAAGTTGCCAGCCGATCTCCAAAATGGACGATCCCTGAAATTCCATGAGAAGTCTCTACGGCGCGATGTTGCGTCGAATAGACAAATTTTGCGAACAGATAGCCGGGAAACATCGCCTCTACGAACCAGACCGGCCCCCGTTGGGTCATTCTTCGGAAACGCAATCGAGGCGAAAAACACTCGACGCCAAACTGACGCCGGAGCGCGGTCGCGGCCAAATGCTCGCGTTTTGGCTGCGTCTTTAGGACAAAACCATACTGGTTCAGGGACCAGCGCGAGCGAGGCGGATGACTGGGTCACACTGCAAACTACGGAATCGGCGATTCCAAGTTCCGGAAAATCGTAAAGTTTTCCGTCGAATTCTTGGGGCGTCGCTTCAGGCGAAGGGCAACTCGCTGGCCGGAGGACGCTGAAAAGCGCCACATCTGCAGCATATTATGAGACAATCTCGATCAAGGAGCGGCCTAACGTGGCGCTGGACTCAGCGTCTGGTTAAAAATCTGCAAAGAAACCAACCATAATAGTTTCAGCCGATGCCCAGAAGTTCACGTTTAATTATCAGAGATCATTATTGGATACGCGGCGCACTTTGGCGTCACTTGATTGCGCGCGGCAAACATCCCTGTATAAATATGCCAGGTGGCCTTTTGGAATGGTGCGCGATAGAGGGTTTCGAACCTCTGACCCCTACCGTGTCAAGGTAGTGCTCTACCACTGAGCTAACCGCGCGATGGGATCGGAAATGATAACTGATCGGGGACTAGAAACGAGTCAAGCGAGATATCGAGACCACGGTGACTCAACAAAATTTTACACACGGAGAAATCGTATCGTTAGTGCCGCCACTTCGCGACTGGACAACTTCGATGTGCAAGACGACTGTTCGCGTCTCGTGAGTGCCCTGTTTTTCAAGCAGTTTTTGAAACGGCCGTTTCAGATCGCATCGATCGTCCCCAGTTCGAAGGCGCTGGTGGAACGTGTCGCCAGCAAGATGGATTTCAGCCAGCCACGCGTCATCGCCGAGTACGGCCCGGGCGAAGGAGTACATTCGCGCGAGATTGCGCGACGGATGTGTCCGGATTCAAATCTGCTTCTGTTCGAGTTGGACCGAGCGTTCGCGCGCGATCTGGAACGCCAGTTTGCCGGCGACCGGCGTGTGCACGTGATTCATGGCGATGCAGCCTCGTTGCCACACGAACTGAAACGTCACGGCATCGATTCCTGCGACTACATCCTTTCAGGTATTCCGTTCAGCATCCTTAAAATTGAGAAGAAACGCGCGCTCTTGCAGAAAACGTATGACGCGCTGGCGCCGGGTGGCAGTTTCATCATCTATCAAGTCACCAACGAATTGAAGCAGCACGCGACTCACTTCGAGCGCGCCGAATCAGAGTATTTCCTGCAAAACATACCGCCGATGTTCATCACTGTTTTTCAGAAGGCGCCTCCGCTCGATCACCATGAACGTAGGACCCTGCCTGGGGCTGACTTTAGCGTTAGCGCACACCGTTCGGCATGACGGAGAAGCCGACCCGAACAGAAAAAGATTCGATGGGCGAGATGACGCTTCCGGCGTCTGCGCTCCACGGCGCGTCGACTCACCGCGCAGTGCTAAATTTTCCGGTAAGCGGTTACCGGTTTTCACGGCCGTTCATTCGCGCGCTTGGCTTGATTAAATGGGCTGCCGCGCAAGCGAATCATGATCTGGGGCTGCTTGATGCGCGAGCGTTCCGCGCTGATCGTGCAGGCGGCTAAAGAAGTTGTTGAAGGAAAACTCGACGACCATTTTCCGCTCGACATTTTCCAGACCGGTTCGGGCACCAGCACAAACACCAACGCGAACGAAGTCATCGCGAATCGATGCGCCCAGCTCGCAGGCAAGGCAATCGGCTCGCGCGAATTGGTGCATCCCAACGATCACGTCAACATGGGCCAGTCCAGCAACGACGTGATCCCATCTGCCATTCATATCAGCGCGGCGGAACAACTAAAGAACTGCCTCATCCCGGCTCTCGCAAAATTGCACACCGCACTTGCGGCCAAGGCGAAGGAGTTCTGGAATATCATGAAGATCGGTCGAACCCATTTAATGGATGCGACCCCGGTTCGGCTCGGGCAGGAATTCTCCGGTTACGCGCAACAGGTTGCTTATGCCAAAGAACGCGCGCAGAAGTCGATCGAAGCTTTGCGTGAGCTGGCACTCGGCGGAACCGCAGTGGGCACCGGTCTAAACCGTCACGTTAATCTTCCAGAAAAATGCTGCGGCATTTGCAGCAACACACTGGCATCGCTTTTTACGAGGCAAAAGACCACTTTGAAGCGCAAGGCGGAAAAGACGCGGTCGTTGAAGTGAGCGGTCACTTGAAAACGATTGCGGTCAGTTTGTTTAAGATTGCAAACGACATCCGCTGGCTCGGGAGCGGTCCCGCGATGCGGATCGGCGAAATCCAGCTTCCCGCGACGCAACCTGGCAGTTCCATCATGCCGGGCAAGGTGAACCCGGTAATGTGCGAATCAGTGATGATGGTCTGCGCACAAGTGATCGGCAACGACACGACCATTACCTGGGCCGGAGCCAATGGAAACTTCGAGCTCAACGTGATGATGCCGGTGATGGCACATAATCTTCTCGAGTCGATCCGGCTGCTGGCAAATGTGGTCGATGCTTTCTGCGACAAATGTGTTCGCGGCATCGTGGCGAACGAAGAGCGCTGCCGCGAATTGATCGAGCTATCCATGGCGATGGTGACCAGTCTCGCGCCCAAGATCGGCTATGATCGTGCGGCTGAAATCGCGAAAGAAAGCGCAAGAACCGGCCGCACTGTGCGCGAGATCGCCCGCGAGAAAAAGGTCTTGCCCGAAAGAGAACTGGAACGCGCGCTGGATCCAGTCAAAATGACTCAGCCCGGTGGAACCGGCTCGGAGTAATGGTGTCGTGGAGCGTTGAAACCAGTTAAAAGGTTAAAAGAGTTAAAATAGTTACAACGTATCGGTGGATCGCTGAGCTGAATCTTTACCCTTTTTAACTTTGTAACCTTTTAACTTTACCGCTCAAGAATATGGTCGCAAAGCTCGAAGGCCCGCAATTCTCCGGCGGAGCGAACATCGCGATCAAATGCCCCAGCCACACGTATGACCAGACGGTGTCCTTTTATCGTGACACGCTCGGGTTACCTTTAATCGAGGAAGAAAAAGACGGCTGTATTTTCCAGTTCGGCCCAAACCGGCTCTGGATCGATAAGGTGCCAAACCTGAGTCATCCGGATATCTGGCTGGAGCTGGAAACAAACGACAGCGAAGCGGCCGCGTCCTTTCTCAAAGTGCATGGTGTCACGCGGCGCGATGAAGTTGAGCAGCTTAGCGAGGACTTCAACGGCTTCTTCATTTCAGCGCCGAACGGTGTGATCCATCTCGTCATCGGCCCCGAAGCCTAGCCGAATGTAAAGGTTAAGACCGTTCGCAACGTTACAGTGGGCGCTATCTTCAACGTTTAACGCTTCTAACGAACAACTTCACCGTTGAGGGCCACGCCAGCGTCCGACCCACGTGCTCCAGCCGTAAAAGCCCAGTGGCTGCAAACAACCCGCCGTGGTCAGCGAATCTACGTCGGCTCGGCTCGGAGTGATCTTTGCATTGGCATCGGCGCCGTAATAATCGTCAATCACCATCCAACATCCGTCAGCAAATCTCTCGCGGTAGCACTCGATGTCGCGCCGCTTGGCTGCATCGGCGTCAAGAATCAGGAGACCAACTTTGTCTGCACCCAGCATTTCATTGACTCGCGGAGATTGTTGTCGCGATCAAAGGAACGGCCCTTGATAGTAGTGACCATTTCCGATACGCGCTGCCTGGCAAGGTTCCGTTCCAAGTCGCGGAAAATATTGCGCGTGCCGAGCCGCTTGTGTTTAACGCTGCCGCCCGGTTCGATGGCAATGAGCTTCTTCCGCGTTCCCGAATCGCGCACGCCGAACGCCGCGGCAATCGTGGCTCCGCCGACGAAGGCGCCGATCTCGAGAATATTGCCGGAGCAAATTTTCGCAAAGTGGTAAATGAGAATCAGCACGTCCAGATGCAACATGGAATATTTGTCGCGGATTTTTAGTAGCTTCGAATGAATCGGCTCCTGCCGGTACTGCATCAGCGTATGCATCAGGTTCAAGGCAGTCGTTGAAATGATTGGCGGTTTGTGATTGAACCCGCGATTTCGCGATCGCAGGGGAGCGCGCCGGACAATGTTGACCCATCACTACGAGATCGCGCTCGACGCCATCGAGTTGCGCTACACCCGGTAAAAATGCCCAGCGCTCAAAGCTGAGACGCTGAAATAATTTCAAGCTCGGCTCGTTATGTCCGAAGATGAGACCGACCAGGGCCGTGATACCCAGCGACGGTGCGCGGGCAATCGCGTGTTCCAACAATCGCTGCCCCACACCGCGACGCCGGAATTCTTCATCGACATAAACGCTGATCTCGGCTGTGCCGCGATACGCGCAACGCGGTAGGAATTTTTGAAATCGAGCCAGCCAATCACGCGACCGTCCAACTCTGCGACCCAGAAGGGATATTGCTCTGGCGAATGTTCGCGGAACCACGGCAATCGCGCTTCGACCGTGGTTGGTTCGAGCTCGGCTGTCACCATGCGCGTTGGCACAGTGGCGTTGTAAATCTCGACGATGGCCGGCAGATCAGCCTCAACAGCATCACGGATGATCATTCGTAGGAGGTAACGGTTTCGAACCGCGAGCAAGTTAGACAGCGCAGCCCGTATTCGACGTTCACGGCTTGCGTTTCTTGATCGGGCTTCGCGTTGCGGCGGGTGAATTCGTCGGCGCAAGCGTCGAATTAGGCGGGTGGTCGCTACTGGGCTGGGAATGGGAAACGCAAATGTTGGCGATGCTGAAGCAGAAACTGTCGCCGATACACTTGATGAAGGAGACGCTGTTCGCACTCGGCGACGCCAGAGGACTCGATACCGGACTGGGCGTAGGCGAAGGCGGGATGATATTTTCCCAGCGATGCAGCGTACGCTCGCTCCACCGATTTCTTTGACGAGCGTTTCGCAGCGCGCCTGAAGCTTTTCCAAATCCGGAGGACCAAATGGCTTGTCAGCGGTATCAGGAAAGATCAGGTAAGTCACCTTGAGATCGCTTACCGGGCGATTGTACGGCGTCGAAAGCGTGTTGATCTCTTTTGCAATACGCAGCGATGCCTCGCCGACTTTGTCATTAGGCCCAACATCGCCGACGAGGGCCGGATAAATCGAGTTGCCGAAAATGACGAGCGCGTAGTCACCAAGTTTAACCGGATCACTGCCATGCATAAATGCACCCGGCACGACGATAAAAGGGTCGGTCGCGCCGATCAGGAAGCTATACTTTTTAACGTGCCGACTTCCGCACGCAACTGCGCGATGATGTTGCGCAGATCACGTTTGCGGGCGGGAGTCGTAGTTGAAAGCGCAAACTCAGCTTCCGCGTGCTTCAATCGGTCTTCGGTAGCCGCGAGATATGGATTAGGCGCGGATGTCTTCTTTGGCCAGCGATAACTGGTAGACGGCTTGAAATTTGCCGGTGTGCCAGTGCCAATGGGCATCCGATCGGCATCAGACCCGTCAGCGTCCACATCCATATCCGCCTGGAGCAGGAGGGCTTTTCGGTGCGTCTGGGGATGCTGAAGCTGCAAGACGGTTTGGCAATCGAAAAAGTTATGCCGCGAAAGAAGCTAGATCGAGGCGAGCGAGGTTTTCGCGTAGCATTCTGACTTTCGTATCGTAGAGCTGAGCGTAGAGCGGCGAAACCGGATCGGGCGGCAGCATCGTCGCCAATCCGGGCAAAAGCGTCGGTAGTTGCGGACTGACCTTGGCCAGCTCTTCAATGGTCTTGTTTGGCGAAGGCACTCGCGCCTGCAATTTAAGATCGAGCACATAGCTGCTCTGCCTCGGCCCGCTCGGTCGTTGCATCGGCGCCAGGCATCGTCTCGACTGTTGAATGGAGTGTGATGCCGTTGAACAATTTCTGCGGTGTCCAGTTTTCCAGTGATGAGGGGCGGCCGCGTCGGGGTGGGAGTCGGCGTAGTAACGACTTCCAACGGCGCAACGTGTTGCAGGCGTTCGAGTGGAGATCCAGCGATAAACAATCGCAGCGAAGAGCGCGCCGAAAATCACCAGCACCAGCCGCCGCCACGTCCGCAGACGAATTCTTCCCACGCGATTACTTTTTACCCAGGCGACAATAGCCGCGATGAGCCCGATCACACTTAGGATCGACATCATCCCTGCAGGCATGACTCTTCCGGTTCGTATGAATTTGGGAACAAACTGCGCGGCGAGTAAAAGCGAGATAATGAATGCAGTTGCCAACCCGATTGCGCGATGTTCGGGAAGCAGAAATGCGGCAACAAGTAGTAGCACCCCAGTGATTGACCCGGCAATGATCGAGGCCACGCTGCCTGCCTTGACGTAACCGACAATGCCGCCGGCGATCGTCAGAACGCCGAAAGCAATAAAATAAATTTTCGCTGCTTCCATTTCGTTAACTACGGCTGGCGCATTGGTAAGCTAACAGCTCTGCGCTGTCCAGCGGTCGTTGTAACTGGCTACAGCGGGAGCCGGCTTGCGTCATTGTAGAATTCTGATCTGCCGCCCCCGAGACGACGAATCACACGCCAGCCGTGACTTTTTGCAAACTCTCTAACATCCGCCTCCGACATTTCATCGAAGAATTCGCAGCTCCGCGGGCTGCGTCACCACGTACTCCGGCTTGATCGACAGCATCTTTGCGATCTTCACGGCGAGAGCTGGCAGGTGCTCGTGCATGGCGATGACTTTCTAACGATTCGCCGCGCGGGCCTGTGGTTGTGAGAGTTTTCTTCGCAGGCAGGCGTGGTGGTCGTTTCGGTTTTCGATTTAGAACCTGTCCCAGCGCGCGATGCGCCTTGCGACTCGGTGAGGGACCGCGCGCGCTCGGTTTTTCCATATCGAAAGAGAAATTGAACCACGAGATCGGAAATTGGCGAGCAGGCTTTCTTGCACAACTGGCGCTGGTCACTCTGATCGGCTAAGTTTTACAAATGGTTTCGGAAACGATCGAGTTACGCGGGCATATTATTGATTCTCTTATTTTGCCTAAGGTTCTGGATCAAATTCTGACCCATGGCGCGAATTTCAAGATCGGCGAGATCAAGATCGGCGAACGACGAGCGGACCAGAGCTTCGCGCGGATTGAGGTGTCGGCGGACACAAGCGAAGCGCTTGACGAACTGATGCTGCGCCTTCGCCAGCACGGTGCCGAAGTGATTGAGCGTGCAAATGTGCAACTCGCCAGCGCGCCTGCAGACGGAGTTTTTCCCGGCGATTTCTACGTGACGACTAATCAGCAGACGTTTGTTCGCTTCGACGGCAAGGAAATCGAGGTGCGTCCCGCAATGATCAATAGTGCGATTGCGCTTGATCGAAAAAGAATCCGCCCGGGCGGTCAAGTTTTTCGACGTTACCAAGGGCGACGAAATTGTGGTCGGTCATCAAGGGATCCGCGTCGTGCCGGTGCAGCGTTCAACCACGCACACTGATATCTTTCAATTCATTAATACGATTGTTGATGCCGACGAACCAAAATCGGCCATCATTCGCGAACTCGGCGAGGAGTTGCGGCGCGCACACACAGCGAAGGGCAAAATCGCGATTGTCGCCGGCCCTGCAATCGTGCGAACCGGCGCAGGCCACCATTTAGTGCGACTCATTGAAGGAGCTTATGTCGATCGCCTTTTCGCCGGAAATTCATTTGCCGCGTATGATGTGGAACGCGCCTTGTACGGAACCTCGTTGGGAATGAATCCCGATCTCGCCTTTGCGCGAGGTGGACATGAGAACCATCTGCGTGCCATCAATACCATTCGCGAGGCCGGCGGAATTTCCGCGGCCGTGCGGCAAAAACTCCTCACCCGCGGCGTCATGCATGCCTGTGTCCGCCACGACGTTGATATTATGCTCACTGGCGCGATTCGCGACGAGGGACCGATTCCCGGGGTAACGACCGATGTAATTGAAGCTCAAAAGTCATGCGACAAAAGCTCGCCGATGTAACTCATGTGATGCTGCTTGCAACAGTCCAGCATTCGCTTGCCGTGGCCAGCATGCTCGCGCCCACGGTAAAAACAGTATGCGTCGATATCGATCCAACTGCCGTGGAGAGAGCGGTCGAACATCAGCCCCTGCAAGCGATCGGCCTGGTCACGGACGTGGAACCGTTTCTGCGGGAGTTGGCCGATTATCTTACTGAGTCCCGCATTCGCGACTAGATTGCCAGTCCTATGCGCGAGCTGCTTCTCTGTCCGCCCGATTACTACGGCATCGAGTACGAGATCAATCCCTGGATGAACCGGGCCCGCGGCGCCGAGGCAGCTTTGGCGCAAAAGCAGTGGAAACAATTGCATGCGCGACTCTCGAATCTCGATTGCGAGGTTCATTTGATTCCACCCCAGCCCGGACTTCCCGATATGGTTTTCACCGCGAACGCCGGGTTGACGGTTGGCCGCAAATTTATCCCCAGTAATTTTCGCCATAAGGAGCGCGCCGGCGAACAGCCGTTCTTCGCGAAATGGATGGAACAACGCGGCTATGAAGTGAATTGGCTGCCGGAAAATCTCTATTTCGAGGGCGAAGGCGATGCGCTTTTTGGCGGCGATGCACTATTTTGCGGTTACAAATTTCGTTCCGACATTCAATCTCATCGCGCCTTGGCGGACATCCTTGGCTGTCTGGTAATCTCAGTAGAATTGGTCGATCCGCGCTTTTATCATCTCGACACCTGCTTTTGTCCGCTGCCAGACGGCACGGCGTTTTGGTTTCCGTCTGCGCTTCGATGATTACGGCCAACGGGCAATTCGCGAGCATGTCACTGGTTTGATCGACGTTTCGCCGGAGGAAGCAACGCACTTTTCATGCAATGCGGTCGTCATCGAGCGGGATATTGTTCTGCCCGAAGGCGCGCCGCGGCTCGTCGCGACGCTTGCAAGATCGCGGCTATCGCTGCCACGAATTGCCGATGAGCGAATTCATCAAAGCCGGCGGGGCCTGCAAATGCCTCACCATGTTTATGCCGCAAAGAGAAAAGTGTTAGCCTAAAGCCTAAAATCTAAGACTTTTCTCGCTTCGCTCGCAACGCGCTCTCGATCTTGCCGAGCGGTAAACAATTCATCACATCCGCCTTGGTCGAGCCAGCCCTTTGCGCGCGATCCCGATCCCGAACCATAAATCTTGCAATCGCTCCGTGCGGTGTGCGTCCGGGTTAATCACACATTTAACACCCTTTGTTTGGCCAATGGCCACCACCGCCAGTCGAGATCGAGACGTTTCGCCGCGGCGTTGAGCTCGATCCATGTCCCGGTGCGCGCTGCTGCATCGAGGATTTTCGGGATATCAATTTGATAGGGATCTCGTTTCAGGAGCAATCGGCCAGTTGGATGCGCCAGCATTGTAACAAACGGATTCTCCATGGCCCGGATCACGCGCCGGGTCATGTCCGCTTCACTTAAGTTGAAAACGGAATGAACAGACGCCACCACATAATCGAGCTCTGATAAAATTTCGTTTGGAAAATCAAGCGAACCATCGCGCAAAATATCGCATTCCACACCCGCAAAGAGGCGAAAGCCGCGCAGCTTCTTGTTCAGCGTCCGAATGCTGGCGATTTGGAAGCGCAGCTTCGCTTCGTCGATTCCATGTGCCTGAGTCGAGCTGCGGCTGTGGTCGGCGATTCCAAGATACTCGAGTCCCAGTTCTTGCGCGGCGTCCGCCATCTCTTCGATGGAGTTGTGCCCGTCGCTCGCAGTGGTGTGACAATGAAATGCGCCGCGCAGGTTTTCCTTTTCAATGAGTTTTGGCAACGCGTGGTTCTCGGCGGCTTCGAATTCACCCCAATTCTCCCGTAGCTCCGGCGGAATAAAATCGAGATCGACCGCGCGATAAACACCTGCTTCATCGTGCACCGTTGGAATTCTTTTACCGGCCTTTTCTTTTTCGCTTTCGGATCGACCGGAAGCGGAGCGAACCGGTATTCGTTAAGCGTCCAGCCACGCTGAAGCGCGCGGCTGCGTAATTCGATGTTGTGTTCCTTGTTTCCGTGTGAAGTAAGCGAGCGCGAAAGGATACTCCGTCGTGCTCACCACTCGCAGGTCGCACTGCACGCCCGATCGCAGTCGCACGCTCGATTTGGTGGGTCCTTGGGCAATAATCGATTCCACCAGCAGGATGGGAGACGAAAAATTTTGTGACGCTCTCGGGTTTTTTGTCGCCACCAAGAGATCCAAATCATGTACGATTTCCTTTCGTCGCCGGTAGCTTCCAGCCAGATCGACCTGCAAAGCGTCGCTGTGCGCCGCAAGATCAGACCGCAATGTTTCCGCTTCCGCTGCGACCTGCCCGAATTGGAACGAGCCGGCGTGCGCTGCGCGTTTTGCGATGATGTCACAAAGCTTTTGCTGGGTTGTTTCGCCAAAACCGGGCAGTTCGGCGACACGCCCGGTTTCGCACGCCTTTCGCAGCTGCTCGATGGAACTGATCTGAAGTTTGTCGTAAAGAGCCTTGATCTTCTTGGCGCCAAGCCCGGGCAGTGAGAACAATTCGAGAATTCCGGACGGGAATTCCGCGCTCAATTCCTCCAGATATTTCAGCGATCCAGTTCGCCGCGAGTTCCTTGATCTTAAGAGCGATGCTCTTCCCGATTCCTGGAATTTTTGACAATGCGTCTTCATCCTGAAAATTCGGTGACATTCCCGCCAAAGGTTTCGATCGCACGCGCGGCATTCGTGTAAGCCCGGATTTTGAAAGGGTTCTCGTTCTTCAATTCGAGCAGCGTCGCGATTTGCTCCAGCACGCCGGCGATTTCCTCTTTGGTCATTAACAAAACCGTTAACCCAGATTGCCGCGTCGTCGATAGTCAAGCCGGTGCACGCGGTCCACGCAAGGCACGGCAAGAGCAGCACGTGCACCGGCTAAAAGATGAAGGCGTTTAAACCAAGAGGCAGCCGGTCTCAGGGCGCGACCAAGCTCCAGCCGGCAGGAACGCCTGGGCCATAAGCGGTGGCGCTATGAAAGGCGCGAGTTTAGTGGACAATTCTTACCGCACGAGGCGAAAAATTGTGTCGCCGCAGGCTTTCGGAATCCGGCTGGACGTGCGCGTTCAGATTCGTCACATTTTGCCCTCGCCGCTGATAAAATTGGTAGCGCTCGATAATTGAGTCGACGTATTTCCGCGTTCCGGGAAAGTCGATGTTCTGTAGGAACTGCTTCACCGGGATGTCAGCAACGTTGCTTCCACCGCTCCACCGTTCGGCACGACTGGCGCCTGCGTTGTATTCGGCCAGCGCAAAAGGCAGCTGGATCGGACTGACGCTGCCCAGCGTTCAACGGCGCGATGCAAATACCATGTGCCAGCCTCCAGATTGGTTTTCGGATCAAAAAGTTGGTCCACCTGGAAAGCCGGTGATCTTGTTTTCGCGTGCCCATTCGCTGGCCGCTTTTTCGCTCACTTGCATTAGTCCACGCTCTCCGTGGCTGCCATGTTTTCTCGGATCGAAGCGGCTCTCGCGCCAAACGACCGCTTTTACCAAGCATCGGGATCGAGATGATGTTCGGCCGCGACAACGCGAATGAGGCGATCATACTGATGAAACCGCGCCGGGCTCATCCATTCGTAAAACGTGTAAACCGGATCGCCTGATCGCACGGCGAGATAAGCGAAACCTGCGGCCAGGGCCAGCATTACGCAGAGGAGCAGTTTGAACAGGAATCGTATCACTTCGGCATCAAATCTCGTGCTCCTGCTCTCCCGAGCAATTAAATTAACGAGGTCTCCATGACGAATCCCAGTTACGTTCGCGTCATCATTGATCGAGCAATTCACCGCGAGCTCGACTATGCCGTGCCGGAAGGCTTGATCGAACCGAGTCGGAGTCGGCTCGCGCGTGCGCGTGCCGTTTCGAGAGAAATCCGCTCTTGCGACGGTCGTCGCTGTTCACAGAACAGAGCGAAGCGAAAGGCATCCGTCCAATCGAAGCGGTCGTGGGCGAAGCGCCGATCTTGAGCGAACAATTGCTCGAACTGGGCAGATGGATCAGCGCCTATTATTGCTGCCCGATCGAAACAGTGATGCGCAGCTTGTTGCCGCAAGTCATCCGGCGCGCGGAAGTCGGATGGAAAAAGCAATTGTTCGTCCAGCCCGGGCGCAAAGATCGACAACGAAGAACTTGAGAAGCTGCGAAAACGCGCGCCCCGGCAGGCGGAACTTCTGGAGGCAATCCCGCGATTGGAAGCGCCAATCCGCGCGGTCGCAGCTTCTGCGGCAAACTTCTCTCGATAACCAGACGCTTCGCGCGCTGGTGAAACGCGGTCTGGTCGGAGTTGCGCGAAGAAGCAGTCGTTCAGGGATCCACATGCTGACGAACAATTCATCGCGACGTCGAACCTGATTCTCAACCAGGAACAAACGCATGCGCTTAAGGAAATCACACAAGCGCTCGATTCACCGGAAAAGTCGCGCCCGATTTTGCTCCACGGCGTGACCGGCTCCGGCAAGACCGAAATTTATCTGCAGGCGATCCGTGCCGCGCTTGATCGCGGACGCACCGCAATTGTTCTCGTTCCTGAAATCTCGCTGACGCCGCAAACGGTTGAGCGTTTCAAAGGCCGGTTCGCCGATGTGCAGGACGCAGTCGCGGTGTTGCACAGCCATTTATCCGAAGGCGAACGTCACGATGAATGGCACAAAATCCATTCCGGCCGCGCACGCATCGTAATCGGCGCACGCAGCGCGGTCTTCGCACCGTTGAAAAATCTCGGACTCATTGTCGTCGATGAAGAACACGAGACGACATATAAACAGGAAGAAGCGCCCCGATATCACGCGCGCGATGTCGCGATCGTGCGCGCGAAGATTGAGAAATGCGCTCGTCGGTCCTGGGAAGCGCCACGCCGTCACTCGAAAGCTATCACAATGCTGCAATTGGAAAATATCAGCTGGTTACACTGACTCAGCGGATAGACGAAAAGCAGATGCCGCTCATGCGCGTTGTCGATCTTCGCCAGGAGCGGCGGAAAGAGAAAGTCGGCAACGATCTTGTCTGAGAAATTGCGCGCCGCGATTGCCGATCGGCTCGAGAAACGAGAACAGACCATTCTCTTCCTGAACCGGCGCGGTTTCTCCACTTCGCTCCTGTGCAGCGATTGCGGCGAAGCGCGCAATTGTCCCAATTGCAGCGTGGCGCTCACCTTTCATCGGCATCCCGCGGTCGCGGGACGGTTGAGCTGCCATCTTGTGTGGCCACACCGCCGCGGTGCCCAAAAAGTGTCCGGCCTGCGGAAAAGATACACTGATTTACGCGGGCTTCGGCACGGAGAAGGTCGAATCAACCGTCGTCGCAAATTTTTCCGAAAGCTGTTGTGCGCCGCATGGATGCAGACTCGATGACGCGCAAAGAAGCGTATCGCGAAACTCTCAGGAATTTCCGCACTGGCAGAGATCGACATCCTCGTTGGCACACAAATGATCGCGAAAGGGTCTGCATTTTCCAAATGTGACTCTGGTCGGAATCATCAATGCCGATCTCGCCCTGCATCTGCCCGATTTCCGCGCCGGCGAACGCACGTTTCAGCTTCTCACGCAGGTCGCCGGACGCGCCGGACGCGGAGAAACATCGGGCGAAGTCTTTGTGCAGACTTACACGCCGTTCAGTCCGTCGATCCAGTTTGCGCGCCACCACGATTTCGCCGGCTACTTTCAACAGGAGCTCGAATTTCGGGAGCGCTGCGGTTTTCCACCATTCAAACACGCCGATCCTGATCACGGTGCGCTCTGCCCACGAAGGACGCGCAAAATTGTCGGCGGAAACATTACAGCGCCGCTTGAAAGAAGCGCTACCGCAGGAATTCATCTTGGGCGACGCGACCCCCGCGCCGCTCGAAAAATTACAAGGCCAATTCCGCTTCCACATCCTGGTCCGCGGCGAAGCCATCATGCGCTCTGAGCCGCCTCGTCCGCGAAACCGTCGACAAATTGCCCTTCCCCGAAGACGTCACAGTCACCGTCGACGTCGATCCTTATCAGTTGCTGTAATCCGGGAACGACGCCACTTCTTGCGGCGTTGAAAACGACTTGAAGGTCTCGTTCGGAATTCCCAAAATACGGACCCCACAATTACGATAACCACTTATGAAAAAGCTGTTCTCCTCGATTCTCTTAATCGCATCGCTGACGCCATTTCACGGGCAAGCACAACAACCCGGCGGCACACTTGTCGGGTTCCTCGCAAGCAAGGTTTCGCCGGTGCAAAACTGGAGCGGCGATTCGGCAATCATTTGTTTGTTCCGGTTTCCATCAACAACCGGCGAGGGGCGCTCCTAATCGATACCGGATCGCCATACAGCCTCATTGACGCCAACAGCGCCAAAACGTTTGGCCTCACCGTCGAAAAACCGGATCGAATGTCGGCGGCATGTTTGGCCGTAGCTGGGAACGCTATGGCGCGAGCAAGGTAAGAGCATTGCCATGGGCAACTGTATAGTGACAAACGTCCCGGTTGCGATCACAGACCTGTCGGATTTCAACAGAGACCGCGCAGGTCCCGCTACCGGGTCGCACATCGCAGAGTCGGGGAACCTCACGCACGTCAACGGCATCCTTGGCATAAACGAAATGGTTAAATTTGGGATGATTGTCGATTGTGCGCGCCAGATGCTTTACATCAATCCAAATGGCCCGAACTCGTCCGTAAGTCAGAGCCTTGCCAGTTTCCTGTCCAGTCGCGGATTTACACGAATCCCGTTGCGCTTGAATGCGAATCATCATTTCGATGTCGAAGGCACATTGAACGGACACGGCACGCGGTTCATTGTGGACACTGGCGCGTCGACGACGCTTGTCGATAAGGAAACAGCAGTCCGTTCTGGAACAGATCTTACCGCTCTGTGGGGGTCGGCGGCAACGGCGCGGGCGGCTTGCACGGAGGACTCGGTCGCGCAAGCGTCAAAGAGCTGGGAATCGGGAGTTTTAAACTCGCAAATGCCGAAGTCGCGGTGGCTCATGTCTCCGGCGACATTCTACTTTCGAAGTCCGCAGCTGAATCGAACGCTGGCGTTCTGGGTCAGGAATATCTCTCATCGAATTTCTCTGTCGTCGACGTTGGCGGCAGGGCTCTTTATCTGCGTCGTGCTGATTCCCGCTAGGGCCCCTCGTTATTCAGACGATCGTTGAACAACCGACCCGTTGGCCGGGATGTCCGCCGACGTTTCCGTCAACGTCATCCGAGCCGGCGCTTCAGGAAACAGCTCGCCAAATTCTACCCGCGCCCATTTGGCGAAACCTTGAGCAAAGAGCTCTCGGATTGGCGGAATGCAATTTAAAACCCGGGATCAGACACCGGTGCGCGCGGTTGGTTTTGCCCAGCATGCGACGTTTACGACGACGACGCGCAATCTCAGCAAAACGGCGGTTGTAGGCTCGCATAAAACGAAAAATCGGGCCGGTCCCGGTACCTGAAAACGGCGGAACTAGCAGCGCATTCTCGCCGTCCCTGTATGGCCGGGATGCTACACCTATATAGTAAAGGCAGAGATCGAAGATCAGAGCAATGCTCATCAGATCGAATTCGCCCATGTATTCGCATGCTTGTCCTTGTAAACGGCCTCGAACCAGCAACGATGACATAACGCGAAGTCGCGATTGTGCCGCTCAACTAACGGTCTCATCGCTTCGCCTCGTTCGCTGCGCTCCGATCAGCGCTGCCGCGCGCGACGTCGTGAACGAGATCCAATCCATACCTGGGCTGTAAAATGGATCCATGAACGCCGCCGCATCGCCGACCAGAACGAAGCCGTCTCCCGCAAAAGTGGTGCTGTAATAAGCGAGATTTTTCCGCCAGTGGACATCTTCCTCGTCAAATCGCGCATCAACCAGAATCTCGCGCGCGACCGGATGCTTCATCAGAAAGGTCTTGAGCCGTTCGCCGAGTTTTCCGCCGTCCTGCGGCCAATCGACGAGTCTCTGGTCAAAAACCACGCCGACACTCACGTCACCGCCTTTCAGTGGAATCCACCAGCTCCACCAGCCGTCGCCGATCACATGGTTGGTCGCAGTATTACGAGTTGCGTAAACAGCGCGCGACCATGAGGGATATTTCTCGGCCAGCTCGCGGCTGTCCCAGTCCTTGACGCCTTTCCATCTCGACCATGCCGCTGCAGTCGGATGTTCGGTGTTGGATTTCCACCAGCCTTCTTTGCGAGCCAGAATTGCAGCTACACCCGATGCATCAACAATCCAACGCGAGCGAACTGTCCTGGTGCCGTCGCCGTTGCGAAATGTTACGGTTTGTTCTTTCCGGGCTGTAGTTGCGCATCGATTATTGTCGCCGGACGCAGAATCTCCGCACCAGCAGCACCGGCGCGGCGTAGCACCTCTTCATCAAACGCGGCACGATCCAGTTGATACGACGGCACGCGCACCTGATAGAGCGGGCCGAGTTCGCTCGCTTCCGCGAGCGTCTTTACTTCGCCGTTTGTAAACCAAAACCGCAATCCTTGCTTCGCGAGATGCGATTCGTTCAGATATTGCGTCAACCCCAGCACTCGGCCCATGAAATATGCACTGACCTCGACGGTTGCTTCGCCGACGCGCCGAGAAAGCTTTGTCGATTTTTCCAAAATCAATACGCGAATTCCCGGATTTTGCCGCAGCAACAGGGTCGCGGTTGCGCCACCGGACAGCGCGCCGCCCATGATTACGACGTCATAAAAGTCCGCATCATCGGATTGAGCCGGCTTTATATGAACTTCCATTTTACTGGACAGATAGTTTTCTTGGTCGCGGCCTTATTAGGTCAAGTGCGCAATTGGTTACCAACTGAGTCGTATTGTCTGCTGACAAGACAAGGTTGACCTTGTCCGATTCGAGCTCAGTCCGCTAACATCGACCTTCCGTAAGTGAGTCTATGAACAACATTGCATCTTGCGATCCAGTTTTTTATTCAGCTTGCTGTTATCCTTTTGTTCTGCCGTTTAGTCGGCGCGATTGCTTTGCGCCTCGGCCAGCCGCAGGTCGTGGCGGAAATGCTCGCCGGCGTGCTTCTCGGACCATCGCTCTTTGGTTTGCTCTGGCCTGATGCGCAGCATTGGCTCTTCCCATGGGACACCACTCAGAAAATGCGCGACACCCAGAGTTATTTGTTTCCAGCGTCGCAACTCGGTCTCGCGCTTTACATGTTTGTCGGTTGGAATGGAATTCCGTGTCGACATCGTGCGCCGCAAATTAACAAGCTCAATCGCCGTGTCGGTGGCGGGAATGTTGACACCTTTCGTATTGGGCGCCGGCCTGGCTTGGATTCTATTTGATCACACGGCGCTATTTCCAACCACGACTTCGCGCTCGGAAGCAATGCTCTTTCTTGGCGCGTCCATGTGTATCACCGCCTTTCCCATGCTGGCGCGCATCATTCATTTCAAAAACTGACCGGCACAACCATGGGAACTGTGGCGTTGGGCGCAGGGGCAATCGACGATGCAACGGCGTGGTGCCTCCTCGCAGTTGTCCTCGCCAGTTTCGAGAAGAATTGGAGCCACGCGTCTGGTCAACATCACCGGTGGCATCGCTTACGTGGCTTTAACGCTGCTGATTGTGCGTCCGTTGCTGCTCCGTGCCAAAGTTTGGTTGACAAAAACGGAACACTCACCGAAGCCGGCTTGGTTGTCGGACTTGCGCTCATGGCCTTAGGTGCATGGTTCACCGACCTCATTGGTTTGCATGCAGTATTCGGCGCGTTCGTCATGGGTGCCGCGATGCCGCGTGGAGTCGTTGTGCGCGATCTTATCGGCCGCATTCAGCCGCTTACGGTCGCCCTGCTGCTCCCGCTCTTTTTCACCTACTCGGGCCTGAATACAAAGATCGGTTTGCTCAACACCAGCTTCCTTTGGGCTATGTGTGGCGCGGTGTTGATCGCGGCTATTCTGGGCAAAGGCGTCGCCTGCTGGATAGCCGCGCGCGCCACTGGCATTCCCAATCGCGAAGCGCTCGGCATCGGCACACTAATGAACGCACGTGGATTAATGGAACTGATTATTATCAATATTGGGCTCCAGCGCGGCATCATATCGGAGGGACTTTTCGCTACGCTGGTGATTATGGCAGTCGTCACTACGCTCATGGCCTCCTGCCGCTCTTCGAACGACTCGTGGGAAGCAGGACGCATCAAGTTTGTTTCGGATCCCGAGGCTGAAGAAGCAAGCGAACTCAAGTTCGTCTGCTGAGGTGACCGTTTTTTACACGCTAGTGGAGAAATTCGAAGACAACCTCTCCCCATCTGGAGGTGCCAACTCATTCGCAAGAGCGCGACCGGAAAGCTGCGTTGTTGTTGTCGGCCTATGGAGGTCGCAAAGGTTCAGCTCCATTAGCAATGGAACCTTTCGAAGACACTTTCACTAGGGTAACCGGCCTCTCGGTCACGCCGAAAGCGCGGTGCGCTATCTTGAAATCGTTTCTGAATCGATATCATACCGAAGAACAGCTGGTTCAGAAAGCGGGTCCACAAACTGGCGTTCCACTTACCTGCAAGCATGGTGGCGACTGATCGAAAGATGAGCGTCGGTGGCTCCGGCTGAAAAGACGTCGCGAAACTGCGGTGTGTAGAATCCCACTACAAACCGGCGAAACGTCTCGAATCGTTTTCGCTGGCGACGAGAGAACGCCGCAAAGCTCGCCGCTGAGAAGTCATTTCGTGGTAGAGCGCGATGGAGTTCGGCAGCGGCTTCAATCCCAGATTCCATAGCGATTGAAACGCCGGTCGAAAATACCGGATCGAGAAACGATCCTGCGTCGCCGGCCAGGATCCAGCGATCGCCAGCATATGCCGAAGCACTGTACGAGAAATCCTTCTCAACGCGTACTGGCCACTCGCGCCGGGCCTCGCGCATTAACTCAGCGACAATCGGCGTATCGGCGATCGTGCTATTGAGCGTCTCTCAGGCGAACCATTCGCCAATCTGCGGTAAAGCGCCTTTGGTAGAACTACGCCGACACTCGTTAACTCTTTGAAATAGGAATAAGCCAAAACCAGCCGGCGTCGTCGCGCGCGATAAGTCGGATATCGTCGGGTCGCGGTCCTTCCAGTCGAGGTATCGTTCGTGTAATGGGAGTAGTAATTGCTATGTTCGCAAGCCGGGGCTCCTCGGTGCGCAGATTGAATTTTCGAGCGAGCAAGCCTCCGCGGCCCGTGGCATCAACAAGAGCTCGCACATGGACACGCCGGGTCGCAGCATTCCCGCGCGACGCTACCTCGAGGACCGCGGCGTCCGGTGCAAACTCACACGTAATCACGTTGCACGCTTCTCGAACATCGACACCCACTTCGCGAGCCCGTTCCAGTAGAATGCGATCAAATTCCTCGCGGCAAACTTGATACGTCTGAGGCCTCGTGACTTCTCGAACGCAGGTGAAGTCAACGTATCGTCCATTCTGACCATCATGCGTGAAAGGCGCGCACCCCACTTCGCCGGAAAACTTGCGGCCTCGATCTGCTTAGCCACGCCCAAGGCTGCGAAGGCGTCGTTTGCGGTCGATAGCAACGATTCACCGATATGAAATCGCGGGAAGGTCTCACGCTCAAACAGAACGACAGAATGACCGCGCTGCCGTAGCGAGATGGCCGCCGATGAACCAGCAGGACCGCCCCCGGCGACAGCGAAATCAAAGTCATACCGAGGGTCGGAAGTGATCATCGCGCCGCTAAAGTATCATTTCGAAGAACTGGAAGCAGGTAATTTCTTTACGCCTCTAGTCGACGAAAACCAGAACTTCGCTTGTCAGCGCACACTCGACCGCACGGTTACCTGGAAAACGCGACCGCATTTTCTCCTCATCTTATTTGGATGTCGCATCGAGCGAAAACTGAGCCGGCAGTCGGATTCGAACCGACGACCTGCTGATTACAAACCCCGCGAGAAATCGGGAGTTTGTCATAGTATCCTTAGGAGAAGACTGATTTCTCGCCAAACACACTCACCAGGTCTTAGTTTTCGCGGTGGCAGGATCTGAATCAGTCGTGCTTTAATGACACCGCATGCGTTCTCATAGGTAAATGCTAACTGATAAAAACGTAGTCCTGAGCTGTTCCGGAGGTATAGAGTTCGGCCTTCGCGATCCAAAGCATATTCGTGTCGGACTTGATTTGTTTGACTCCGGTTGGAAGGGTTCCAGTCCATTGCGGACCGAGTTATAGCGTAGTCCCCGGCTTTATCACCGTGTCGCTGCAAAGCTAGGGCGGCATAGGGTGATTGCATTGTGTAAGCCGTTCTCTCGTGGCGTTTCTGCGTATACACGGCTTGTTGGGAAGTGATCGCACGTTTGATTGCGAAGTGATTGCAACGGGTAATTCACGTTAACGGCTTGTATCAAGATCGCTGAAGATAGGCAAGCGACGAGAAAATCTAAATTTCGTGAAGCGCGCTCCGGAATCCGCTTATGCAAGGGAAACGGAGGTATAATATGAAGAAACCAGTTGCCATCCTAATCTGCTGCGCACTGCTAGCGCCGCTGGCATTTTGCTCAACCAAGTTCGAATAGTGCATAAAGCAGGGCACAAGTTCGACAGAAGCAGTAACGGTAACGGGAACGATCATCAAAATGACCGACTGAGGACGGGTCGGCGACCAATTATCAGCCGGTCAAGACTCTCGTTGTTCGCGAGGATCGTTCGAATACTCAGGAAGTTATGTTCTCAGCGGACCTGGTCACGTTTTGAATAAGAACGGCGAAGTGATCCGAGCCGCGATAAAACCCGGCGCTCGCGTGCGTATTTACTACGCACGGGCAGGCGATTTACGCATGGTTGATCACGTCGTTGTCGATTGAGCGCGCGCGTCCTGCAATATCATGTCAATAGGTGCCGCAGGGTTCCTTTGAATCCTGCGGCTTTAATTGATGGGAACATGTCGCTGTTGTGTCCGGATTTCTTGCAAATTTTTGTAATCAGCCCGCACCTCGAGCAGCGACCGAGGGATTCTGGCAATATTTTCATGGTGCGCCCTATTCTCCCGCCAGCACCCGAAACAACCAATGCAACTCTCCATCCACCTCGGCTTCCGTGTCCACCGTTCGGCGAACCTCTGCGCGCAACAACTCCCGGTAGCGCGCCCGCAATCGGGTCACGCGGCTGCGCAGAGTGGAGGGCAGGAGACTGAGACGAACAGCCAAGTCATCGTAAGTCGGCAGCGGATTGGGACTGCTAGCAAGGAAGATTCTTAATTCTTCGAAGAGCTTATGTTTGCCCCTCAGCTTTCTGCTCAGCTGCCAGTCGCTCCAGTCCCACCCTGACCAGTGCCTCTGCCCAGGTTCTTTCAAAGACCCGGTCTTCTCCAGCCGGCTCCGCTGAAACGAAATGCGTCTGGAAAAGCGACTCCGCCGCCTTAGCCCGCGCGTCGTCCAACGGCAGAAAATCGAGGGAGCCGCCGCGCTTCAACGTTTGCTCACGGTCGTAAGCGTGCCCCAGGAAATTCTTCAATGAGGCCAACAGAAAGGATCGGAATTTACCTTTCGCGCGATCGGCGCGCGCGTAGATCTTATGCTCGATCAGGTAGGCGAAAAAGCTCTGTGTGAGATCTTGCGCATCTTCCATGGCGCACCGCGCGGCTGCGCACGAAACTGTAAAGCGGCGCCCAATAGGTTCTGGCAAAACTCCGCGAGCGCAGCCTGCGCAATCTCCGGTTCGGCCTGGCTTTCCCCAGCCGCGACAACCACGCTCCAGTGCGTCGAAGGAAAGAAATCGCTTCGGCCATGCCCTTCCTCCCGCGGGTATTCACGTTAACGGCTTGTATCAAGATCGCTGAAGATAGGCAAGCGACGCGAAAAATCTAAATTCCGTGCAGCGCGCGCTCCGAAACCGTTTGTACAAGGAAAGCCATCATCATGCGCAACCATTAAAATCAACACGGAGTGCAATGTGAAGAAAAACAATATGAAGAAACCAATTAAAAAGGCAATAAGCATCATGAAACCAAAACAAATATTTATCAGCATTCTGGCAGTTCTATTCGTGTTCCCATTGATGGGGACGTTCGCTCAGCAAGCAGCGAACTCGGGCTCTATCGAAGTGATCACGACTTTTGATTATCCCGGGACCGGAAATCAGACCGAGCCGCAAAAGATTAACGAAAGAGGCGACATCGTTGGCGTTTTCATCGATTCGCAACGGAGTGACGCGCGGTTTTGTCCGGTTCAGCGATGGTAGCTTTAGCGCGCCGATCGTCGACCCTAACGATACCGTGGGTTTTACCGAAGGACGAGGCATCAATAACTCACGCACAGTAGTCGGTGACTACGCCACCAGCGATGGCAACCTTCACGGGTTTTTCCTGTCGGGCGGCACCTTCACAGAATACGATGTTCCCGGCGCGCTCAGCACCGCTGTGCTTGGGATAAACAATCCCGCCGACTTTACCGGCACGTTTATCTGACGACAGACGGGATCCAGCAGGCGTTCGTCAGCGTTGGCGGAACCGTAACGTCGTTTAGCGTCCCGGCAGCTATCGCGACCCTTGCTTACGACATCAATGATTCAAAGCGGTTGGTGGTGGGATACTATATAGACAGCTCAGGAATCCTTCACGGCTACTACCGGGACGCCAATGGGGCGCTGCACTTCCCGATCGATCCTTCGGGCTCCGTTGGGACAATCCTGTTTGGAGATAACAATAGGAACTGGGTGGTGGGCAGATATGCGGACGCCTCAGGCGTGACTCATGGACTCTTCTTTGTCCCGCCAAACAAATTTTTTCACTTTCGATTTTCCCGGGTCAACCTTTACATCGCTTAACGGAATCAGTTCGCAGGGGAATATCACGTGGTCGTTACGTCGATGCTTCCGGCATTGCCCACGGATTCATAGCTCGCGTCAGAGGCACACCGCCGACAAAAGAGGCGAGGCACGGAAATGAAGGCGCGGAGAGGTGTAATACCGGCGCGCTGAGTTGAGCATCGGGCGGGCCTGCGTCGTCGGGCGCTTCGTGACGATGCGGGCCTGGATGCCTGGCCGGCGTGCTGCGTAGTTCGAGCGCACGATTGCGTTGGATTAAGGGAACCGAACGATGTGAACGGCAGCCGCGCGGCCATCTGAGCATTGCGGCGAGCAGTCGAGCGATCTCGCCGATGCCACCGCTTTTATCCCGGTTCGCCGAACGGTGGACACGGAAGCCGAGGTGGATGGAGAGTTGCATTGGTTGTTTCGGGTGCTGGCGGGAGAATAGGGCGCACCATGAAAATATTGCCAGAATCCGTCGGTCTCTGCTCGACGTGCGGCCGGCCGATGAACGTGAACAGCGAATGCCTGCCTTGTCTGGTGCGGATAGCGTTTGACGAACCGGCGGAAGCAGCGACAGCGCCTCCGGCTTCGTTGGTCTTCGGCGACTTTGAGGTCGAGCAACGCGCAGACGGTTTTTACTGGGAACTCGGTCACGGGGCCATGGGGGTGACCTATCTCGCCATGGACAAGGTGTTGCATCGGAGGGTGGCCCTGAAAGTGATCGAGGTGCCCGCGGCCGCGCGCAGCTCACAAGCGATGCGCGAACGCTTTTTGCGTGAAGCCCGCGCCGCAGCTGCCCTGCGGCATCCGAATGTGGCCGCCGTGTTCCAGTTCGGCGCTTCGCCGGATGCCAGTCACTGCTATTACGCAATGGAGGTAGTCGAGGGCGAAACCCTGGAGGCCCGCGTGCGGAGAGATGGTCCGCTCAATGCAAAATCGGCTCTGGAAATTGCGATCCAAATCACGCGGGCATTGATGGCTGCGGCAGCCCACGGTTTGATCCATCGCGACCTGAAACCGGGCAATATCATGTTGACGCGCGGTGACACTGACGACGGCGGAGCCCGAAGTGAAAGTCATCGACTTCGGCCTCGCCAAGGCGATCGCGGATGCCGGAGGAGAAACGGACCTGACGCACGGAGAATTTGTCGGCACGCCGAATTTCGCGAGCCCTGAGCAATTTGGAAGCGGTCCGGTCGATGCGCGCTCGGACATTTATTCGCTCGGGGCGACGCTCTGGTTCGCGCTCACCGGACTGGCGCCACACTCTGGCAGCACGATCGAAGAGATTCGCGATCGTCAAACCCGCGACGATCTGCCAGTCGAGCAGTTGGTCGCGAGGAAAGTTCCTGAACCAATAATAAAGCTGCTGCGCTGCACGCTTGCCGTCGATCCCGCTCGGCGGCCCGCGTCAGCTCGGGAGTTGATGGAAGCCCTGGAATCCTGCCGCCGCAAGTTGTCTCATGGTATCGGTGTTTACAAGATCGCCGCCTTGATCGCAGTCGTGGCGATTGTCGCGGCAGCGTTGTTTGTAATCCGGCTAAATCGTCGAGAAATAACGTCGGCCTCCGCGAGGAACGTCGCGCCATCAGCGTCCGCACTGACGCCGTTGCCAGAAAAATCGATTGCCGTCCTTCCTCTGGAAAACCTGAGCCACGATCCGGACAACGTCTATTTTGCCGAAGGGATGCAGGACGAAATTCTGGCCCGGCTGTCCAAGATTGCGGACCTGAAAGTGATCTCACGCACTTCCACCCAGAAATACAAAAGCGCACCAGACAATCTGCGCGAGATCGCGAAACAACTCGGGGTTGGAAATGTTCTGGAGGGCAGCGTGCAAAAGAGCGGTGACGCTGTGCGGGTCAACGTGCAGTTGATCAACGCGCTGAACGACGCCCATCTCTGGGGGACGTTTATGAGCGGAAGCTGACCGATATTTTTGCGGTAGAAAGCGACATTGCCAAGACGATCGCTGACACGCTGCAGGCGAAGCTGACCGGCGCGGAGAAGCAGCTGATAGCAGCCCAGCCGACGACTGACTTGACCGCCTACGAGCTTTATCTCAAAGGCCGTTCGCTCTGGAGCAAACGTGGCGGCGAAAATCTCCGACAGGCGATCGGATTTTATGAGCAGGCGATTGCGCGTGATCCGAAATATGCACTGGCTTACACCGGGCTGGCGGAGGCTTACGTTCTCCTGCCAGCCTATACTGCGACGGCACCACAGGATGCCTACCCTACGGCGAAAGCTGCCGCGCTAAAAGCGCTTCAACTGGATGAGAAACTGGCGGAGGCACACACCGCGCTCGGATTGTTGCTGTGCATCGGCGACCTCGATATGGCTGGTTCAATATCGGAATTTCAACGGGCGATCGCGCTAAACCCCAACTACGCGACCGCGCACCATTGGTATGGAAACGGCCCGCTCCTCGCCCTCGGCCGGTTCGAGGAAGCGATCGCCGAGGGCAAACGCGCCATCGAACTTGATCCACTCTCGCCCATTATCAATGCAGACCTGGGGCAGAATCTGTCGTGTGCGCGTCGATACGATGAGGCGATCGCGCAGTTGCGCAAGACGCTGGAGATTGATCCGACGTTTTATTACGCACATTATAATCTGGGCATGGCTCTTCAGCGAAAAGGCGACGTGCCGGCTGCGATTGCTGAATACACAAAGGCGCAGCAGTTGAGCGACGATCTGTTTGTTCCAGGTGCTGCTCGCAGCTGCCAAAGCGCAGTCCGGCGATAAAGACGCAGCTATCCAAATGCTGGCCGAACTGGAAGAGCTCAGCCAGCACCGCTACGTGCGCCCATACTGGCGCACTCTGCTCTACCTAAGTCTGGGAAATCGCGACGAAGCAATTCGATGGTTGGAGCAAGCTATCGCTGATCATGAGAGTCTAACCATCACCATGATTAAAGATGATCCGAAGCTCGATCCTCTCCGTGGCGATCCGCGTTTCGAGGCGCTGGTGCAAAAGGTGGTTGGTGTTGAACATAAGTAACGAGTGGGAATCCGAAAGGATTCTTCGCTCGAAATCTCAAAGGTGATCGTCAGACCTCCTTGAACTCGCTCTTGGGCTCATGCGTGTCGATCACGTTGCCGGCTTCATCGTAAACGAGAATGACAGCATCATATGAGCGACTGCGATGCTTGGCGTAGCCGATTGCATTGCTGATAGCATTCGCTCGCCGTGCCACAGGCGACCGAAGGCGGCACATCGGAAATTAGATCGACGCGCGCGATGGTCTGGCTGCCGGCGAATTTCGCAACGATGTGCGGTCTGGGGTTGATGAAGCTGGCGCCACTCTGGATCAGTCCAGCCGCAAAAGCGATTACTTGACGAAGTTGGGACACGCCGAGAATAAAGGCAATATAAAAGAGGCAACTATTATTCCGGTTGGGTCGATCGAAAAGCTGGCACGTTTCATAGGTGCGTGCCTGGAGGGATTCTCGAACCCCCCAACCTTCTGATCCGAAGTCAGAAGTTCTTCCGTCCCCAGAGGGTGTAAAAGTGTCCAAGAAGTGTCCAAGCAAACTTTTCGACGAATTATATGTAAGCCGCAACTTACAAGGCAGCCGGCAGTCGGATTCGAACTCCGACGACTCCGTTGATTACAAATTATACTATTGACTATGTTTCCGTCCTGCGCCCTAGTGTTCTGTTATGAGCATACAGAGCGTGGGTAAGTCGGGCACTTCAAAGGTATTGCCGTCTCGGGCAACGCTGAACCCATAACGGAACAGACGCCGGCTCGCTTGAACACAAAAAAGCGGCGCGCTGGCGGCAAACACGACTACGAGGGGAGCCGAAGTAAGAACGATCTACGCGCTACTTGGCGACTCGCGCATTTTCAGGCCAATCAACGCGCGTGGCGAGGCGTCTCCTCACTACTCAATGCAGGTTGCAAATGCGCGGGCAACGCATGGCCTTCACGCTCGGCACTGGAAACGCGGAAGCGGCAGCGCGGAAAGCGGCGAACGTCTACACGGATTTCCTGACGCTCGGAGTTCGAAGGCGCGCTTGCAGAATATCGCCCACAGAAAGCCGCAGACAGGCATCACCACCGTTGGCGAGTGGATTGAAGCGGCGTTCGGTGGCCACGGTAAATCCGGCGACCTTCGCGCTGTACGCCAGCCGCACTGCGCAAAATCGTTGGTGACATCATCCGGGTGAAGCGCAATCGCGAAACGCTTTGGCCCAAAGGGTGGCGGCGCGCGAGCGTATCGCCAGAGCAATTGACGCTGCTCCCGCTCTGCGCTTCTTTCCCCGGTAGCAATTCAGAAGTGGCGCATGGAATAGCGTGAAGCGGGCAAAGACGCCAGCGGAACAACGTTCACGAATGACCTCGTGCAATTCCACGTTGCGACAGGCGCGCAGTTTGTTCGGCAAAAAAGATCGTTCGCTTTGTGCCATTGCCGGAACCGAGCACCGTTTGGAGCACGTGGAGTTTTTCCCAAGGCAAAGCGCCAGTAAGCTACTCGCGCATTGATGCCAAAGCGCTCTTAACGCAGGCACGGAACGAACTGGCGTGAAAGGATTCGCCTGCGTTCCTGGCAAGGCCTGATTGCTTCTCGCGGCTGGACTGCGCAAAGGCGAGATCGACACGCTGTGCTGGCATCAGATCGACTTTGAGCGTGGCGTTGTATCCGCGTGGAGGCACACGGACACGGCGAACTTGAAGAGCGCAGATTCACGCGGAGAGGTTCCCATTGATGCGAGCGTTGTTGAACTGCTCGAGAGGCTTTCGGCGCGCGTGCCACGGGCGCGTTTGTGATCGAAGGTGGTCGACGGCGTATCAGGACCGCGAATGTGGGGACGCAATTACCGGGTGCAAAGCGTATTCGACCGGGTAACAGCCTGGTTGCGCAAGCATGGCGTGACTGCAAGGAAACCGCTCCACGAACTACGCAAGGAACTTGGCGCGCTGATCACGTCTGAGCACGGCATTTACGCTGCTGCTCGCGAGTGTTGCGCCATGCCGATCTAGCCACCACTGCGGCGCATTACACGGATTTGAAAACCCGGCCAGCACAATTCCTGTGGGCGAATGGTTGACTCCGGAGAACGTGGTTCCAATGAAACCTCGGGGGAAAGTGAGGGCGCGTTAATGGCGAAATGTGTGGGGAAAAAGCGCAACGGTGTGGGCAAATTAGTTCCGGAATCAGGCGAACGAATTCACTGATTGGCGCGAATTCAACTTTAAGACTGGCGTCTGACCAGCACGGGATGATCAGCTTTCCATTCATGTTTGCCTGTGACTACGAGTTAGGCCGCGAGTCCCCCAAAAGCTACTCGAATCTAACACATATTTACAAAAGGAACTGCAACAACAATCGACGGAAAATGGGGCCGTTACATTTGGCTAATCCCAGAGGGCAAAAGCGACTCCTGCATCCACTAGTATGCATAGCGACTCCATGGGTTCCTCAACCCCCTGGCTTTCTGGCTGTGCAGAGGACAGAAAAATCATCAACACGCTGCAGCATGTAATGAGGACAAAACTAGCGTCGACTGGCAATGGCTTCCCGCTCGGCGGCGCGGAGATGAGCAAGAGATTAGAAAAAGGACCTCCAGCGCTTAACAGGTCAAGTACCTCCTGAACACTTGCTGGTTCTTTGATTTTCCAATGAAGGATCAAGAAAATGAAGTGGAATGCTCATTGCAAAAGAAGTTGCGGAGTTGATAGCAACACGAGGCTTCACGTGTTCGCAATCAATAGAATGCAAACGAAGTCTACCCTAATTGCCGCATTCAAGGATTGGATCGAGCAGCAGACAGATATAAGCGGTAAAGAGTCGCTCCGGGGTAGAGCGGGCGTGCAGTTGCAGCGTTACGCGATCTCGGATGCTACCGTCTAATGACAAAAGCTAGACGCTCATCAAGACAGGTCGCAATGGATGAAGAAGGTTTCGGCCAACCAGTACCCAAATTATCGGAAGCTAAACAGCGGGGCACACAAGCGTGGCTTCTGACGGCGGGCTATCTAGGATTCACGCTTTTAAGTTTCTTTTTAATCCGTGAAGCTACTCGTGTTGGTGATGCGCTTTCTTTGCGCATCATGCACGATCAAGACAACGCAGTTCGGTTAGTTACCCGGAAAGAGCTTTCCGACCGTTGGAGGTTATCAGTTGAAACATTGAAACGGCGGAGCGTAGCGGGACTCCTGCCATGCTTGAAACTCAAGCGTGGTAGCCCGATATCGGCTCTCCGGATGTCGAGCACTTGAAGCGTCACGCCGAGGTGCGGTCGAGGACATCAAGTGAGCGACGAAATTGCGTTCACCGATGGAGCAGACGCAATGAGCGCGCGACCACCAGCAAAAGACCGTGCCAGGGAAAGATTGCTGCCAGACCAAAAATTCGCTGCGCCTGAGAACCCAGCTGCGCCACAGGTCGCCGTGGCCAAAGCAGTAAGCAATAAAAATCTGGCGGCTTCAACGACGCTCCGCGCTAAGTGGTAACTCTTTGCGCCCCGTGCGGAGATGGGAAAGGCCGGAGCGATGAGCGACGCCCGACAAGTCAAAGAGTTATTGCGTGCACGCGTCGGCGAGCTTGCGCCCAAATTTTTGCCTTAGAATGGTAAGCGCGAGGCCGCACAGGTGCGTTGGCAGCGTCAACGGCGAAGCAGGTAAGTCTTTCAAAATCTGTCTTACTGGCGAAAAAGGAGCAATACGTAACTGAACGAAGTACAA
>ERZ1370068.9640-contig-8402_pt1 | contig 73370 bp, 108 predicted proteins | sample MGYA00561227_ERZ1370068 | MGnify/ENA primary metagenome ERZ1370068 (study PRJEB38410, sample SAMEA6850437) | metagenome | study: Metagenomic assessment of the ecological functions of the soil: analysis of the soil microbiota associated with the... | reverse complement strand
GTAGTACTTCGTTCAGTTACGTATTGCTAGCGGACTCGAGACGTTTGTCGCGTCCGTGAATAAGGGCGTATACAAGTGGCGGCGCGCTGGATACGACTGGGCCTCACTCACGAATTACACGCAGGACCAGCGGTTTCCGTTTGTCACCCTGGGCGATCGCCAGTTGCCGAGCAGTGCGAAAGATTGCGAGGCTGGCGCTCTGCGCCCCTCCGACGGGCGCCTGTGGATCGCGACGGACTCCGGGCTCTTCTACAGCTACGGCGGCAATGTTTCGTCGATCCCGACGTACACCGGCATTGTGCCTGGAATCGCGAGTCCCGAATGTGCAGGACATCCTGCTCGACCACGACGAGAACCTGTGGGTGGCGACGAGCCTGCGGACTCAACAAGATTCGCGACGCAAGGACGACAACGACATCCAGACCTTCTTGAGCCAGGCGTCGTTCGTGCTGCTGTCGGGGCTGCGCTATCCGATCGACGTCATCTCGCCGCTGGCCAACGCCGATTGTCGTTCGCTCGCCATCCATCCCACGAGGACATTCTCTACATCAGGCACCCTCGGCGGGCTCTCCGGTTTACGATTTTTCCGCTCCACCGCCGCCCACCCACCGAATCTGTCGCAGGGTGTACTGTGTATCCAGAACCCGGTGTACGCGCCGAAGGGCCATACCGGAATCAAAGTGGCAGAACATCACCGGGACCGTGTAACCGTCGAGGTGTATGACCTCGAAGGGCGAGCTGGTGGATGCGCCGCACAAAGGTGAACACCAGCGGCGATGTGGCGCTGGGATCTCACCACGCGCAGCGGGTATCCTCGCCGGCAGCGGCAAGCTACATCGTGCGCATCATCGGCGAAAGAACGGCTCCGTACAGCGTTCCATCGCGCTCATTCCGCTGAAAGCTTCTACATGTCGAAACGCCTCATCATCGTCGGCGCCGGCGAGGCCGGACGCATGCTTGCGCGCGAGGTCGCCAACCGCGCGCGCGGCCAGTGCGAGATGGCGGGTTTCCTGGACGACGCGCCCGTCGCTCGCGAGGCACAGCGGTGGACAGGATTTCCGGTGCTGGGCGCGACAGCCGAGCTGCCCGCGGTGGTGCGCGCAGCGACCGCGTGGACGAAGTCCTGATCGCGGTGCCGTCGGCGGGGCGCGGTTCGATGCGCCGCATGGTCGCGCTGTGCCGCGACGCCTCGATCCCGTACCGCATCGCGCCGGGACTGCTCGAGATCATCAAAGGGACCCGTCCACCTCGAGCAGATTCGCGACGTGCGCCCCGGAGGATCTCCTCGGCCGCGAGACGGTGGAGTTCGACGACGCGGAGATCGCGACGTTCCTCGAGGGCCGCACCGTGCTGGTCACCGGCGCGGGCGGCTCCATCGGCAGCGAGATCTGCCGGCAGGTGTCGCGCGCTTCGATTTGAAGCGTCTCGTGCTGCTCGGTCGCGGTGAGAACCAGATCTTCGAGATCGAGCGCGAGATGCGGGCCGCGCACCCGGGCCTCGACGTGGCGCCCGCCATCATCGACGTGCGCGACCGCGACGCGCTGACGCGCGTCTTCAGGCCAGTACCGGCCCGGAGATCGTCTACCACACCGCCGCCCACAAGCACGTCCATATATGGAGGCGTTCCCGTCGAAGCGGTGCAAGAACAACATCGCGCGGGCACGCGTGAACGTGATCGAGGCCGCGCGCCCAGGCGGCGGGAACCTCGCGTGTGGTCATGCTTTCCACCGACAAGGCGGCGCGACCCGCGAGGCATCATGGGTGCGACCAAGCGCATCGCCGAGTATCGTGATGGCGGCACGAAACGCCTCCGGCGGCGCCGCGGCTCATTACTGTGCGTTTCGGAAATGTGCTGGCCAGCCGGGGCAGCGTGGTGCCGCTTGTTCGTCGCGCAGATCCACGCCGGTGGTCCCGTCACCGTGAGGCCACGAAGACGCGACGCGCTTCTTCATGTCCATCAAGGAAGCGTGCATGCTCGTGGTGCAGGCGTCGCTCATGGGCGACGGCGGTGAAATCTTCATCCTCAAGATGGGCGAGCCGATCCGCATCGCCGAGCTGGCGCGCGATTCGATTGCGCTGCACGGACTGCGCGCGGGCACCGACGTGAAGATCGAGTACACCGGCCTGCGCCCCGGAGAAAAACTGCACGAGAGCCTGGTGGCTGCGGGCGAACAGGCGGTGCCGTCGCGGCATCCGCAGATCCTTCGCGCCGCCTCGCGCGTCCCGGCGGGCGTGGACATCGACGCCGTGGTGGCAACGCTCACCACCTCGCAGCGTCCGGCGATGACGATGCGATTCGCGCCGAGCTCGCGCGCGTGATTCCCGACGCCGATTTCCCGGCGCGTCCGCTTTCATCGCACGGCAAAGGACATTCCGGCCGATGAGCCATGCGCCCCGCTCGCGACGCTTCCCGCCATCGCGGGCGGCACGCCGTGCGCTCGCAACCGCTGCCATTCTTTCGCGCCGCGGTGGGTCGACAGACGACATCGCCGCGGTGTCGGAGGCGCTCGCGCTCGGGCTGGCTCACGTCGGGCCCGCGCGCCATCGAGCTGGAGAAGAGGCTCGGCGAATACCTCGGAGCCGCGCACACCATCGCGGTGAGCTCGTGCAGCGAGGCCATGCTTCCTGCTGCATGCGCGCTCGGCATCGGTCCCGGCGACGAGGTGATCACGACGCCCATCACGTTCGCATCCACTGTGCACGCCATCATTCACAACGGCGCGACACGCCGGTTCTGGCCGACATCGAGAACGACACCTTCGGCGTGGATCCCGCGGATGTCGAGCGCCGCATTGACGCCGCGCAGCGCCATCATGCCGGTCCACTTCGCCGGACAGGCCGTGCCGCATCGCGCGAGATCATGGAGATTGCAGAGCGCGCGCGGTCTTGACGGTGGTGGAAGACGCCGCGCACTCGTTCGGCGCGCGCGTGGACGGCACGCGCAGTCGGCACCTTCGGCGCGCCACGCGCGTTCAGCTTCTACGCCACCAAGAATCTCACCACCGCCGAAGGCGGTGCCATCACCACCCGAGGACGAAGCGCTGGCGCAGCGCTTGCGCTTGCTCGGCTACCACGGCATGTCGCGCGACAGCTGGAGCCGCTACACCGACGCGGGCTCGTGGTACTACGAGGTCGATCCCGGCTACAAGTGCAACCTGAGCGATCTCCACGCGGCGCTCGGTCTCACCCAGCTGGCCAAGATCGATCGTCTGCTCGACGAACGCGGCGCGTGGCGGCGGCGCTCACCGCCGGCACTGGCGAGCGTGTGACGCCGTCGAGCTCTCCGCGCGAATATCCCGGCAACTGGCACACGTGGCACCTCTACGTGATCCGCCTGCAACCTCGAGCGCTCTCGCGTCGGCCGCGACGAGTTCATCAAAGCCCTGCGCGCCGGAGGGCATCGGCACCTCGGTGCATTTCATCCCCGTGCATACATCCTATCCCGTTCTTCCGGCCGCATCTGCGCGACAGCGACGCGTTCCCGCGCGCCGACGACTACTATTCGCGCTGCCATCTCGCTTCCCATCTTCCCCGACATGACGGACGCCGACGTGCGCGACGTGGCCGACGCCGTGACGCGCATCGCGACGCACTATCGCACGCAGACCGTGATGCAGCATCGAACGACCGTCGACACCTGGACGCCGGGAGCTCGACGAGCTCGCGGATCGGCGCGCGTCGCAGCCACGTTCTATCACACCGGCGCCTGGCTTGCGCTCGCTCGTCGACGCCTACCCGCGCATGACGCTGCGCTGTGCTGCCGTCGCCATGGACAACGGCGCGCCGCGATCGCGTTCCTGCCCTACTTCGAGAGCCGGCGCGGGCCGCTGCGCGCGTTGTGGTCGCTGCCGTTCGGAACCTATGGCGGACCGGTGGGCGACGAGCGCGCGTGTGATGGAATTGTGGCGCGAGTATTACCGTGTTTTCGTCACCCGGTGTTGTCGACGTGGGTTGCGATCGATGGACTCAACTCGACGCTGCGGCGGCTGGGAGAGCGAGCAGCGAACTGGCGACGCACGTTGTCGACATCTCGCGCGGATTCGAATCATCGTGTGGCACGGAACAGCTTCGACAAGCCGCGGCGGCGGCGCTGCGACGCGCGCGTCGAGGCGGGCGTTGACCGTGCGGCGCGGCAACGGCGTGGACGATATCGGCCGCGTTCATCGCACGTGTACCGCGAGCGCTTGCAAGGACTGGAAGGCCGGCAGCGGGCACCCGGAGACGTTGTTCTTCTCGACCTGGCTGCAGCACGGCGGCGAACAGGTCGGCTTTACGTGGCCGGGCACGGGGGCAAGTGTCGTGGGGGGCACCTCAACTTCTATTATAAGGATGCCGTCATTGCGTGGTATGGAATGACGTCGACGCGAAGCCGGCGAAACGCAGGCGGGGACGCTCCTGTATTCCGTACTGCATGCGCGAGGCTGCGAGGCCGGATTTCCGCACCTTACAACCTGGGTGCGAGCCTGGGGAAGAGTCGCTGATCGAATACAGAGGAGTCACTGGGAGGCGACGCCGCATCCGTACCGTACGCTGCGCCGCCGCCGGCTGGGCGGCCGCGTGGCGGCGCTGTTGCGCCGCGCTTCCCGACCGCATGACGCTCTGCGGCGCTCGCGATTCGTCGGCACACGTGTCGCTGGCGAGTTGCCACCGCGGTGTCCACCGTTCTCACGCTGGCCCAGATGAAAATCCTGGCCGCGTCCTTCCGCTTGCGCCTTCGGATTGTTTGCATCGCTGCGCGGTCTCTCGCTTCTCGTCTCGATCCTCGCTGCCAACGGATTCCCACAGGCGCTGGTGCGTTTCCTGCGAGCACGCCGCGCGTGGCGAGCGTCGCGTGCCATTCGCGCCAGCGTGATCGCCGTGCTGGCGACGCTCGGCGCCGGCGTGGTGATGCTCGGCCGCGATGATCGCCATGCGCACGTGTTTTCTTCCGCCAGGTTCCCGCGGCCGAGATGAGCACGCCGCTCGTCCTGTGGTTCGCCGTGACGACGCTCGCGGTGGCGCTCAAGCTCGTGCTCTACGGGGGGTTCAACGGGCTGCGCCGGTTCGGTTCGCAGACCGTGCTGGAAACGCTCGCGCTCGCGGTGCAGGCGGCGTGGATGTGGCATCGAGCGCGGCTCACTCGATTTGGCTGCGCCTGTTCGAGATCGTCGGCGTCACCTCGGCGGTGAGCGCATTGATTGCGGTGCCGTGGTACGCGGCGCGCGCTGGCGAGCGACGTCCAGACGCGGCAGAAGCCGCGGCCGGCCACCGCGCCGTACCGGCCGCTACTGGGTGGGCGCGGTGGGGCTATCGGTTGGCGCTCGCGTTCAGCGACGTCGGATCGCTGGGTGCTCTCAACGTGCTGGCACTCGAAGTGCTCGCTCTGTTTCACGTGGCGTCGCGCATCGTACGTCTCGCGCAACCGGTTCATCGCCGTGCCGGTGCTCACGCTGCAGCCTGAGATCACGCGCATCCGCGCCGAAGGACGCGGCAGTGAAGTCGACATCGTGACCAGCGCATTCTTCAAGGCCAGCGTGATGATGGGCGCGTCTCGCAGCCGCTGGACATTGCCGCGTGCGCGAATCCGCTGATCGAAATCGCGTCCGGCCGCGAGTTTCTGGGCGCGCACACGACACTGATTCTGATGGCGGCGTCGATTCCGCTTCACCGCCATGACCGCGCCGCTCACTGCGGTGATGAAAGCGCTCGACGGCGTGCGCGCCGCCTTCTACTGCGACCTCGCGTGGGCGTCGCGTTTACGTCGGGCTCATGCTCCTGCTCGCGTCGTCGCTGGGACTGGTGGGACGGGGATGGGCGCAGCTCGGCGGCGTCCGTCGGCGCAGTTGGTACTGGCGCTGCGTCTCGCCATCTGTTCGTCCGTCGGAACGCGCATAGCGTTGGCCACGCTGCTGCGCTTGCATCCTGTGCGCGGCGATCGCCTTGCGCCGCGCGTGGTGTGCTCTGTCCGCGCGCACGCGATGCTCGTGCTTCCTGGCGGTCGCGCTCGTGCCGTATGGATATTTGTGTGCTGCTGGCGCGCGCGCTTGCGCATCTTGACCGGACGCGGAGCGCGATCGCGTCCGCGCTGTGCTCGCGCGGCGCGGGGTAGCGCCGGCTGCTGATGTGGTTCGTGCCGTGAAACACCTGCTGATGCTGGTCCCGTTCTTTCCGCCCATGGGCGGCGGCGGCGTCTACCGTCCGCTCTCTTTGTGCGGCCATCTGCCGGACCACGGCTGGCGCACCACGGTCGTGACGCCGGCGGGTGATGCGTACTGGATCCGCGACGACAGTCTGGTCGAGCGCGTCCCGCCAGATTGCGCGCGTGATTCGCACGCAGTCCTGGAGCGGGCAGGCATGGCTCGCGCGCGGCCGGCGCGGCGGACCGACGGCGATGCGCTCCTCGCGCGGCTTCGGCGCCGTGCGCCGCCTGGCGGCCGCGGTGCTGTTGCCCGACTCGTACGTGGGCTGGGTTCCGTTCGCGGTGCGCGCGGCGCTCGAAGTGGCCGCAGACCGATCACGTCGACGCGGTGTACTCGACGTCGCCGCCGGAGTCGACACACCTCGCCGGGCTCAAGGTGCACCGCGCGACGCGGCTCCCGTGGATCGCCGACTTTCGCGATCCGTGGATGAACCTGCATCTGCTCGGATGTCACCTTCGCCGCTGCCACCAAGAACTTGCATCGCCGCATGGAGAAGCGCGCGTCGTCACGAGCGCCGACGCGGTGGTGGTGACGACAACGTGGAACGAAAGGGCGATGCCACGACGCCTATCCAGGCGCACGAATGTGGCGCGCATCTCCAATGGTTATGATGCGGAAGAGATGAGCGTGTGGATGCACCCGGCGCCGGCCAGGCGGGCGCATTGCGTATTGTTCACGCCGGCATGCTGACGCAGAGACGCAGTGCAACGCCTTTCTTTGACGCGCTGGCGCGCGTGCTCGTCGCGTCGATTCCTGCGCTGCGCAGCAGGCTCGCGCGTAGAGTTCATCGGTCCACGCGAGGATGATAACGAGCGTTCTGTCGTGCGCCTCGGCCTCGGTGACGTGGTCAAGTTTCGCGATCCCTTGCCGCACGTACGAAGCTCTTCGTTCGAACGTGCGGCGCATATCCTCCTGCTCGTCAAGCATGCCGATCCACGCTACGATGGGCTCGTGCCCGGAAAGCTCTACGAATACATCGGGCTGCGCCGGCCCGGTAGCTGGCCCTGGCGACCGCCCGGCGAAGCGCGCGACCTGGTGGCGACGCTCCAGTCGCGGCGAGGTGGCGTCCCCGGCCGACGTCGACGAGCATCGAGCGCGGCGCTCCGCACCATGATCGCGCACTCGTGCGCGCGGGCCGGCTGGAGAGCGCGTACGATCTTTCGGCCGCGCCCCGAGTTTGATCGGGCGCGGCTCGCGGGCGATCTGGCGCGCGGCGCTGGAGACGGCCGGTGGACAGCGCGCGATGAGCCGCCGCTGCCAGTCGACAATGATTGCCCGGCGCTGCTCCTCCTGGCTGGCGCTCATGTTTCCGCTCCGCGGCGGTTTCACCGACGACGGTTTCATCCACGTGCAGTACGCGCGCAACCTGCATGACCCGCGGCGAGTACAGCTTCAATCCGGGCGAGACCTCGTTTGGCACCACGCAGCCCGCTGTGGGTGATGGCACTGGCGGTCCTCGCGCGCTCGCTTCCGGCGATCGGACAGGCACTTGTCGTCGCGGGACAAACACCTCTCATGGCTCGCGGCCTTCGCCGCAGTGCTGGTGTTCCAGCGCGTGCTGCTGCTCTTCGGCGCGTCACGTCGCACGGCGATTTTCGCGTGCGTCGCGCTTGGCCGCCGACGTCTGGCTGGTGCGCTGGGGAGCCCTGGGCATGGAGTCCTCGCTGGCGGCATGCATGGCCGCGCTGATGGTGGCGTCCGTGCGTGCGTACGACGACCGCGCGCCGCCGCGGCGTTCGGCGCTGCCGCCGCCGTCGGCGCACTGGTGCGCCCCGAGCTCTACCTGTCGCGCTGCCGGTGCTGCTGCCGCGGGCGCGCTGGCATCGCCCTCGTCCCCGGCGCGCGTGATGCTCAATGCGGCGCTGTTCACGCTGCGCTTTACTGGTGCCGGGGCCGTGGCTCGCGTTTGCGAAATGGCACATCGGGGGCTTCCTTCCCAACACGGCGGGAGCCAAGAGCGGCGGCTTCATCTCCGATCCGGTGGTGTTGGCGAAGAAACTGCTCGTGCCGGCGAAGATCATGGCACGGCTCGCAGGCCGTTGCGCTGGCCGCCAGTGCTCGCGGATCTCGCCGTCCCGGAAACGGCGCGCGTTCGTACTCTCGCCGTCGTTCCGGTTTGCCGCGCTGGGGGATGCTGGCACTTCCGCTGGCGTATGCGCCGACGACATCCAGGTGCTCTCGCGCTATCTGGCTGTTGATCTACGGCGGCGGTGTGCGCCGGCGGATGGATGTCACTGCAGTCGCTGTGGCAGTCGTCGGCCGCACGCCGGCAGGTGTGGGGCAATGTCGACAGCGCTTGGCGTCGCGCTCGCCAATCCAGCACGGCACCATCTACGCACGCGTAGTGATTCCGCCGTCGCGCGCGTTCAGCGAAGATCTGCAGGTCAACATGGTCGGGCTCGCACGCTGGTTGCATGATCACGCACAGTCGCGGCCGCCGACATCGGCTATCTCGCGTTCTACCTGGTTGCCGCGTACTGACCTGGGCGGTCTCGCGAGCCGACGGGGGATGGGCGGCACAGTACGACTACGAGGACATCGTAGTAGCGCGGACTGTATTGGTGTGCGCGGCTACCCGCACGTGGATTACCCGTCGCGAGCATGTGGCCAACCGCTTCGACGGACAAACGTGAACGGTCACCGCTTCGAGAAAGTTTACGTGACGACGGTGCGCAACCCGGCATTCGCAGTTCGGGCAGTTCTATTACACGCTTTATCACATTACACCGGTGACGCCGTGACGCGCCTCTGTAATCCAGATCTTCCTGCCTCGATCTCGCGCGACGACATGCCGGGACCTCCTGCGCCTGGTATCTGGCCAAGCGCGCGGCGGCACATGATGATGCGGCGTTTCCTGGAAGTGACTGCACCCGAGGGCGCGCGGCAGGCGTGTGCTCGACATCGGCTCGGCCTAATAACGTGATGGCGCTGGGCGGATGGGCTTCCGCGCCACCGGTGTCGACCTGATCCCGGCGCAGTTCGAGGTGCCATCGCCACGCACAATGGTGTTGCCTGCCGGTGCGGACGCGTCGGCGCTTCCCTTGCAGATGGCACGTTCGATTTCATCACGATGGTGGAGACGTTCAGCACATCTACAACGACGATCGCCCGCGTGCGCTGGCAGAGTGCCGTCGCGTGTTGAATGCGCCTGGGCGCCTTGTGCTCTCGACGCCGAACCACGCCAGCGTGGTGGAACGGATGAAGCGCGTGGCGGTCCGTCACGGCTGGCTGCGCCAGCGGCTGCCATCGATGTGCCCGGCCGGGCAGGGAACCGATCGCGGTGACTATCATCCGTATCGTTACCACCATCCGCTGCCGGATCACGAGATCGCACGCATGGTGGAAGCCGCGGGCTTTCGCGTGGCCAACATCTCGCATTTTCTCTTTGTCAGCGAAGAACACGCCGGACGCGCTGGCTGAAGCCGGAAGGCCTCAGGCGGATTCTCGAGCGCACTCCGGTTGTCAGTCATCTCGCCGCGACGGTGTGCATCGTGGCTGACGTCCGGGCGCTCCTGCGCGGGTTCTTTGGCCGCGAGCCTGGCTCGGGTTCGGGGCTCGTCCGCTCCAGTCAGATCCTCGGCCGGTGAATGCACAACTGTAGCGGCCTGCGGATCTTCGCGGGCCGGCCCGAAACCTCGCGGCAGCACGCCGCATCATACCCCTTTTTTTTTTGGTGCGTCGCGCTCGCCCGGCTCGCGCGACGCAAATGTCTGGACGCTGCTGCGCACATCCTGGTGCATTGGCATTGCGCATTCTGTGGTGTCGCGCGTCAGCGCGCGACTTCACTCTCCAACACAAATGGAATGCGTGGGCCGGAAAGCCGGCATGAGGGGTTAGAGAACTGCCCGAAGTGCAGAGCGAGCATATGCGAAGCGTGGTTCCACCTAGGTGAGCAGGGCACGTCCTCTGCAGCGACTTCAGGAGCGCATACCAGTTTCCATGTTGAAGATTGCGCGAGCTGCAGGAGCAAAGAGGGACGTGCGACCGCCACCCAGACAAATAGGAAGGACTTCCCTCCCTAAGGCGCGTTTTCTGCTTGACCGACGCCCATCCCTGAGAAATACCCCAAACTGCCGCCTTAAGTGGTGTGCCGTCCCTATCTCAGGGATAAACCTTAAGCATCTAAACAAGTTAGGCCCAGGCCAATGCAGTGGTACCTTCGGCGAGAAGCACTTGCACGGCATCGACCCCAAGGGGCGTTTGCAGCTGTCGCGGCAGGTTCGCGACCAGCTCACGCTCAAGAAGGGGGATCGCCTGCACCTGCTCCCCAACATCGAAGAGCCACCGTACCTCGAGGTGCGCACCTCCGCGCAGTGGCAGGAGTACGAGCAGCGATTCCTCGCCCAGGCACCGGGCGACGTGAAGCGCGACTCTCGCACGTTTCGTCCAGCTCCACCGCGAGACCGTCATCGCCGACGCGCAGGGCCGCATCATTCTCCCCGAAAAGTCTTCGCGACCAGTGTGCGCTTGGCGCATCGGTCGTGGTCATCGACATCAGCAGGTGCGTCGAGGTCTGGAATCCGAAACACATCGAGGCGCCGCTACGCCGAAATGGCGAGCGCGTTCAAGAGAACATCAACACCTCGTTCTTTTGATGAATGTCTTCGCCTCACCATCATGCGCCGGCGGCACTCGCGCTACGACCGGCGTGGAGCGCATGAGCCGCGAACGCCACGTACCCGTCATGGTGGCGGAGGTGCAGCAGTACCTCCTGCACGATCACTCGCGCCTGGTGGTCGACGGCACCGTCGGTTTCTGGCGGGCATGCGGAAGCGATTACTCGCTGCGCGTCCGGATGTCGCCCTGATCGGTGTCGGTCGCGACCCGGCGGCGATTGCGGGCGCGGCGGAGCGGCTGCCCTCGTTTGGAAATCGTGTGCGCCTGGTAAGAGGGCGTCTATTCCGGATTTTGACGCGCTGCTGGAGGGACCGCGTGAACGTGGACGGTGTGCTGCTCGACCTCGGCATCTCGAGCGCGCAGATCGACGAGCGCGAGCGCGGTTTTGCGCACACGCGCACAGCGGGCCAGGCTCGACATGCGCATGAGCGGCGCGGGCGAAAGCGCCGCACTGGCTCATCGCGCGCGCGGACCTGGACATGCTGACCGGATGGCTTTCGTGAGCTGGGCGAGGTGCGCCAGCCGCGCCGCGTGGCGCGCGCCATCCTGCGCGCGTGCGGGATGAGGAGACACCTGTCGACAACCGGTGACTCTCCGCGCGGCGGTCGAGGGAGCCATTGGTCGCCACGCCGCGCCGGCCGAGCTCTCGCGTGTGTTCCAGGCGCTGCGCATCGGCTGTCAACGACGAGCTCACCCATCTTCGCCGCTTTCTCGACGGCGTGCTCGACAGGATGAGATCCCGCGGCCGCCTGGTGATCATCAGCCACCACTCGCTCGAAGATCGCATTGGGTGAAAACGGTTCATGCGCGATGCGAGCGGTGCGTGCGCATCTGTCCGCCCGAAATTCCGGCGTGTGCGTGTGCGGCCGCTCGCCGCGGGTCCGCATGCTCACGCGCCGTGCGCTGGGCCCGCGCGTGACCAGGAGATCGCGCGCAATCCACCGCCCGCGCAGCGCCATCTGCGCGCTGCCGAAAAGGTGGTGGGCGATGCAGCGTAAATCGCTGGCCGTGGCGACACAGCTGTTCTTTGCCGCGCTGGGCGAGAAAACTCGGCGCTGCCCATGATGGTCGCCGCGTATCTCGTCGTCGCCGGCTTTCTGCTCGCGCGTACGTTTCCGCGCAGCGTCTATACCAACTCGCTGATGGAGCAGGTGGCGGCAAGCAAGCGCCAGGAGACTGTGGCCCGCGAGCGCATCCGGTGTACTACCTGGCGCGCTGCGCTACCATGACGTCCAGTCGCGCGGTGACCCGCGCCTGCGAGGGAAATCTCGGCCTGGCGGAATCCACCACCGCCGACGTCGTGCGCGTCGCCATCGACGGCGCCACCCTGCCGGAAGATCCCACCGTGGCCGAAGCGGTTCATATCGATCGCGTGCTCGGTTCCGACATCGGACGGTCTCACGCAGGTGATGCGGCCATGACAGCACGGGACCAGAAGCGGCGGATGTGTGTTGTGGGTGGGCTGTTCGGGTTCGCCATTCTGGCCCTGTGGGTGCGGTTGTTCCAGGTTCAGCACATCCGCCACGACGATTGCGCCGCCAGGCGGCGGACAAACAGCAATGTCGCGCCAGGCGCGAGGTCCCGGAGCGGCGCGCGGCGGCATCTTCGACAGGGACGGCCGGCCGCTCGCGATGAACGTGCGGCGTTGCTCCGTCGCGGTGCAGCCGCGCCGGCATCAGGATGCGCCCCATCGTGCAGGCGCTCTCCAAGGGAAGCCGGGGTATCACCTTATACAGTCCGCGCGGCAATGCGCGGCTCGCGTCCGTACGTGTACGTGAAGCACGACTGCATGCTCGCCGATGAGACGCAGCGCGAGCTTTCTTCCGCCATCGACGGCATTGTCATCGAGACCGACGCCAAACCGCATCTACCCGTACGATGCTGTCGGAAGCAAAGTGGTCGGATTCGTGAGCCGCGAGAACGCGGGCCTCTCCGGCGTGGAGCTGGCTTACGACCACGAGCTGCGCGGCACACCGGGGCGCGCGACCATTTTTGCGCAACGGCCGCCACAGAAAAGCCGACCGCTACTACGAGTCACGTCGACAAAGCAGCCCATCGACGGCAGCACGTCTATCCTCACCATCGACGCCACTGTGCAAGGACATCGCCGAGACCGAGCTGCACCGCGCGGTGGACGAGTTCGGCGCCAAGGGCGGCGCTGTCGCCATCATGGATGTGCCGACGGGCGATGTGCTCGCGCTGGCCGAGAGCGCCTTCGATCCCCACGCGCGCGACAGTTCCTCGCGCGCGGACTCCGCTGTGGACGCTGCACACGGTACTGTCGCACGTGTACGAACCGGGCTCGATCGTTCAAGCTGGTCACTGCGGCGGCGCTCCTCGACAGACGCGCTTTGCTCCGGCACGATTCGTTCGACGCCGAAAACGGTCGCGCTGACTCCGGGCTTCGCGGTCAACGACCCGCACCCGCATCATTTTCTACCATCGAAGAAGCGTTCATGTACTCGAGCAACATCGTGATGGCGAGGCTCCGGAACGCCTATCTGCAGAACGGCGATCTCTACGGCTACGCGAAGCTCTTCGGCTTCGGCGCGAAGACGGGCGTGGGACTTCCCGGCGAATCGGCCGGACTCGTGCCGCCCATCGAGCGCTGGTCGGCGCGCACGCGCGCGACGATGGCATTCGACAGGAAGTGGCGGTCGACGCCGCTGCAGCTCCGTAAGTACGCCGCTATCGCCAACGGCAGGGTGATGATGCCGCGCCTGGTCAAGGCTGTCGCGGACCCGCGCACTGGTGAAGTGATGGAGTCGCGAGCCTGTCGTGGTGCGGCGCGTGGTCTCGGAAAGCACCGCGCGCACGCTGCGCGAGTTCTGTCTCCAGGTGGTGGAGAAGGCACGGCGCAGGCGGCGAAGTCGGTTCATGCACGTGGCCGGCAGACCGGCACGCGCAGAAAGCAGGACGCCGCGGCTATCCTCGCCAACAAGGTACGTTTCGAGCTTCGTCGGCTTTGCGCCGTACGAAGCGCCGCGCATCGCGTGCCTAGTGATGATCGATGAGCCGCGCTGGTCGGATCGCTTCGGCGGCGATTCGGCGGACGCGCGTTCGGCCGTATCTGCGAGAGCCTGGCCAGCTCTACATCGCTCTTCGACGGCGTGCTGTCCGTGCAGACTGTGCGGCGCGGAGAGGCGCGGCGGCCGGATCGTTGCGCACCCAACTTTCTTCGCATGGAGCGCGCGACGCTCTCGAGACCGCACGTGCACAGGAACCAATGTGCTGTGCGATGGCGATGCCGGGCGCGTGGTAGCGCAGGCTCCAGCGCCGGGCGCCAGGATGAACAAGACGACGTCATTCGTCTGGTCGTTTCAATGGCACGCGCGCGGACCTGTATATGAACCAGCGCCTGCGCGAAGGATACCGAGCCGCGAATCGACGACGCAAAACGATGAGGATGAAAAAGCATCCGAAGGTGTCACGGTTGGAGTCGGGAACGGCGCGTCCGCTCCCGATTGCCGTGGTGAGTGCGCGTCCAGGTAGCGATCGATGAATTTGATGATGACGACCGGAACGCAATACAGGAATCAACGCTACGTTGGGCCAGATTGTTGATGCGCTGGGCTCGCTGGTCGTGACGCCTCGATGGAGCGCGGCGCAGCGGCGATTTCCGGCGTCACCGTGGACTCGCGCGCGTCGAAGGCGGAGAGCTCTTCGTCGCCGTGCGCGGCACGGCCGTCGACGGGCACGATTTCGGTGCTGCCGTGGAGCACGGCGCGGCCGCAGCGGTGGTCAGTCAGGTCCGCCGCTGCGGCGATGTGCCCTGTGTCGTGGTCGAGAATTCGTCGAAGGCACTGGCGCTCGCCGCGGCCCGCTTCTACGGAAATCCAGGCCGACCGGCTCCCGCCTGTGCGGCGTCACCGGTACCAACGGCAAGACATCGACGACGCACCTGGTGCGCGCGATTCTGGGTATGGAAGGAATGAAGACGCGGCCTCATCGGAACGCTCGGCCACGGGGTCGAGACGCTGGTGAAGAATCCGCACACGACTCTCCGACGCCGTCGCTGCACGCGTGGTTGCGCCGGATGCTGGATCGAAGGGTGTGTCAGGGTGGTCATGGAGGTCAGGCTCGCATGCCGTGCGGCAACATCGAGTGTGCGGGCTAGACTTTGAGGTTGGGATGCTTACGAACGTCACACATGACCACCTCGACTACCATTCCAGCGATGGAGGACTACAAAGCGGCGAAGGCGGAGTTCTGCTATTCGCTGAACGCGGCCGGACGGAAGAAGCCGGACGGCACGCTGGTGTACTGGAGCGACGATCCCAACGCGCGCGAGATCGGTTCGCGCTTCACGGGACGCAACGCATCGCGGTCGGTACGGCGAACGGATGCCGGCTGGCGCGTGCACGACGTGCGAGGTTTCGCTCGACGGCACGCGCTTTGTCCCTCGAGCTCCTCCGATGGCGAACGCTGCCGACGTGGCCATGAAGCTGCGCGGCGCGTTCGTCCCCGCCAATGCGGCGCTGGCGGCCGCCGGCGCCCACGCCATGGGCGCCTCGCTCGCTTCCGTGCGCGCGGGGCTGGAGGCGGTGGATCGCGTGCCCGGTCGCTTTCGAAGCGCTGCGGCGGCGGCGACCGCCCCGTTGTCATCATCGACTACGCGCACACGCCCGGACGGCTTCGAGCGCGTGCTCGGCACATGCCGTTCGCTCCAGCCCAGGCGCATCATCACCGTGTTCGGTTGCGGCGGAGATCGCGACCGCACCAAGCGCCCCGTGCATGGGCGGCATCGCGCAACGCGAGACGCGTCGCGTGCATCTCACCACCGACAACCCGCGGCGAGCGAGCGTCGAGGACATCATCGCGGACATCCGTCGCGGCATGAAGGACGAGAACGTCGTGGTCGAGCTCGATCGCGAGCGCGCGCTGCCATCAACGCGCAGAGCAAGCGGCCGGCGAGCTGGTCGGCACTTGCTCGGCAAGGGAGTCGAGGACTACCAGATCATCGGCGCCGAGAAACATCCGTGGAGCGACCGGCGTGCGGCTGAGGAGGGGCTGACGCACGTGGAGACCGCGGTGAGCGTGCGCACACGCACATGGGTTCGCGACGCGCTGGCCGCGTCGGGCGAGCTCGTGCGCGCGGAGCATGCGCGGCGCCGAGGCGACGCGGGTCGGTGCCGTCATCGACAGTCGCGGCGAATGCGCGGGCAAGCTCGTTCTTTGCGCTGGTCGCGGCGAGCTAGACCGACGGCCACCGCTTCGTGTCGGCGCGTTTCGTGCCGGATGCGTGGCGCTCGTGGTTTCCGACGCCGCGGTCAATGAAGGACGAGAAGACGGCGCCCATACTTCGTCGTTGCCGACACGCGCGCCGCGCGCTGACGTCACTCGCGCGCGCGTATCGCGCGCATCTGGGCCGCGCGTGGTGGCCATCACCGGCAGCGAGCGGCAAGACCACTACCAAGGAATATACCCGCGCCGTCCTGAGGACGAAGTATCGCGTACGCGCGAACGCCGGGCAACCTCAACAGCGTGCCGGCGTGACGATTCTCGGAGCCGACGAGGACAGCGAATACCATGGTGTGCGAAGTGGGTGCAACCAGCGCGGCGAGATCGACGCGCTGGCGCCAGCCTGCTTGCGCCCCGACATCGCGGTCATCACCAACATCGGCGACGCGCATGGGCTATTTCGGGTCGCGCGACGCCATCGCGTCGGAAAGGGAATGCTGCTGCGCGCACTTTGCGAGCGCGGCAGGGCACGCGGTACTTGCCGCGCGACGACGCTTTACTTCGAGCGCCTGAACGCCATCGTGCAGGAAAGGTGTCCAGTTTCGGGCGCTCGAACGGGGCCGACTTTCGCCTGGGGACATCGCCTTCGTCGACGGCCGGCTCACGTTTCCAGTCAACGGCGAGCCGCTCGCGCTGGCCGCCGTGGGCGAGTACAACGCGATGAACGCGTGCGCCGCGTTCGCGGTGGACGAGGTCTGCGGCGTGGACGCCGCGCGCATGCGCGACGCGCTTCGCCGCGTGCAGGCCGACACCCGGCCGCGGTCGCGTCGACACCGTGGCCGGCGTCACCGTGATCGACGAACGTCGTACAACGCCAGCCCGAGCAGCATGCGCAAGTCGATCGCGCATGCTCGGTTCGCTCTCCATCGCCGGCCGCCGTCTGGCCGTGCTGGGCGACATGCGCGAGCTGGGGCAACCAGATCCGACGAACTGCACTCCGCGCCGTGGCGTCGAAGCCGCCGAGCGCTTAGCATCGACAGCGTTTACTGGATGCGGCGAGTACGGAGAGTCGTCCGTGACGCTGCGCGCGCCGTGCGCCCGCAGCATTGCCATCGATCTCGTACACTGAGATGCCCGCGCTGATCGCCGCCGTCGTGCGCAGGAGTGCGCGACGGCGACGTTGTGCTGGTGAAGGCGTCGCGCGCGAACGCGGCTCGACGAGTTCGTGTCCGGACTGTTGAAGTCGCTGCAGCGCGGCGCAGCTAAAGCGACAAGGAGCACGAACGCATGCTGTATCACCTGCTCTACCCGCTGCACACCGAGATCTCGGTGTTCAACGTGTTCCGGTACATCACGTTTCGCTCGGCTTACGCGATGGTGACCGCGCTCCTCATCTCAGTTTCGTGCTGGGACCCGCGTTTATCCGCATGCTGCGCCGCATCCAGATGTTCCAGGTGATCCGCGAGGAGGGGCCGAAGACGCACCAGGCCAAGGCCGGGAACGCCGACCATGGGCGGCCTGTTGATTCTGACCGCCATCCTGGTGCCGTCGCTCCTGTGGTGCAACCTCACCAACCGCTACGTGCAGATTGCGCTCATCTCCACGGTGTGGACCGGCGCCATCGGTTTCATCGACGACTACCTGCGCGTGGTGAAGCGCCGCCCCAAAGGCCTCGTGGGCCGCTACAAGCTCGTCGGCCAGATGACGCTCGGCCTCGGCCTGGGCGCCTATCTGTATTTCAATCCGCTCGGCGCACGGCGCCGGACGCTTACCAGCATTCCCTTCGCCAAGGGGCTGTTCATCAATTTCGGCCCGCTCTTCGTGCTCTTGGTTGCGCTCGTGGTCACAGGAGCGAGCAACGCCGTCAATCTTTCCGACGGCATCGACGGGCTTGCCATCGGACTCTCGGCCTTCAGCTTCCTGGCCTTCGCGGGTCTCTCGTATCTTTCGCGGTCACCGCGGCTTCTCCGACTATCTGAACATCATGTATCTCGAGGGCAGCGGCGAGCTCGCTGTGTTCTGCATGTCGGTTGTCGGCGCCGACGCTCGGGTTCCTGTGGTACAACGCGCACCCCGCGCAGGTGTTCATGGGCGACACGGGTTCGCTGGCGCTGGGCGGGACGCTCGGCGTCGTCGCGGTGCTGCTCAAGCGCGAGCTCGCTGCTCGGTCATCATCGGCGGCTTGTTCGTGGCGGAGGCCTTGAGCGTCATGATTCAGGTCACGTCGTTCAAGCTGACGCGGCAAGCGCGTGTTCAAGATGGCGCCGCTTCACCACCACTTCGAGCTGCTCGGGCTGGCACGAGAACCAGGTCGTCGTCCGCTTCTGGATCGTGGGCGCGCTCCTGGTGCTGCTCAGCCTGAGCACACTCAAGCTGCAATCAGAGACGATGAAGAAACCGTTCGCGCAATATCGCCGCAATCTCTTCGTGCTCGGCATGGCGCGAGAGCGGCCTGGCCGCGAGCGCTGTTGCCTGCGCGCGACGACAAGCGTGGTGTCGGTGTTCGACGACGACGCGACGGTGCTGTCGAAAGTTCTCGCCGCCGACGCGGCGCGCAGTACGGTGACCGAATCGCAGTGGTCGAGCCGGACGCGCGCCGCCGAGGCCGCGATTGCCGCGTGCGACTGTGTCGTCGTTGAGCCCCGGCGTTCCGCTCGAGCACCTGCGCTGGTGAGCGTACGCATCCGCGCAGGAGAAGCCCGTGATCGGCGAGATCGAGGTCGCGTACCACTTCACCCGCGCGCGCATCGTCGGCGTCACCGGCACCAACGGCAAGTCGACGACGTGTCGGTGTCATCGGCAGACATTCTGAAGGCGGGCGGCATCGATGCCGTCGTGGCCGGGAACATCGGGACACCGGTGTGCGATGTGTTGCGCGAGCGCGACCCGCATACGCTGGTGCTCGAGCTCTCGAGCTTCCAGCTCGACACCACCGACGAGTTCCGCGTCGATGTGGCCGTGCTGCTCAACGTCACGCCCGACCATCTCGATCGTTACCACCACTCGCTTCGACGAGTACGCCGCCTCGAAGGCGCGCATTCTGCGTCACGCCACCGACAGCACCTTCTACGTCTACAACCGCGAAGACACGCAGCCGGCCGACTGGGCTGGAAGTCACGGTCGCCCCGCGGGCATTCCGTTCAGTTCGCGCGCGTCCTCGGAGGCGGGCGTGTTCTTCGACGACGAATCCATCGTACGCGCGCAGAATGGCAGGCGCGAGCACGTGCTGACGCGCAGCGAATTCACGCCCGTGGGTGCACAATCTGCGAGAACGCGCTGGCCTCCGTCGCGTGCCGCGACGGCGTTGGACGTGCCGCTCGAGGCGACGTGCGTGCGCTGCGCATCGTACCGCCCGCTCCCGCACCGCATGGAGCTTGGTGCGCGTGCTGAACGGCGCGTTACTGTGAATGACTCCAAGGCGACCAACGTCGATGCGACCGTGAAGAGCCTGGTGAGCATTGAGGGACACTCGATCCTGATTCTCGGCGGGCGCGACAAGGAAGGCGATTTTGCGGCGCTCGTCCCGCCATCTGCGCGACGTGCGCCGTGCCGTCCTGATCGGCGAGACGCGCCGTCATCCGCGCGCGCACTCGGCGGGTCACGTCGAGATGACTGAGCGCGCGACATGGAAGACGCCGTGCGCATCGGGCGTGAAGCGGCACATCCCGGAGACACCGTGCTGCTCGCGCCCGCGTGCGCCAGCTTCGACATGTTCAAGAACTACCAGGAGCGCGGCGACGTGTTCCGCGCCTGTGTGAACCACCTCTAGCGGAAGGGACGCAACGTGCACGACATCAGAACGCAGCCGTCGCCGCCGTGGACGAGACTCCCGGTCAGCGCCTGCTGCACCTGAAGGTGGACCGGCGCATCCTCGTGATCACGCTCTCGCTGGTGGCGATCAGGGATCAGCCTGGTGCTCTCGTCGAGCTCGTTTTTCGCCGGCGGCAAATTCGGCGACCAGTTCGCGCTGCTCGCGCAACCACGCCGGTGCGCTGCGTCATCGCGCTTGATCGTGATGTTCGCGGCGTCGCGCGTCGACTACCGGGTCTATCGCAAGGCCGCGCCCGCGCTGCTCGTGCTCAGCATACTGATGATGATCGGCCTGTTCTTTCTCGGCGTCACCATCCGCGACACACGCCGGTGGTTCCTGATCCCGCTGATCAACACCACGCTGCAGCCCTCCGAAGTGGCGCGCACCGCGCTGGTGTTCTTCCTCGCCTACTGGATGACGCGCACGGGCAAGACTTTCAGCCGCTTCAAGACCGGGTTCCTGCCTGCCGCGGGCGCCATCGCACTCGTGGCCGGCATTATCGCGGCGCTTCCGAACTTCGGCACGGCCACGGCGACAATCGTGATCGCGCTGTGCATGATGCTATGTTCGGCGGCGGCGCCTGCTGCACATCGGATCGTTCCTCGGCGCGGGCATTGCACTCGTTCGTGGTGGAAGTGGCGCGTCACGAATACGTGCGCGAGCGCATCCTCACCTTCCTCGGAATCCACCACGGGTCCATGGCGCTCAACTGGCAGGTGGACCAGTCGTTGATCGCGCTGGGCTCGGGCGGCCTCCTCGGTCGCGGGCTGGGGCACAGCGAGCAGAAGCTTTCACTGGCTTCCGGACTCATACACCGATTTCATTTTTTCCATCGTCGGGCGAAGAGGGCGGACTCCTCCTGACGCTCGCGGTCAGCGAGGCGTTCCTGTTCCTCGCGCTGCGCGGACTCAAGATCGCGCACGATTGCAGCGGATCGCTTCGGCCAGCTCCTGGGCGTGGGAATCTCGGCGTCGGTATTCACGTACGCCGCGCTCAACATGTACGTGGCGACGGGACTGTTCCCGGTCACCGGGACTGCCGCTGCCGTTTCTGAGCTACGGCGGCTCGGCGCTGCTCGTGAATGCGTTCTCTGTGGGCGTCATGCTCAATCTGTCGCGGCGGCTTTCGTCGAACTCGTCGCCGGCGCGCCTCGATCTGGGAATCGGCGCCTGCCGGTGGCGGCGCCGTGAGGAACGTGCATGGGTGACACTCTGCGCATCGTCGTGGCGGGCGGCGGAACCGGCGGTCACGTGTATCCGCATCGCCATCGTGGAGGCCATCGCGGTGACGACGAACGTTGAAGCGCTGTTCGTGGGCGCGCAGGGCGGTGTCGAGCAGCGGAATCTTCGAGCGCGCGGCGCTGGCGCACTCGCTCCTCCCGGGTTACGGTCTGCGCCGCGCGTCTGCTCTCGCGCAAGCTCGGCGCCCTTCAACGTCGCGGCCGGTGTGCTGCGCGCATCGAGAGCTGGTGCGCGCGTTCCGTCCGGATGTGGTGCTGGGCACGGGTGGCTTCGCGAGCGCAACCGTGGTCATGGCGCGTCGTGCTCGCCCGCGTGCCGCGCGTGCTGCAGCGAACAGAACAGCGTTCCGGGTCTCGTCAACCGGAGGCTCGGCGCTACGCCGATCTCGTGCTCCTCGGCTACGAGGAGTCGCGCGCCGTGGCTTCCAGCCGGCGTCGCGACACGCGTGGTAGGAAATCCCATCCGGCACCTCCCGCGCACGACGCGCGAAGAGGCGGCGCGATTCCGGGCTGGACGCGTCGCGCCCGGTCGTGCTTGTGATCGGCGGGAGCCGCGGCGCGCACTCGCTCAACATCGCGGGGGCGGATGCGGCGGCGCGACTGGCGCGCTCACGCGACGTTCAGTTCTGTACTCCTGACCGGGCGCGCCGATCGCAAGCGAGGCCGAAGAGCGGGCAGGAGATTCAGAGCGGGTTCGCGTTCTCGGAATACCTGGATGATGTGCACTATGCCTACTCGCTCGCCGACATTGCCGTCGCGCGCTCGGGGCGCCTCGTCATGCTTCGAGCTCGGCGCTGTTCGGAGTGCCGGCCGTGTTCGTGCCCGTACCCGTTCGCGGCCGACGCGACACCAGGAAAAGAACGCGGCACCGCTCGTAGCAGCAGGTGGCGCGATCGATCGTCGGCGACGCGGAGTTGACGCGGCGAGTTGCCTCGGCGAGACACGGCCTGGGGTCGCTCCTGGACGACCCGGCAGCGGAAGAACGCCATGTCGAAAGCCATGCGGGCGTGGTCGAAACCGGACGCCGGCCGCCGAAGCGGCGGACGCGCATCCTCGAGATCGCTAAAAAAAAGAGACCGGCGCGGTGACACGTGAGCGCGGCAGGCAGCTGAACGAAACGAGAAACTGAACGTGGTCTTTCTCGGGTCATACCAAACGCGATTCATTTCGTCGGAGTGGGCGGCATCGGCATGAGCGGCATTGCCGAGGTGCTGCTCAACCTCGGCTTCGACGTGAGCGGCTCCGACATGAAGTCGTCGGACATCACGGCGCGCCTCGCAGTGCGCATGGGTGCGGCGATCTGGCAGGGTCATGACCGGACGGCACGTCGCCGGCGCCGACGTGGTCGTGTACTCGAGCGCCGTCAAACCCGACAACCCCGAGATCGTCGAGGCGCGCACGGCATGGGCATTCCGATCATCCCGCGCGGCGAGATGCTCGCCGAGCTGCTGCGCCTGAAGTACGCGGTGACCGTGGGCGGCGCGCACGGCAAGACCTCGACCACGTCGCTGATCGCGTCGGTGCTGGCGCAGGGCGGCTCGGATCCCACCGTGATCGTGGGCGGCAAGGTGCGCGCGCTGTCCAGCAACGCGCGCCTCGGGCAGCAGCCGCTACGTGGTGGCCGAAGCCGACGAGAGCGACGGCCAGTTCGTGCAACCTGCCGTCGTCGGTGGCGCATCATCACCAACATCGACCTCGAGCACCTCGATTTCTACCCGAACCTGACCGCCATCGAGGACGCGTTCCAGATGTACGCCAACCGCGTGCCGTTCTACGGCGCGGTGATCCTGTGCGCCGACGATGCCGCGCACGATGGCGCTGGCGCCGCGCATCCGTGCGCCGCAAGGTGACGTACTCGCTGGGCGGGAGCGCCGACATCTGCGGTGGCATCGTGCGAACGCGGTCCGGGCTGGACGCGCTGCTTCGTCGCCAACGAGCACGGCCCGCTGGGCGAGGTCACGCTGCACATTCCCGGTGACCACTACGCGCGCAACGCGCGTCGCCGCGGTGGCGGCGGGGCTGTGGCTCGACAGTCTCCGTTCGAACCAGATCAAGCGCCGGGCCTCGAGGGCTGGCAGGGCGTGGGGCGCCGCTTCGAGATCAAGGGCGAAGCGCGCCGGTAGTGCTCGTGGTCGACGACTACGGCCACCATCCCACGGAGATCGCGGCCACCATTCAGCGCCGCGGCTGACGAGCTATCAGCAGCCGCATGTTCGTGCTCGTTCCAGCCGCACCGGTATTCGCGCACGCAGTCGGTGGCGGACCAGTTCGGCGCGCTGCTTCGACGGCGCGCACAAGGTGTTCATATGACCGACATCTATCCCGCGGGCGAAAAGCCGATTCCCGGCGTCATCGGCTCACACAATCATCGAGCGCGTGAAGAAAGAAAGCAGCGCGAACGGTCGAGTATGCGCCGTCGATCGACGCCATGGTCGACCGCGTGGCGGAAGAAGCTGCACGCGGGCGACCTGGTCATCACGATGGGCGCGGGCGATATCACCAGGGCGGGCGACAAACTGCTCGAGCGGCTGGGGCGCGTCGCGGAGAAGAAGGATGCACGGTGACGAGCGAATCGCACGACTGCGAGCGCGCGGGCGCTGCGCTGCACCGCGTTCTTGCGAAGCGCGGCTGCGCAGAACGAGCCCATGTCGCAAGCACACCGACTGTCGGTGTGGGCGGGCCGGTGCGCTGGATGGTGCTTCCGACGCACGGCGGCGAAGTGCAGCGCACGGTGCGTCTCGCGAACCAGCACGGCATCCCATACGTCGCGGTGGGCAGGGGCTCGAACCTGATCGTGCGCGACCGGGGCTACGACGGAATCGTGATGCAAGCCGGCGGAGCACATGACCGCGGTGCGCATCAATCAGCGCACGGTGTGTGGCCGAGGGCGGAGCATCGTTCGCAGCGCTCGCGCGCAAGATGACCAAGGCGGGACGCACGGGACTCGGAATTCGGGATCGGCATTCCGGGATCGGTGGGCGGAGCAGTGCACATGAACGCGGGAGCGTTCGGCGGCGAAGTGAGCGAGGCGCTGGCGAGCGCGCGCGTCGTGGATGCGACACGGGACGGTGAGCGACCGTGCGCGCGGGCGCACATCACGTTCACCTACCGGCACACGAGCCTCGACCCGCGCGCCATCGTGGTGGCGGCCACGCTTCGAATGCGCGCCGGGAGCCGGTGCGCAAGGATGTCTACGACCGTTCCATCGGGCGCAAGAAGACGCAGCCCATCTGGGAGCGGAGCTTCGGCAGCACCGTTCGTCAATCCGCCGGGGAAGTTCGCGGCGGAAATGATCGAGGGGCTGCGGGCTCAAGGGCACGCAAGCACGGCGGTGCGATGTTCTCGGACTTGCACGCGAATTTCATCATCAACATCGACGGCAGCGCTGGCTGCGGCCGACGTGGAAGCGCTGATCGACCTCGCCCGCACCGAGGTGCAGAAAGTCGGTACGGCGTTGAACTCAAAACGGAGGTGGTTGTCATTGGCAATCGTTAGCTCGGGACCGGAACAGAAACATGCGATCCGCGCGCGCGCGCGGCCGGATCATCGGTGTCTTCATCGTCGGTGTCCTGATCGTGGCATCGATGTACCTGTACAACTACGTGACGACCGCCAACCGCTTCGCGATCGAGAAGATCGAGCTGGCGGGGCTGTCGCGCGTCGACCGCAGCGAGCCTCGACCGATTGGTGGCGGATCTGCGCAGGGCAGAACATCCTGCTGGCACCGCTCGACGAAGTGGAGGCGCGCCTCGAGGCGCAGCCGCGCATCGCAAGCGTCGAGTCGCCGGCGCGTGCTGCCCAACCGCGTGGTGCTACAACATCACCGAGCGCGAGCCGGTAGCGCTGGTCTCCACCGACCGCTTCTTCGAGATCGACGCCGCCGGCATGGTGATGCCCGGCGACGACTACACAGGCATCGCTCGACCTGCCCACCATCACCGGCGTGGCCATGCGACGACGTCGCGCGCGGGACGCCTGTGCCAGGACCCGATGGTGCGCGGTGCGCATGGAAGCGCTGCGCGTCTGCCGCCGATCTCGGCGCCGAGTTCGCCGGCAACATCTCCGAACTGCGCGCGACCAGCGACCAGGCATCGCGGTGCGCTCGCTGCAGCGACGACTGCGTTCTTGCTCATCGGCAACGGCGACTGCGAGCGGCGCCTGCGGAAGTTCTTCCTGCTGCGCGGCGAGCTGGCCCGTCGCGACGAGCCTCGGGCGTGATCGATCTGCGCTTCGACAACCAGGTGGTGCTGCGCAGCGGCTGAACGGACCGGGCGCAGCGCGCGCGCGGATGTGTGGTGGGGTGGGCGCACGGCAGGGTAGTGCGACGCGATGCGTCGAAGGAGAGATGCGAAAAGATGATCATGAAGAACTCAGCGCCGCCTGCGCGGTGCGAGTCGACCTGGGGACGACCAAGGTGGCGGCCCTGATCGCGGAGGAGACCGGCGAGCAGTCTCCGCGTCATCGGCGTGGGTCTAGCGCCTCGGACGGCCTGCGCCAGGGCGTGGTGACCGACATCGAGCGCTGCCGGCGAGTGCGTGGTCAGGCCGTGGGCGACGCCGACCAAGATGGCGGGCGTCGCGCCGAGGATGTTGGAACGTCGGGATCGGCCGGCGAGCACGTGCGCAGCATGAACAGCCGCGGTGTGGTGACCGGTCGCGAAGCGTCGAGCGTAGGGAGATCGTCTCCCGAGGATGTGATGCGCGCGCTCGAGGCCGCGCGAAAGTTTTCCTTGCCACAAGATCGCGAGATCATTCATACCCTTCCGCAGGAGTTCATCGTCGACAGCCAGCGGGGCATCCGACAGCCTGCCGGCATGTTCGGCGCGCGCCTCGAGGCGCGCGTGCACGTCGTCACCGCGTCGCGTCCGGCACTCGACAATCTTGCGAAGACGTTGCACGCTCGCGGGCATCGAGATCGGAGAAATCGTGCTCGGAGCCGCTGGCGTCGGCGACGGCGGTCCTATCGGAAGAAGAGCGCGATGCAGGGGCCGTGGTGCTCGACATCGGCGGCGGCACGACCGACGTCCTCGTGGTTGCGGACGGGTCGTGTAGTGGCGAGCGGTGTGATCGGCCTGGGCGGTAACAACATCACGCAGCGATGTCGCCTACGGCCTGCGCACGTCGCCGCGCGAGAGGCCGAGCGCCTCAAGGTGGAGCACGGGTGCGCGCTCTCGACCGCGCGTGTCCGAGCCGACGTGGTGCACAGTGAGCAGGTCGCGGCGGCGCAGGGAACCGCGTCGCGTGACGCGCCAGGTGCTGTCAGCGGAATCATCGAGCCGCGAGTGACCGAGCTCTTCAGCCTGATCGACCAGCAGATCTCGTCGAACGGGCTGAAGCGCTCGCTTCGCGCCGGGTGTCGTGACTGACGGGCGGCTCGTCGCTGCTCGACGGCATGTCAGCGAGCTGGCCGAGCAAGTGCTCTCGACCTGCCCGCGCGCGTCGGCTCGCCCGCCGGGCTGGAAGGATTATCAGAGGTGGTCGCCGATCCGCGGTTCGCCACCGGTGTCGGGTTGCTGCGCGCAACTCGCGCCGGCCGTCGTGGCGGGTGAAACGAGTCCCCGAGCGTGCAGGGCGCTTCGCGCTGGGACTCCATCAGTTCAAGCGCGCCATCGCCAGTTTCATCTGACGAAGAAGGAGTCAGCCATGCGCTTCGAGATGGAAGAAGAAAAGAAACTCAGCGTGCTTCGCGTGATCGGCGTGGGCGGCGCGGGCGGCAACGCGGTCAATCGCATGGTCGACGCGCCGGATTCCGCGGCGTGGAGTTCACCGCCATCAACACGGACTCTGCAGGTGCTGCGCGAATCGCAGGCGCTGGACAAAGATCCAGATCGGCGAAGAACTCACGCGCGGTCTGGGCTCCGGTGGCGATCCGCGCGTCGGGACGCGAAGCCGCGCGAGGAAGTCGTCGAGGCCATCCGCGCCTGCGTCGCGCGGCGCCGACATGGTGTTCATCACCGCCGGCATGGGCGGCGGCACCGGCACGGGAGCGGCGCCGGTGGTGGCGGCTCTGCGCGCGAAGCCGGTGTCGCTGACCGTCGGGGTGGTGAGCCGGCCGTTCTTCTTCGAAGGAACGCCGCGCCTGCGCCAGGCCGAAGCCGGGCATCGAGGCGCTGCAGCGAAGCGGTCGACACGCTGATCGTCATTCCCAACGACAAGCTGCTCGAGACCTCGGACGACGAGCACGTCGATGCTCGATGCCTTCGCCCGGGCCGACGACGTGCTGTGCAGCGCGACGCGCGGCATCTCGTCGCTCATCACCGAAACCGGTGTCGTGAATCTCGACTTCGCCGACGTGCGCAGCGTCATGCGCAACGGCGGGGCCGCGCTCATGGGCAGCGGCATTGCGACCGGCCCCAACGCCGCCGAAGATGCGGCGCGCATGGCGATCCACAGCCCGCTGCTCGACGACGTGTCGATCGAGGGTGCGACGTCGATCCTGGTCAACATCACGGGACCGCGTTCGCTCGGCATCCGGCAGATCAGCCAGGCTGCCACGCTCATCAACGCCGAAGCGGGTGCGGGCGCGCACGTGTTCCTGGGCACCGTCATCGACGAATGCGATGCCGGAGGGCGAGGTGCGCGTCACCGTGATCGCGACCGGCTTTTGCCGACTCCGGCGCTGCCGCCGCACTCAATGCGCGCCGCCGCGCCGAGGCTGCTGTGGTTGCGCGCTCGCAGCGCAGACCGCACCGGCTCCTGCGCCAGTCGCGACGCCGGCCGTGTCGCCCGCGGCGTCCGTGCGCGTCGTGACGCCGCCGCCACAGCCCGTGTACGCACTGGCGCCGGTCATCGCGCCGGTGCCGCCCTACCGGCGCCCGTGGCCCGGCAGGCCGCGTTGCGCCGGTTGCGCAAGCGCAACGGTTCACGGGTGCTGATCGCGCAGCAGGCCCGAGGCCGGCGGAAGAGAGCGGTGATCAGCTTTCCGGAGATTCTCGCGCGCGGCGATTCAGTGATCGAATTCGCACTCGAACCCGACGAGGCCGATGAGCCCGTCATCATGGACAACGGATCGATTCGATCCTTCAACACCGAAGCGTTCCGGGTTCCGACTTTCGTGCGCAAACAGATGGACTGACGACCGGGGGCAGGCGTTGTCATTCTGGAGCCGTCTCGAGTGAGGGTTCGGCCGGCGATCAGTATCATCGCGGGATCCGTCTCTTCAACGAAGGTCATTATGACGAAGCCGTCCGCGTTCTCGAGGACGTGATCGCGGGCGGCGGCGCCAGCCCGTTTCGCCAAGCTGCGGCGCGTTCTACGCCGCCGGAAGCGCACGCCAAGCTTCGGCCTCGCCAACTTTCATCGTGGCGAGACTCGAGAAAGCGCGCGCGCACTTCGACATCAGCGCGCGCGAAAACCCGCACTATCCCGATCTCTACTTCTACCTCGGTGTTGTCGAGCATCACGCCGGCAACTCTCGCCGCGGCCATCGACCATCTCGAGCGTGCCGTCGCTCTGAATCCCGAATACGCCGAAGCCATGTGCCTGCTCGGACTCGCGCAGCACGATGCCGGCTTTTTCGACAATGCCGGGCGCACCTTCGACAGGGCGCTGGCGCTGGTGCGCAAGACGCGCAACCCGCTTTCGCGCATCCTGGTGGAGAAACTCGACTCGCGCCACTTCGAACTGCCACCCATTCGCGAGCTGCGCGCCGCCGTGCAGGATGGAGACGTCCTATGCCGCGCTCCGTGCGCGATGCCACCGAGGCAGTTCAACGCCGGTGATTACGCGCGTGCGGTGAGCGCGTTTCGCGACGCGGTGACGATGCATCCGGGCTACGCGGACCTGCAACGCGCTGGTTGTGGCAAATGCGCTGCTCGAGAGCTGGGCGATCCGGAAGCGTCCGATCCCGGCGTTCCGCGCGCGCTCGATATCAATCCTGCTCCTACGGTGAAGCGCGTTACTGCCTGGGCATCGCGCTCTTCCCCGCGCCGGCGAGTGCGAGCGCACAGCGCGCAGGAGCTGGACCGGGTTGCGCATAGCCACCCCACCTACGCCGACGTGCGCGCGCAGGCGCGGGCTCGCTCGTCTCGCGCTGGGAGATTTCGCTTCCGCACTGGAGAACATCCTTCGGCGGCGGTCACGCTGTGGGCGCCGAGGTTCGGCGCGCGCCCACTACCTCCGGGGCTGCCGCGCGCTGCGCGGTGGGGGATTCGACGGTGCGGCGCACGCGCTTCACACCGCCGTCGAGCTTCGCCTGGACATGTTTCGCCGCGCCGCCTCGAGCTGGGTGTCCAGGCGTTGAACGATCGTCGCAACGAGGAAGCGGTGCAAACGATTTCGAAGCCGTGCTGGCGCAGGTGCCGGAACACGCCGACGCGCTGTTTACTGGGCACGGCACTGCTTGAATTGAACGCAATGAGGAGGCCGGGCGCTGCTTCGAGGAGGCCCTGCGCTTGAATCCTGCGTACACCGACGCGCGCAAGAAGCTCGCCCTGCTCCACTACCAGCGGCGATCTCGATCGCGCCATCATTGAGGTGGATGCCGCGCTGGAAACGGAGCGCCGCGTTACCCCGACCTGCACAAGGTTCGCGGCGACATCCATGGTGAAGAGGGCGAGCATCGGGCGGCGGCGCGCGGCGGCGTACGCGCGCCGTCGGACATCAATCCCGACTATGCGGAGGCGGTGTTCGGTCTGCGCGGTGACGCTGCGCCGGAGAAGGGCGCCGCCGGCGCGACGAGAGGACTGAGGCGTTTCATTACGCACCATCCCGCCGATCGCCGTGGCGCGCATTGTTAACTGTGGACAGGATTTCGGTGTGCGGGGCAGGCGGTGAGACGGGCGAAGCACCCGTGCCGAGAACTATAGTGAGCAGATTCCCGGTGACACGCCCGCCGCCAACTTCTTGGAACGGGATACAGGAAGAGGAACGTTGTCCCAGAAACCAACGGGCGACGATGTCGCGAGAATCCCTTCGCCCGAGAGTCTAGTCAGGTTTTTCTCCCTGTCAACGGGTTTCCGGCCGTGGATTGCCGGTAAGCACCCCGCGCGGCGCGGCCAGATGCAAAATGCAAACGGCCCGTCCGCTTGACGGGCCGCTTTTGCAGCGCTTCTGCCTTGCGGTTTCTACGTGCTGACTGAGACGCGCGGGTGGAACCCGGGCGAGAAATGCAGCTGAGACGCGCGGATGTAGCCCTGGCGTAACAAGCTGAGACGCGCGCAGTGGTAGAGCGCCCAGCGAACGAGACATACAATCAAATGACCTTGCGAACCTTGCCGGTCCGGATGCAGGACGCGCACACGTAGGCCGCCTTCACCTTCCCGCCTGTTCGATATTGATCTTCTGAAGATTGGGAAGCCAGCGCCGCTTCGTCGAGGTTGCGTGCGCGTGGCTCACGCGATGACCCACCGTGGGGCCCTTTGTCGCATATGGCGCATCGACGGCTCATTCCATGTACCTCCGTCATAGACCCTGCACGAAAGTTGAAATGAGAGTAGCAAAAGAAGTCATTGCCACGCAAGGAGTTGGCAACGTGACCAGGGCCGGAGCCATCAGCGCTGGGAGCCGCGCATGAAAAGAAGTCCCTCGAAGACGCCGTCCAGTACGCGTGAAGGGTGTCGGGCCGGCGCGCGCCACCGATCTCCGCCGGCTCGGGATCGAGAACGTCAACGACCTCCTAACCCATTTCCCCGCACCTATTATGACCGCCGGCAGCTGGCCCCCATCGGCTCGCTCGTGCCCGGCGTGGACGCGACCTTCGTCGGCCGCGTGCTCTTCGGTGACCTAGCGCAACCCGTTTCGCCGTCGGTCGTCGATGGTAGTGGTGGCGGCCGTGCGGGACGACTCCGGCATCGTGCAGGTGGTGTGGTTCAACCAGCCGTACCTCGGCAAGAGCCTCAAGGCAGGACGCGAGCTGATCATCAGCGGACGGTTTGGTTTCTATCGCGGGCAGCGCCAGGTGGTGAACCCCGAGTTCGAGTTCACCTCCGAGGACGAAGAGGGACATCCGGGCAGCTGCGCGCATCATCGCCGGTGTACCGGCTCACCAGCGGTGTCAGCCAACGCTACCTGCGCGGGCTGATTGCACGCACGTTGAAAGCTACGCCGCGCTGCTGGTTCCCCGAGACCCTGCCCGTCGTCGCTGATCGGTCTGAAGACGCCGTCGCGGCATGGCGACGGCCGCGGGCATGCACTTTCCGGACGACGAACAGGGAAGCTCGGCGCGGCGCTCGCGCGCATGGAAGCCTCGAAGAGTTGTTCTACATGCAGCTGGCGCTGTCGCTCTCGGCGGCGCGACCGCATGGCGTAAGCCGGTGCGTTACCGCGTGGCCTCCGCGTTCGAGCTCGAGCGCCGCTTTCTCGAAGGGCTGCCATTTCTGGCCGACGGGCGCAGCAGAAGCGTACTCTCGCCGAGATTCGCTGGCGACCTGATGCATGACCGCAGCATGAACCGTCTGCCCAGGGCGACGTCGGCTCGGGCAAGACCCTGGTGGCCGGCGCCGCGCTGCTCGCCGCCAGTCGAGGCGGAGACGCCAGGGGTCATGATGGTGCCCACCGAGATCCCCGCCAGTGCAACACTTCCGCACCCTGGTGCCGCACATGGAGCGCCTCGGCGTGCGCATGTCGCCCTCATCGGATCGCCTCAAGCCCACCGACAAGAGGGGCGTGCACGCGTGTGCTTCGTGACGGGAGCATCCAGGTGGTCGTGGGCACCGCACGCGCTGATTCCAGTCCGAGGTCAAGTTCAAGCATCTCGGCCATCGCCGTGATCGACGAGCAGCACCGCTTCGGCGTGCGCCAGCGCGCCGCGCTGGTCGAGAGCGATCCGCACATGCTGGTGATGACCGCGACGCCTATCCCGCGCACGCTGGCACTCACCGCGTACGCGGACCTCGACGCTCTCCGTGATCGACGAGATGCCGCCGGGGCGGGCAGCCATCAAGACGCGCGTGGTGCCACCGGAGAAGCGCGATGCGATGTACCGGTACATTCGCGACCGGCAGGCGCAGGGCGAGCAGGCGCTACCTGCTCTATCCGCTCATCGAGGATTCCGAGAAACAGGACGTGGAGACCGCTGGAGAGCGCGTACGACGAGCTGTCAAACGGCGCGCTCAAGCGGCGTGCCGACGGCGATGCTTCACGGCCGCATGAGCATGTCGGAAAAGGACGAGGTGATGGCGGCATTTCGCGCGGGCGTCGTGCGTGTCCTCGTGGCCACCACCGTCGTGGAGGTGGTGCCACGTTCCGCAGGCCACCATCATGGCGATTCACCAGGCGGACGCGATTCTGGGCTCTCGCAGCTCCACCAGTTGCGCGGGCGCGTGGCCGCGGCGGCCGCGAGGATTCTGCTTTCTGCTGGCGGGCGACGCGGCGTACGCCTGAAGCAACCGGAGCGCCTCGAGGTGCTGGTGCGCGAGGCGGAGCGGCTTTCGCATCGCCGAAGAAGACCTCCGTCTGCGCGGGCCGGGCGAGTTCCTGGGAACGCGGCAACACGGTGTGCCTGCCTTCAAAGGTGGCCAATCCGCTCCACGATCGCGCCTCGTCGAGCGGCCTAACGAAGCGGTCAAGACGCCTGCTCGAAAAAGACCCTGAGCCTCGGCGCGCGCCGACGGCAAGCGCTGCCGGTCGCATCTGCGCGCGGTGCTGGGAGACGCAACAGCGCCGCCACAATTTCCTGAAAAACGAATTCAGCGTCCATTCCGCGGTGGAGATGGCCTATCGTCAGGCCTATGATTCTTCCCGAAAGTGCAGACCCGGGAGGTCTCGAGTCATGAAGCATCTGCCTTCACTTTCGGAAATGGAGCGCGCGCGGACGGCGCGCGACAGGTCGTCACGATGGTGTGTTCTACATTGCCGTTCGTACGACCGGACTTTCTGCCGGCCACTCGTGCCCGTCGCGTGACCTCGCGTCCGAGAACGTCGAATTCTACTCGCGCGCCGAAGACGCGGTGTTCGCCGGCTACCGTCCGTGCAAAGCGCTGCCGGCCGCTGCACGTCTCGGGCGCCGCGCCGGAATGGATCGAGACCCTGCTCGCCCGCGTGACGAAAATCCCGGCGAGCGCATTCCCGACGCCGAGATCCGCGCCATGGGCATCGAGCCCGCGCGCGCGTTCGACGCTTATTTCCAGGACCGTTTCGGGATGACGTTCCAGGCATACTGCCGTGGACGCCGGTTGGGAAGTGCCTTGTCGGCGCTGCGCGCCGCGGCGGCCGTATCGACGATGCCATCTTACGATCACGGCTACGAATCGCACAGCGGTTTTCGCGATGCCTTCACGAGAATTGTTCGGTGCCACACCGGGACGCGCGGATGCGCTCACGCTGCGTGCGGGTGAGCCTGGAAGAAACGCCGCTCGGGCCTGATGATCTACGGCGCCACTGACGATGCGGTGTGCCTCGGTCGAATTCGCATCGCGTCGCGGCATGCTGGAGAAACAGATCGAGCAGGTGAAGCGACGTTTCCGCTCCGCAGTGGTGCCGGGTCGCAACGATGTGCTGGAGTCCCTGCTGGCACCCAGGATGAGCGAAGTATTTCGCGGGCACGCGCACTGCTTTCGAGGTGCCACTTGCCGCCCCGGGCACCGAATTCCAGTGAACGCGTATGGGGCGCGCTGCAAACCATCCCCTACGGCGAAACGTGGAGCTACGAGCAGCTCGCCGCCGACGTGGGCACGCCCGGTGCGGTGCGCGCTGTCGGGGCACCGCCAACGGTTCCAATCGCATCGCCAGTCGTGATTCCATGTCATCGCGTCGTGCGCAAGACCGCGGGAAACCGGCGGCTGCGCGGCGGCGGGCGCTGGCGCAAGGTCGCGCTGCTTCGACATGGAAGCATCGGTCATGAAGCGCGACATCCCGATCGCTCGGTGCTGTTTCGGGGCATTCTCATCGCCGCGACGCGCGACGCGCATGACGTTCGTTTGCTCTTGATGCATTCGCCGCGCTTCCCGTAACGTCCTCCGGGCCCCCTGCAAACGCCCATTCGGGAGGACAATCATCATGAGCCGAAGCGACTACTTCGCGCTCGGCGGAGCCACTCATCGCTGCTGGCCGCCGCGCATCTTCATTTCTGCTATCCGGGCGACCAGCTCATCGTGTCAGGACACCGACGCGGTGGTGACGCTGTTCGACAAGAACGCGCGACTCTTCCCTCGAGAGCAGCGCGTACGCCATGCCCGATACCGATCATGCCACCTGGTCGCCGAGGGCGGCCGGGACGACATCAGCCGCGTCGCGATACGCGACAATCCTGAGCCAGACATCGCCGACAACATGGCCGCGCTCGGGTACGCACGCTGCGCCAATCCGGCCCGCCGCGCGACGTCCAACGTGCTGACCGTCGGTGAACGGTGCGCGACTACACCGGCTATGCCTACGCGGCGGCTACTGGGGCTACTGGTACGGCTACTATCCGCCGGCCTGGGGATGGTATCTCGTATTATCCGACCGGAGCGTCACGTACTCCTACAGCGTCGGAACCGTATTCATCCTGATGACGGACCGCCGCAGCACCACCACCGACGGCAAGCCCGGCTCCGCCGATCTGGATCAGCTGCCATCAACGGGCTGGCCGGACAAGTCGCACCAACTCGAAAGCGCATTGCAGAAGGGCATCGACCAGGCCTTCGCCCAGTCGCTGTACCTCGGGTGAAGGGAAGTGATGGCGCCCATGAAGAGCATTCGCATCGTCGATCCTCGCCGCTCGTCGCCGCTGTCTGCGCGCACACGACCGCATGCCGCAGGACTGGTTCGGCATGGCGACATGGAACGTCTCCGTTCCGGTGGAGGACACCAAGAAATTCGTCGATGAGACCAGCTTCGCGCGGCTTCGGCCTCGAGTTCCGCAAGGAGTTCAGGCCGAAGACCACCGTCGGCATCCTGGGGTCGTGGGAGGTCTTCCACGAGCGCCGCAACGGGCTCGATCGAGCTCAGGGCAGCGCTGCCATCACCGGCGTCGCAGGACCGCTACATACCAACTCGTTCCCGATCATGCTCGGGCCTGCACCGCTACTTCGGCGCAACGCGAGCGGACGACAGCCCTACATCGGCGCGTCGCCGCTGGCGGCTTCGTGCTGATCCAGACGCGTGCGCGTCGGGGTCTCGCGAGATCGAGGATCGACACCTGGGAGTGGGGCGTGCGCGCCGGAAGTCGGACGTCATTCATGCCCATCGATCGCGGGCTCGGCCTTCATCCTCAACGCGCGCTACAACACTCGCATTCACCGGGCGAGGACCTGGTCAGCGGTAACGACTCGCAGCTCACCTACTGGGGCTTCCACGCCGGCTTCTGCTGGGAACAGTACTGATCGCGAGACTGTCGCGCATTGCGGAGCTTCGCAGATTCCGCCCCGTGCGTCGAAGCCGCGGGGCGAATTTTATGCCGCGGGAGACGCGCGCGACAGCGCGTCGCCGTGGCGAGTTGGTGTAGTGGCGTGATAGTTGCTCGTATTCTCCGTGCTCGTGTCGCAGCGCGCATGACTTGCGGACGCGGGCAGGATGACTTTCAGGAGTGATGAGAGGAGGCATGATCATTCCGTGCCAGAGCTGTTCTCGAAATACTTCCTCCCCGAGGAAAAAGTCCCGGTCAGTCCGCTCAAGAGTGCGCTGCCCCAAATGCCGCGCGGTGTTCATGCTGGCCCGGACGCGCCGAGCGGCGCAGGTTGCCGCGATGCCCGCGGGCGTGGCAGCCGCACTCCGGTGGTGGAACAGACACGCACGATGCGCCAATTTCGCCGGACGGGAACACTCACTTCCTGGCCACGGCGGTGGCACCCGTGTGTCCGAGACTCCGGTGAGGCGCCCCCGGCAGCGGAGGCGACACCGGTTGCGGCGGTAGAGGAGGCGAACCGCTCGCGGCTGTCGAGCCCGTTTCGATGGCGACGCCCGACGCCGGTGGTGCAGGAAGAAGTACGCACCGCTCCGAGACAGCGGCGGCATCGCCCGCGACTCAGAGCGCTTCGCGCGGAGGAAAATCGGCGGAAGACCGGGCCAAGCGACTGGCGCGGGTTCTCGTTTCCGACATTTTGTGGTACAACCGCGAGAGACGCGACGCTGCGCTGCGCGACGGAACTCTCGATGACGTCGCTCGGCGAAGAAATCAAGAAGTCGTGGGAGCTGCTACAAAGGAAAGGTCGGCCCCGAGGCCGCGCGCATTCGACCAACTACTTCAAGGAAGCGCTGAACGAGATTCTGGCCAATGGCCAACAGGTCTTCTGATCGCACGCCTCCACTCCCGCCGCATCGCCCACCGGTGCGGGGTGGACGCAGCCGTATTCATTGTCGCCACCGATGCCGCGTTCCTCGACCGCGTGCCTGCGCGAGTGCGAGGATCGCGCCGCCTGGCGCGGCGCGCTTTCCCAATCTTCGAGGCGCTGTCGCAGGCGCTCGGCCCAGCTCGAGCGCATCGCAGCTCGCGCTTCGTGCTGCTCGCCGAGCGCTGCGGCGACCGACCTCGACATTCCGCTCGTGCGCCATCTGCGTCTCAGTTTCCCGCAGCTCGTGCATCATGTCGCTCCTGGACGAGTGCGACCAGCGGAGAATCGCTGCGGCTGCATTCCATCGGCGTGCACGGCCATCCTCCTGCCGCCGTTCAGCCGCATCAACCTCGCGCGCGAGATTGCGTCGGCGCTGCCCAACGTTCCCAACTTCAAGCGCCATCCCGACCTCATGCGCCGCTCCAGCGTGCCGCATGGACTTCCTGATCCCAGCGATCTCGCCTACGTGATCGGCGTGCAACTACCAGATCTCGAACCTGCTCAAGGAATTCGGGTTTCCGCCCCAGGACACGCGTGTCAACATGCCGCTCGCGTGCGACGAAGCCATCACCAACGCGCATCGTCCACGGCAACCGTTCGAACGCCGGACAAGAAGGTGAAGCATCCAGGTCTACGTGGGCCCGAACCGCTTCCGCATCGCGCGTGCGCGACGAGGGCGAGGGTTCGAGCTGGCCTGGCGTGGACCGATCCGACGCAGCGGCGAAGCGTCTCTTGCGCGCCGTCGGCGCGGGGTCGGCGTACCTCATGCGCAACATCATGGACTCGATGGACTTCAAGGGAGGCGGCCGCGTGGTGGAACTGAAAAGAGAAACGCCGACGCGCGAACGGCGCTGCGATCAACGGTCGCACGAATCCGCCAGCTAGACCGGCCGGCTACTCCTGCCACTTTTCCTTCGCCAGCTTTTCCAGCATTTCGTCGATTGATCCCCAGATGCGCGCGTTCTGATCGGGCTCGAAGAGCGCCTCTTGCGCACGCGGCCGTACTGGTCCTTCTTCGACGTAACGGATCGACTTCATAGTCTCCATGGGGACGAGGATATCCTTGCACACCTTGACTTCGAGCGTCTTGCCGTCGAGGTTGCACGTTAGGATTGTTGTCGGGGGTGCATGCCGCAGACCCCAGCCGTGCGCGATCATGCTGCAGATCAGCGGCGCGAAACGTGTTCTGTCCCTGCACGGTGTCGAGGTTCATCTGGCCACGTCGATCTTCTCGCTGACCGCCGTCGATGACGGGCTACGAGCTTCTCCATGACGGCGGGGCTCACTTCGATGTTCAACAGACGGGCAAACATCTCCCTTCATCATCTTCTTCGGTGACGCCCGTCGAGGTGTTTGGCTTCTTCATCGTTTCTCCGAGTCTCGAGCCACTAGTGTGCGTTCGAGGATGACTCCCAGCAAAGCAGAAACAGGCCCAACGCCGACCAGGATGGCGGGCTTGGAAACGAAGGTGTTCACCAGCGTTGCGAGCGCCGCGGCAGCGATACAAACGCCGCCTTGATCAGCGCCTCGCGCGCGCGGCAAAGACGCGCCCGGTGAAGTGGCGCGGACTGGCCGTCTGCATGAGGGTCTCGGTCACGATGAAGACGGGCGAGATCGAAATCCCCAGCACCGCACGCCCAGATGCACATCGGCAGCGGCGACACTAGCGCGTCCATGCCGGCGATGGCGACACCGGCCAGGAGTGCGCCGACCGAGGCGGTGCGCTCGGGCAGGGTCGTCTCGCGAAACCAACCGGCGAGCAGTGCTCCGGGATCAGGCCGAGGATCGAGCGACGGATCCGACTTCGGCTCAGAGATCAGCGCGCTCCCGAGCGCGCCACTTCGTGCACGCGCGCGAATGCCGATGACGCTCATCACGCCGCCGACGGCGAAGAGCGCCGGCCTGCGTGGAGAGACTCGCGCGCAGCTCGCGGCTCTGCCGCAGCAGATCGACGGCGTCGCGCGCCGAGCGCGCGCAGCAGCGGCCACGCCGTAGCGCGGATCGCGCGGCAAGCGGCGGCCGAGTGGATTCGCGGGACGGTGCGTGAACACGAGCGGCAGCATGAGCAGGGCCGCGCCGGCGTAGACGACCGCGATGGCGAAAAGCTGTTGCGCCACGAAGTAGTCGAAGATCCAGCCGCCGCCCACGAAACCGAGCAGCGTGCCGATGATCCCGAGCGTCCAGAAGAGCGCGTTCGCCGGTAAGCAGGCGCTCGGCGGGAACGACTCTCAGGGAGCAGCGCGAGCGCAGCCGGTGCGAACGACGAGGTCGAAGATCGACGTGACGAACGCGGCGATGTAGAACGCGTAGATCGTCTGGGTGCGATCGTAGAAGAACTGGCACGCACATGCGACAGCAGCGCGCGGACCACGCAGGCGCCGACGATCGTCGCGAGGCTTGTTCCAGCGGTCGATGAGCGAGCCCGACCAGGCGGCGTGGAAGATGAGAATGGGAACCTGCGAGAAGAGTGTGAGCTTGAGGAGCTCGAAGCTCGATCCGGGTACGAGCAGTCCCGAGCATGCCGACCAGCGTGAACTCGCTTGAGCCGGTCGCCGAGCCAGTGCGAACCAGCTGCACGGTGCCGAAGAGTGGGAGCGTCGATTCACGGCGCATGGTAGTGCGCATCCTAGCGGCTGCTGATAGGCGGTGTTCGCGCGTTTGCAAGCATGCGGGGCAGAATGCTGCGCCGCGGTCCGTGCCGGCCGCGTGCAAACCAGGATGCTGTGGGCCGCTCGATGACTCACGCGGGGCAGCCAGCGCTAGTGTGGCGCCATGTCTTCGGGGCCGTTTCACGCCCATGCCTGGCATGTTACTTGCCCTTCAGCCGGCTTGCCGGGGCGGTCTGCCGGGGGCGCTTGAGCTTATCTCACCCTGGCCTGACTGCAGCAAGAGCACGATCCGGTCGGCCGCTCCGGTAGGAAAATCTTCGCATGCCAGTCGCCGCATCGCGCAGCACCTGGAAGGAACGTCGACATGGTCGTGCTGAACTACACCGGCGGGAAGTCAACGCCGAAGATCGTCTACTACGGCCCGGGCTGTCGGGCAAGACGACCAATCTCGAGTTCATCCACGAGCGCGCGCCCGAGGCTCGCGCGGCAAGATGGTCTCGATGAAGACGCAGACCGATCGCACGCTGTTCTTCGACTTCCTTCCGCTCGAGCTGGGCGAGATCAGCGGGATACCGCACCCGCTTCCTGCTCTACACGGTGCCCGGCCAGGTCTACTACAACGCGACGCGCAAGCTCGTGCTCGAAGGGCGTCGACGCGCGTGGTCTTCGTGGCCGACTCCTCGCGCGTCGAAGCTCGACGAGAACCTCGAGAGCCTGCGCAACCTCGAGCAGAACCTGAACGAGCACGGCATGAGTCTCGACGAGATTCCGTGGGTGATTCAGTACAACAAGCGCGACGTGGCCGACGCCATGGCGGTTGCCGACCTCGACGCCCGCTTGAACCCGCTGCGCGTGCCCGCGCATACGAGGCCGTGGCCACGCAGGGGCCAGGGCGTGTACGGAAACCTTCCACGGCATCGCGACACTCGTGTACCGCGTGTTGGAAGGAGCGCCTCGAACGCGGCGATCTCGGCCGGGACCACGGTCTCTCGCCGGCTGTCCCGTGCCTGCAACGGCCCCGGCGGCGCCAGCAGCCGGCCGCGACCGTCCGCAGACGTGACGCCCGCAACGCGGAGAGACGAATTCGAATTCGACACTGCCATTGATTCGATGCTGCGCGAGATGGATTCGCCCGCCGCGCGTCCGCTTCGCGCGCCGTCGTGCCGGCGTGGCGCCGCCTCCCGTCAGCGCCGCCTGCTGCCCATGCGCCACGTGAGCACTGCCGCACCGTGCGTCAGCGTCACGCCCGTGCCGCGCAGTCCGGCACGCCGATCGGCGGCGAGCCGCCGCTCGCCGCGCCATGAGCGCACGGTGCGTGCCGCCGCGGCTGCGGCGGCCGCGCGTCGGCCGCGGCGCGGCCCGCAGCGCACTGCGCACTGAAGAGTTCGCACACCGGGTATCGATGCACTTCTGATCTCGAGCTCGGGCGTCTGCCCGTCGCTCGATGACGCGTCGTTCGCGTCCGATCAGTGCGCGCGAAGCAGGGCCCGAACGAGTTCGTGACCGATCCCGATGCGCCGGCGGACTGGCGGCGGAAACGCCGATCGTGCAGCCGGCAGTGGCCGCATGCTCCGCGCGCCGCGGCTCCCCGGCTGCCGGCGCCGGCGTGGATGCGCCTGGCCGACTCCGCGCCGGTGCACGCCGCCGTGCCCGCGCCGGCCGAGGAAGAGCATCATCGGTGCCCGTCGTGCTCACGCGCGCGCAGATCCGTCCGGGCAGGCCCGTTCGCCTGCTCCTCGACATCCGCGTGAAGGACGAATAGCCCTCGCGCTGCCGTCCCAATCGCGGCGCTCCGCGCGATTTCTGTGGATAACCGCACGAAGCGCTTCTGCATCCAATCAGTTCCATTTTTCCGAAAAATTCTTGACAGATTTTTTACCCCTGTACTAGGTTCGCCCGTAACCTAGCGGCATCCTATTGTCTTTGCTTGTTTTCGGGCCCCGAGCGGGCCGGCGGAGGAGGGGTCCCGTGGCAGGTTGGACTCGGCGCAGTGAAAAGGGGACCTCGCAGCCGTTCGGGCTCTTTCGCCGGCGCCGTCCGGGCTCCGGCGACGACCCCCGCGCCGAGTTCGAGCTCGCGCATGACGCCTGGAACGAAGGGCGCCAGCGCGAGGCGCTGGCCGGCCGGCGCAAGATCGCCGCGCGCGATCGCCTGCCCGGAGGGGATGCGCGAAGCAGCTCGGCCAGTTCTTCCTGGACGCCGACGAGCTGGCGCTGGCGCTCGAGTGCTCGAGCGCCTCGCCCGTCGAAGTCACCGCGTCGTGCGCTGCCGCACTATTTCCGCGGCCGCATCTACGATCGCATGGGCCGTCTCGACGATGCGCTGGCAGCGCACCGCAGGGCCATCGATCTCGAGCCCGAGAACGCCGAGTGCCACTACCGCTTCGGCGTGACGCTGGCGCGCAACGAGCGCGTCGGCCGATGCCGAGGCGAGCTATCGCCGCGCCATCTGCCATCGATCGCGGCCACGCGCGCGCGTACACCAATCTCGGTTTCCTGATGGACCAGCGCGGCGATCGCGTGCAGGCGGCACAGCTGTTCCGCCGCGCGCTCCAGTTCAATCCGCACAGCGCGCCGAGGCGCACTTCAACCTGGGCGCGCTCTACGGCGAGCACGGCAATCACGAAGAAGCCATCCGCGAGTTCCGCCAGGCCATCCGTCTCGCGCCGGACAGCATCGAAGCGACACCAGCTAATCCCGGCATCGCGCTCTACGAGCAGGGCGACCTCGACGCGGCGCTGGACGCGTTCCGTCGCGTCACGCGGCTTCCGAATGCCAATCACGCCGACGCGAACTACTTCAGTGGGGATGATCTACTTCCGGAAGGGTCTGCACGCGAAATCGGTGAAGCTCTTGCTGCGGTAGCGCTCAAGACCAATCCCGGACAACCCGTCGATCCTGTATCACATCGGCATGTGCTACAACCAATCTCGAGCGAGCCGACCAAGGCGATTCCGCCCGCTCAAGCGGGTCACCGGAGCTCCTCGCCCGACGATCACCGCGCCTTCTATGCGCTGGGCATGGTCGTACGACCGCGCCGACATGCGCGACGAAGCGCGCGTGAAGCGTACCGCACGCGCCGAGGCCCGGCTTGCACGCCGGCAACATGCGACGTGGCGTGATGCGTGCTCGCGCGTCGGCTCGCGCGGTTGCTGCCATCGTTCTCGCGCTGGCGTGCTCCGCGGCCGCGTCTCGCAACCGGACACGAGCGGATTCCCTCGATCACTGGTGCTACCGCGCGCTCGAGCGATTTGAGATCGCTCGGGCTGTGCGTGCTTCCCGACGACCGCCCGTTTACGCGCGACGAGATCGCGAGCCTCGTCTGACGAATTCGGTGTCGCGCGCTGAGACGAGCCGATCGCATTTCCCCGCACGTGACCGCTACGAGCTCGACCGTCTGGAGCGCGAGTTCCTGCGTCGGACGTGCGCGCGACGAATCCAGCCGCGCGTTACGATCCGGTCTGGTTCGGACGCGACCGCGCCATCGCGCTCGAAGGCGATCATCGGCGTCGCGCCGTATCCGTGCAGCAGCAGAACTTCTCCGACCGAGACCGAGGCGTTTCTCGCCATTGGCGCCGGAGTTTCGCGCGCACCTGGGGAGATCGCTTCACCTACGACCTGCGCTACCAGCTCCTCTACGGACCCGGTTGCTGGGGATCGCGCCGACGCAACGAAGCCGCCGCGCCGCGAGAAGAGCTTCAACGGGCTGACATCGCTCTTCGAGCGTTCGTACGTGATCGGCGCGCTGGGACCAGATTGAAGTTGTTCTTCGGACGCGACCACGTCGACTGGGGCCCGTCGGTGGGCGGCAACCTGCGTCACGCCCGGGCGCGAACTTTCGATCGACCAGGTGAACGCACGGTTGAGCTGGCAAGGCGCTTGCGTCTCGACTTCTTCTGCTGGCCAGCTGTGGACCGATCCGCAGCGCTGGATGGTGGGGCATCGTCTCGGGGGCGATCTGGGCCGGACGCGTGGTGGGCTCTCGGAAACCGGTGGTGTACGGCGGCGCCGGCCTGACTGGATCTGGCTTCTCGCGCCGGTGGCGTGGTACTACGCCAACCAGTTCAACGAGCGCACCAACAACGACAACATTCTGGTGGTCCGTGGACGCGAAGACGAGTGTGCTGCGCCCGGTGACGCTTTACGGCAGCCTGCTCATCGACGATTACCAGTTCGAGGGACCAGGGCTATCCGAACAAGCTCGCTGCCGACATCGGCGCGCGCTGGGTGCCGGCGAAGCCGTGGGGGACTCGAGATGCGCGCGCAGTATCGCTGGGCCGACATTCACACATACTCGCACGAGGATCGCTCTCGGTCTACCGTCAGCGGCGCCGGGGAGATTGAAGGCGGCGGCGACGTGCTGCTCCGCGGCGGCAGGCCGCCGCGTCCGGATGCCGACTCGTGGTTCGTGAACGCCATTGACGTACGCATCCGCGCGCCAATCCGGCGTGCGTGACCCTTGGCGCAGCTTCCAGACGCGTCGGGGAGGGCAACGACCTGCGCTCCTTCCAGACTCCACGCGTCGACGACCCTAATCCCGGCCCTGTGGAAAAAGTCCGACAGGCGTTGGTGGCGACGCGCGTTACGGAGCTTTCCGGCAATTCGTCATCGCCGGGACCTATTCGCACGTGAAAGCGCGATAATTCTGCGCATCTTCTGTAGCCACGACGATACGACCGGACGGCTTCAAGCTGGAGATCGGCCTCGATATTCCGTGGTGCTCGGCGCCATGCGCGCGCGCCCACCATCTCGCCATTCTGCGACCCCACAACATGCTCGCGTCGGCGCTCGCCGTGGTGGCGGGCGGTATCAATATCGCGCACGGCCGGGCGACAGCCTCCCGGGCCGTGACCCGGTGCTGGCCGCGCTCGTGACCGGCACGGGCAACATCTTGAACGACTGGTTTCGACCTCGAGGTGGACCGGATCAACAAGCCGGGACGCCTGCTGCCCTTCGGGCGCCGCCAGACCACGCCGCGCGCGCCGCGGTGGCGTGGTACCTGGTCATCTCGGTCGACCACCGCCGCCGCCAGGCTTGTGCCGCGCGACGTCGGAGCGCTGATCATTGCATGGCAGGTTGCGCTGGCGATCGGCGTGCGGTGGGCGAAGCGCTGGCTCATCGTGGGCAACGTGGTGGTGGCGGCGATCGCGGTTCTTCCAGGCGTTTCTGGCCGGCGCGTTGGTTGCGCACAAGCCCCAAGCCGCGTTCATTCCGGGGCTCGCCGCTCTTTGTGTTCGTGATGTGCCGGGAAATCGTGAAGGGCGCGGAAGACGTGGAGGGTGACCGGAAGGGAAATGTCCGCACGCTGGCCGTGGTGATGGGGCGCCGCGCGCGGGAACGGTGGCGGCCGCGCTGATGCTCCTTCCTGGCCGCGGTTCTTTCGCCGATGCCTGCTGACCGCGCACTACCGCGCACCCTGTACCTGCCGGTCATGGAACTCATGGTGGCGCCGGTGCTGCTCATGAGCGCCTTACGCGTTTCGATCCGCGCCTTCGGCGGACTCGCTCACCAGCCGCCCGCCTTCAAGCTCGGCATGTTCCTGAATCGCAGGGGTCGCGCTAAGCTTGAGGTCGCGGTTTAGCAGGACGCTGGGCTTCCAGATGCAGGCAGCCGACGACGGCATACCCGGAGCGGAGCGTATGCCGAGGAGGCGCAAACGCCGTGATGCACGCGCAGTCCTGGGGTTAAGGGGAAGTTATTAAAGAGGCTCACGCCCCGCTGAAAGCCCAGTACCCACGCTTAACCAACGACTTTCACCGTCTGATCTGCGGTCGCTGACACCACGGAGTTATCCGTGTTGCCGTGGTATTGAGTGCCTGCGCTGGAGGCCGAGCCAGCGTGACGGCAGCCACAACAGACCGCCACCCGCCTGATCGAGAACTCCCATTCGATTTGTCGCGCGTCGTGGGATCGAGGAATTCCACCTGCACGCCCCCCATGCCGAAGCGGGAGGTACGGACGGATCGCCGTCGCGGTGGGCACGACGACACGGATGAATCCGGAAGCGGTCTGAACTTTCGTCTTGAGCGAATCACCCAGCGTCTTTGTCCTCTCGTACTCGGTGTTCGCGTAGGGAAAAGCCGAGGGACGCGGTGTGTGCCCACACGAAATGCTCGATCTCGACGGCCCAGGCTGATGGCATCGTCCTTTCGCCGCCGAAACCGGGCGTTCGGTCGGCGAACTCACCGACCGGCAGGCCCTTGCCCAGATATCCCGAAAGACGGCCGGGCCACGCCAGGTGATGCGGAGGTGATCCGCACCACCTGCGCGGACGGCGCGGCAAGGAGAGCCGCAACCGTCGAGGGCCGTAATCATTTCAACATTTGTAACTGTCGCATAAAGATAACGTCTCCTGCTTCGGGGGGAGGGGATGAATGGGGCAGCGCTTTCGTCACCCGAATCTATGGCGGGCAACGGCGAGCGTGTCAACGCGCTTTGACCATCTCGACACCAGCAACCAGGCGCGATGCGCATCGACCGCCATGCCATCGACAACCAGCGTCTGCAGTAATAGACACCGCTTCTGTGCCGCGCTTGTGTCATGGCCAGAATTGCTCTGCCGCTCCACTCCCACGCCATGCGTGACCGGCGGACGCGTTCGCGAATGCGAACTGTCGCACTCCGCGTAGCCGTCCACCGACACGATGCCGATGTGCGCACATCCGCCGCGTGATCGAGTACGAAGCGGATCGTGGTGGACGGACTGAACGGATTGGGGAAGTTTCCCGCCAGGTGCGAGCGCGCGGGGCGCGCCGTTTTCCACCGCCGTGGCGATGCGCGCCAGGCGGTATATCTGCCCGTTCGACGGAGCTGAACAGCACGTCGTCGTCGAAACCGCCGCCGACAGTGAACATGCCGGGCGCATTGTGCGCGAGATCGAAACGCTCTGCGGGGTTCCCGCCCCATCGTAGTGAAGTCCCCAGGATGGTTCCGCTCGAGTAGTCGGCGAATACGAATACGCCGAAGAGCTCGGGAAGGCGCGAGCCCCAGTACTGGCAGCCGCCCACGACGGCGCCGCCGTCGTCGTGCGTGGTAGCCGTAGAGTGGAAGCTTGATGATCCTTGCCCGTCGTGTCACAGGACACCCGGGGGATAGCACGCCGGCCCTTCCATCAACGGCCGGCCGCAGTTGTCGCCGGGATGCAATCGAGCGCTCGAAGCCTTCGTACGAGTTCTTCGCCCACATCGCACACCCACAGCTCGTTCGTGTACCGATCGATGTTGAAGCGCCACGGGTTGCGAAAGCCGTACGGCATATATCTCGGCGCGATACCCATTTCGTATTGACGGCGAAGCGATTGCCCGGCGGAACCTGATACAGCGGCATCCGAACCTCGAAGAGCGGCGTGGGATCGACATGCACATTGATGCGCAGGTGATCGAACCCCGCAGATCAGGTGAGGTCCTGGGGCTGACGCGGCGTATTTGTTGTCGCCCATCGCGACGTAGAGGTAGCCGTCGCTTCCGAACCGCAGCCGCCCGCCGCAGTGATACGCTGCTCCCCGGATCGAATTGCGGGGCGTCTGATCAGGACTCCTCTTCACCGTTGGGATCCAGCGGCAACGTCCGGATCGTCCGGACGCGATGGATGCGCGAGAGGATGTTGTGCGTCGGATAACTTGCTCTCGTAGTGTAGATATAGAAGACTCCGCTCCTGGCGGCATACTCCTTGGATCGAACACCAGGCCCAGGAGTCCCGCTGCGCCCGCAGTAAGTTCTCACCTTGTACGAAATGTCGAGGAAGACCTGTTGCTGGACGTGTGATAATTCGCGTCGAACACGCGGATGACGCCGCCTTTCTCCACCACGAACATCCGGTTGGTGCCGTCATTGGCGGGCTTGATGTCGGTTGGTGCAGAAAAAGTTGAGTGCCGGAAAGGCCCGCTCGAGGGCGTACAGCGCCCGGAGCCGCCCCGGCCGGCAGGCCGAGGGCGAGCACAGTCAGGACGAGGAGCGGGCGTCGCCCGGGAGCGTGGGTTACCGCCATCGTCTTTCTTGATGCCGGGGTCAGGACCGAAGCCGGGGCGTGACGGACCAACAGCTCCTTCCATTATAATGCGTGCTCGCAAGAATCGGTCAAAGGCCCTGGAAGCAAGCGATAGCTCGGCTCTGCCGAAGCACCTTCAAGTAACACCCGAGGCCAGGTCGCCATGAGACTTTAGCGACACGCACTCCCGGGGACTTGTTGCTCTTCTGACCCGGCGGCGGCGCCCGTACTCGTTGCCGCCCAGGTGCCGGACGCGACATCTGGGTCAGCGAGGTGTTGACGCGCGGCCAGACCTCGACTCCAAGTGCGCAAGCCGGTCAACGTCGACCCACCGCACGGGCTACGACAACCAGCCCTGCTTTCTCTGCCGGATTCGCAGAGCTTCCTGTACACCGCCGCAGAGACCGCGGGTGGTACGGACATCTACCGCCGCAGCCCCGCGATCGCGTGTCATTGTGTGCGCGTGACGCGCACGCCGGAGAGCGAGTATTCACCGACGCCGTTCGGCTCTCCCGCGGCCGGCTTTCTGCGTGCCGTGCGTGTAGTCGAGGCGGACAGCACGCAGCGGTTGTGGCGCTTCGACATGGACGGGAAGAATCCGGCGCTGGTCATGAGCGACGTCGATTCGGTGGGATATTTCTCTGCGCGGATCGGATGACACGCACCTGGCCGCGTTCGTGCTGGGGAATGAGAAGAAGAAGGAACCGCACACGCTGCGCGTGGTGGACATTACCATGCGCAGGCACAGAAGATCGTGGCGCGCAACATCGGCCGTTCGCTCCAGCGCATCCCGGACACGAGAGTGACATCACGTTCACCGTGGAGCAGGTGGCGATGGGATCACTACGGCTTCTTCATTTGGCGCCAGGGCGCCCACGCCGGTGCTCCCTTGATCGATGCGGTGGGAAACGGCCCAGGACGGCGTGGCTGTGGCTGGGCGATCACCGATGCCGCATTCGTCGGGGTCCGCCATGATTCACCCGCGCAGCCGCTAGGTTCCGGGTGCCGCGTGGCGGCGGCCCGTGCGGGATTTTCTGCCGCCGACGGAATTGTCAGGCGTCACGCGGCATCGCAGTGGCGCCGGATCATTCGTACACATTGCCTTCGTGGCGGTGAGCAAAGACGCCAGGGCGATGCGCTCGTGCTTCATGGCAAGGCGCGCCGACGACTCATACCGAGCATGTATGGCGAGGAGGCGCAACGCAGCCAGGGAGCACGAGCGGGAAGCCCGACGTTGACCCCGTTTGCGCCCGGTGATACTTTCGCCCTTCTTGGACGCGGGCATTCATCCCATCCCATGGAAAAACACTTCGATCCGGCCGCGGCGCGCAAGCGCTGGAATCACGAAGTGGGAGGCCAAACGCCTTCTTCATCCCCGACGACTCGTCGAAGGCGGAGCCGTTTGTCATCACGCTCCCGCCTCCCAACGTGACGGGCGTGCTGCACGTCGGCCACATCCTCGGTGATACCGTGCAGGATCAGCTGATTCGCTGGAAGCGAATGCGCGGGTTCAACACGCTCTGGGTTCCGGGCGACGGACCACGCCGGAATCGCCACGCAGAAAGTCGTCGAGAACGCGCTCGTCGAAGGAAGGCAAGCGACGCTGCGACATGACGCGCGAACGAATTCGCGGCCGAGGCGTGGAAGTGGAAAGAACACCACCACGCGCGCATCGTCGAGCGAGATGAAGCAACTCGGCTGCGTTCGACTGGAGCCGCGAGGCTTTCACGCTCGACAGCGTACTGCGCTCGCGCGCGCGTGCGCGAGGTATTCGTGCGCCTCTACGAGAAGGGTCTTATCTACCGAGGCGATCACATCGTCAACTGGTGTCCGCTCGACCAGACGGCCATCTCCGGACGAGGAAGTCGAGTACGACGAGCGCGAGGCAAGCTGCTACTGGTGAAATACGCCAGCGGCAGCTGGCGAACGTCGTCGTCGCCACGACGCGCCCGGAAACCATGCTGGGAGACACCGCGCGTGCGCGGTGAATCCCGAACGACGCCGACAAGACAGCATCTGGTCGGACAAGACCTGCGTGGTTCCGCTCGTCGGATCGCGCGATCCCGATCATTGCCGACGACTGCCGTGCAGCAGGACTTCGGCTCTGGCTTCGTCAAGGTGACGCCGGCTCACGACCCAGCCGACTTCGGCATCGGCCAGCGCCACAACATGTCGCGGTGGTGGTTGATCGACCGCGAAGGTCGCATGACTGACAGCGGCCGGGAAGGACTTCGCCGGGCTCGATCGCTTCGAGGCGCGCAAGAAGTGATCGAAGCGCCTCGAACAGTGCCGACTGCTGGTCAAGGTCGAGCCGTATCGCCACAACGTCGGCACCGCACGACCGCTGCGGCACGGTGGTCGAGCCGCTGCTCTCGCACGCAGTGGTTCGTGAAGATGAAGCCGCTGGCCGGAGCCCGCGCATTCGCGGCGGTCGAGAGCGACGAGATCACGTTCGTACCCGCCGACGCTGGCGCAACGTCTACTATCGACTGGATGACGCAACATCCGCGACTGGTGCATCTCGCGGCAGCTGTGGTGGGGCCACCGCATCCCGGTCTGGTACTGCGACGACGGCCACGATCACGGTCGCGCGCGACGATCCGTCCGCGTGTGCGGCATGCGGCTCGAACACCGAGCTCGCGCAGGACGACGACGTGCTCGACACGTGGTTCTCGCTCGTGGCTGTGGCCGTTCTCGACGCTGGGCTGGCCGGACGAGACGCGCGACCTGCGAGCGCTTCTACCCGACCGTCGCGTGCTGGTCACCGGCTACGACATCATCTTCTTCTGGGTGGCGCGCATGATCATGGCGGCGCTCGAGTTCATGCGGCGAGGTCCCGTTCCGGCACGTCTTCCTGACCGGCACCGTGCGCGACGGTCAGGGCCGCAAGATGAGCAAGTCGCTCGGCAATTCGCCCGACCCGCTCGACATCATCGACAAGTGGGGGACGGACGCGTTTCGCTTCACGCTGTCGATGCTCTCGCCGCCGGGGCAAGGACGTGTTCTTCGACGAAGAAAGCTCGAGCGTCGGGCCGCAACTTCACACAACAAGATCTGGCAGGCATCGCGCCTCGCGATGAGTGCTGTGGAGGCGGTAAGACGAAACCGCTCGCCGTCGTAAGACCAGACGACGCCGGCGGCCGGCACGGGCGGCTTCAGCATGCGTCTGGCGTGATGCCTCGCGACATCGCTGGCGTTCGATCCCGATCGCGCGCTGCATCTCGGCCGCGCGCCGCGGCCGATGCGCAGTCGCTGTTTCGCCGAGCTGGCGCCTCAACGATGTGGCGTCGCGCATCTACGATTTCTTCTGGCACGACTTCTGTGACTGGTACCTCGAGCTGGCCAAGGTTCGTTTTGCGGCGAAGGCGATCGTCGCACAGTGCTTCGCGGTGATGGTTGCACGTGCTCGGCGAGTCGCTGCAAGCTCATGCACCCGCTCATGCCGTACGTCACCGAGGAGATCTGGAGCATCCTTCCCATGACCTCGCGGGCACTGCTGCTCGAGAACAGTTATCCCGACCGGGCGACGGGCCGCGGCATCGACCACCGAAGCGGAAGCGACGCATGCAGCTGTCCTGCGCGACGTGGTGGTCGTCGGTGCGCAACGATGCGCGCCGCGTACCGCGTCAGCCCGGGGCTGCGCATTCCGGTACGCGTGCGCGCACCGAGCCACCGCGCCGCCCGCGTGCGCGAGGCTGACCGACGGCATCCTGCGCCTGGCCGGCGCTGGCCACCGCTCGACGTCGGTCCCGACGGTGGCCAAGGAACGATGGCAGTGCCGCCACACCCATCGGCGACCTCGAGGTCGTCAGTTCCGCTCGCCGGAGTTCGGTCGACCTCGACGCCGAGCGCGCGCGTCTCCAGACGCGCGAGCGCGAAAAGGTGGCGAAGCCGAGTTGGGCGACGTTACGGGCAAGCTGCGCAAGCGAGGGGTTCGTCATCCAAGGCCAAGCCCGAGGTGGTCGATCGCGAGCGCGGTGCGCCGCGCGCGCCTCGACGCGGAGCTACGCGCAAGCTCGTCGGAGTCCTGAAGCCCTCGCGGACGGCTATGCCGAGAGTCGAGCGGCTGCCGGCGGCCGCGCCCGCCATGCGCTTGAAACGATGGCGCAACAGCGTGGTGACGCGCGACGTGAGATAACGAAGGCAAGACCATCGGCGAAATCCTGCGCTCGGGCGCGGCGAAGAAGCTCACCGTCGAGCAGGTCAACCGCGAGACGCGATCTCCGTGCAGACCCTCCCGCTCGCTCGAGCGCGATGACTCGGTGCGTTTCCCAGCGAGACCGTACTGAAGGGCTTTCGTGCGCACACTACGCCGATTTCCTCGGCCTCGACGGCAACGCGCTGTGGCCGATGGTGGGCACGCGCGACCGCAGCGGCGCGGGACCGCTCGTGGGAGATCGAAGGCACGCTCAGGAAGAAGCTCGGCGCCGCGCGCGCATCATCGCAGGCCTGATCCTGCCCCTCTCGTCGTGCACGATCGTGGTGCTGTTCGATCTGGATGTGGTCTGCGCGAGAAAGCAGGCGCGCGACCGCGTCCAGCACGGCAGCGTGCCGTCCCGCCGCGGTAGAGATGGGAGCGGCGGGGTGATCAGATTGGCCCCCGGCTTCGACCTCGTTGCGCATTACACGCTACCGGCGACCAACCCCAAGCCATCGAGCGCCTCGTTCGCGGGCTGCGCGGCGCGAGCGCGACCAGGTGCTGCTCGGCGTCACCGGCTCGGGCAAGACCTTCACGATGGCGCAACGTCATCGCCGCAGCTCGAGCGGCCGACGCTCGTCATCGCGCACAACAAGACGCTGGCCGCCCAGCTCTACGGCGAGTTCAAGCGCTTCTTCCCCGACAACGCGGTCGAGTACTTCGTCTCCTACTACGACTACTACCAGCCCGAGGCGTACGTCCCGTCGACGAACACCTACATCGACGAAGGACGCGTCCATCAACGACGACATCGATACGTCTGCGGCTGCGCGACCACGCAGCTCGCTCATGACGCGCAGGACGTGGATCATGGCGTCGAGCGTCTCGTGCATCTACGGCCTAGGCTCGCCCGAGCGTACGCGACGATGACGATCGACCGATCGACGCCGGGCGACCGCTCGACCGCGAGCGATCTCCTGCGCGCCTCGATCGAGCATCCAGTATTCGCGCAACGACGTCGCACTTCACGCGCGGCACGTTCCGCGTGCGCGGCGACGTGGTCGAGATCCGCCCCGCGTACGAAGGAGAACGCGCATTCGCATCGAGTTCTTCGGCGACGACGTGGAGTCGATCTCCGATCGTCGACCCGCTGACGCGGCAAGCGTGTCGCGCCGTCGACCGCTTGACGTTCTTCCCGGCCAAGCCACTACGTGACGCCCGACGGACGTGGTGAAGCACGCGGCTCGCGAGATCGCGCGACGAGCTGTCGACGCGCCTGGTCGAGCTGCGCGAGCAGGGCAAGCTGCGCTCGAGGCGCAGCGGCTCGAGCAGCGCACGCTGTACGACCTCGAGATGCTGCGAGGAGGTCGGGCTACTGCCGCGGCATCGAGAACTACGTCGCGCCACCTCGTCGGGGCGCAGGCCCGGGCGAGCGTCCGCGCACGCTGCTCGACTATCTTCCCGCAGGACTTCCTGTGCGTCGTCGACGAGATCGCACGTGACGCGTCCCGCAGGTGCGGCGGGATGTACCACGGCGACCGCGCGCGCAAGATGACGCTGGTCGAGTACGGGTTTCGCTTGCCGTCCGCGCTCGACAACCGGCCGCTCAAGTTCGACGAGTGGACCAGCGACTCGTCCGCGCGTCATCTACGTGCGTCCGCCACGCCGGCCGACTACGAGCTGCGCGAAGGCGGGGGCGAGGTTGCGAGCAGGTCGATCCGGCCCGACCGGGCTGGTCGATCCCGAGATCGAGGTGCGGCCGGTCGCGCGGACAGGTCGACGACCTGCTGAACGAGATCCGAGTGCGCGCCGACGCGCGGCGAGCGCGTGCTCGTCACGACGCTCACCAAGCGCATGGCGGAGGATCTCACCGACTACCTGCTACGCAGCTCGGCGTCCGCGTCCGCTACCTGCACTCCGACATCGACGCGCTCGAGCGCGTCGAGATCCTCCGCGGACTTGCGCGCCGGGCGAGTTCGACGTGCTGGTCGGGCATCAACCTGCTGCGCGAGGGGCTCGACCTGCCGGAGGTATCGCTGGTCGCGGTCCTGCGACGCGGACAAGAAGGGTTTCTGCGCAGCGAGCGCTCGCTGATCCAGACCGTGCGGCCGCGCGGCGCGGCACGTCGAACGGCCGCGTCATCTTCTACGCCGATCAGATGACCGACTCGATGCGACGGCGCGATCGACGAGACCGATCGTCGCCGCACGGTCCAGCTCGACGTACAACCAGGAGCACGGCATCACGCCGCGCGGCGTCATCAAGTCACTCGCTGGACGAGGTCGCCCTCACCGACATCGATCCGCCGACGCCCGCGCGCAAGCGACGGCGCCGACGTCGTTGATCGAAGACCGGGTGCGCCGTCGGAAGGCGCTGAGCGGCCGCCATCGAAGCGGAGATGCTGCGCGAGGCGCCTGGCGCTCGAACTACGAAAAGGCCGCGAGCCTGGCGCGACCGCCTGGATGAGATTCGCCTTCGCTTCGGCGCGGCGCAGCGCCCCCGACGCCTGCGCGAAAGGGAGGACCGGTGACGCGCCTCGACGCTCCCGATACGGCGCGCACGGTGGCAATGGTGCAGGCGGCCATCGCCGAGGACGGCGCACCCACGATGCCACCGTCGCGTTCCTGGACCCGGGGAACGCGAAGCGGATGCCACCATCGATGTCTCCGCAGTACTCTTCCTGCTCTCCGGTGTCGACATTGCGCGCGAAGTGTTCCGGCAGGTCGATCCGTCGTGCAGGTTCGAAGCCTGCGCCGTGACGGCGACCGCCTGGCCGGGGCGACCATCTGCGGTATTCACGGGCGCGCGGCCTCAATCGCGGCCGCGGAGCGTACGGCGCTCAACTTGATGCAGCACATGACGCGGCGTCGCCACGCTGGCGTCGCGCTTCGTCGACGCCGTGGCGGGCACCGGCGTCGTCATTCTCGATACGCGAAAGACGATCCGCTCTGGCGGGAGTCGACAAGGCGCGGTGCGTTGCGGTGGGGCGCAGAATCACCGGCGTTCGCTCGACGCCATGGTGCTGGTGAAGGACAATACGTGCGCGCACTCGGCGGGACTGCAGCCGCTGATCGACATCCTTGCGGCGCGTGGCCAGAGTGCCGGCTTTATCGAGGTCGAGGTCGATTCGATGCGATTGTTCGAGCAGCTGCTCGCCGTTCACGTCGACAGGATCATGCCCGACAACTTCACGCCCAGAGAGGTGGGCGACGCGCTGGAGCTGGTGCGCGCGATGCGCGCTGCGCGCGCCGATGCGCGCGCATCGAGATCGAAGTGTCGGGCGCATCACGCTCGACACTGTTCGTGAGTACGCGCTTCCCGGTGCGGGACTACATCCGGTGGGTGCGCTCACACACCTGCCCGCGGCTCCCATGAGCTTGAGCCTGCTGGCACGCGCTGATGCGGACCGCTGCCCGCGGATGCAGCGTCGCCTGGCGACGGCGCGCCTGACGCTGCATCTCTTCTACCTGAGATTGTGATTCACCAATGACGCTGCGCTGAGCCTCGCGCGCAAAGCGCCCGAAGTACCGTCAGATGGCGGATTACCAGCGCGAGGGACGCGGCCGCCGTGGACACACGTGGTCGAGCCTGCCGCAGCGCGACGCTGATGTCGCTCGTGCTGCGCCCCGGAAGCGAGGCGCGCGGCGCGCGCTGCCGGTCACGCTGGTGGCGGCTCTTCCCATTGCCGTGGTGTTGTCGAAGCCCTCGACGTGGAAGTCGGCGGAAGTGGCCGAACGATGTGCTGTGTGCGCGGCAAGCTGGCCGGCATCCTCGCTGAATCGTCTTCGTCGTCAGCGGGGCTGGCTCACCCCGTGGTGGGGATCGGTATCAACGTGAACGCATGCCGAGGAATTTCCCGCCGGGCTGCACTATCCCGCGGCGTCGTGCCGCACGCTCACGGGCCAGGACTGGGATCGGGTGCTGACCTCGCGGCCGACGTGCTCGGCACCATCGAGGCCTACTATGACTGCCTGCTGCGCGATTTGTTTGCCCGGCTGCGTGGTGCATACGAAGCGCGCCTCGTTCACATGGAGCGCGAAGTGGCGTTCGAGCAAACGGCGTGCGCACCTCGGGTGTGGTGCGGGGCGTCGCCAGCGATGGTGCGCTGCGTGTCGCCCGCGGACGGGACTGAACGGTTGCCTCTACGGCGAATCAATCGAGGCTCTGCATGATCTCTGTGCATTGATATAGGAAATACGATCAAGCTCGCGCGCGACGACCGGCGTACCCGTGATCTCACTTCGTCGTTGGGAGCGATGCAGCGTGGCAAGAATCGCGCGCGCTCGCGCGTATCCCGCGACGGATTTGACACGGCGGCGATTTCCTCTGTGCGTCCGCAATCGACCGCCAGCATGCGTGCCGTGGTTCGTCGCGAGCTCGGCGTCGAGCCGCTGGTGGTCACGCTCGCGCCTCGAAACTGCCGCTCCGTGATTGCCACGCGCCGGCCCGGCGCGCGTCGGTGTCGATCGCATCTTGCGCAGCGTGCGGCGCGCTGCCGGGAAAGCGCCCGCGACGCGATCATCGTCGACGCGGGCTCCGCCATTGCCGTGGACTCCGGTGCTCGACCGTCGGCTTCCGGGGTGGCTCATCATGCTGCCGGGCCGCAGATGCCGCCGTCGGCGCCTTCACCACTTCACCGCCCGAGTTGCTCCGGAGCTTGAAGCCCTCGCCGATGGGCGCGGCGATGGCTTCGCTGACGCCGCTCCGGCCATGCAGACGGGCGCCCTGGTCGGCGCCTGCGCGGGAGCCATCGAGGCCGCGGTTCGACCTGTAGCAAAGCGCCGGAGCCGCGCCTCCGGCGCGTACCCCGGTCTGGCTCACCGGCGGCCACGCCGCACGCCTCGAAGGGCGCTTACCTTCCGGGCTATATCGAGTCGATGCCGGGATTGACCTTGCTCAGGCCTGGCCGGGATCGCCCGCCACCACCGCTCCCGGGCGCGCTAGCTGCGCGCGCGTGCTCCCGCTTACGAACTATTTTCTAGCTTTGTCAGTCGAAGCCCAAGCTCTGCGTAAAGATTCGTCTCCGTTGGCAGTCGACGACCTCGACTGCCAATCAGCACCAATTGAATTACCAGCAATAGCGAGTCACCGGCCGGGGACCTTCAGCCTGGCCGTCACCAAAGTCAAATCAATCAAGGAGGAAGCTATGAAGATGATTCCACTCGGTGACCGCGTCATCGTGCGGCTCCTGGAGACGGAAGAGAAGAAGAAAGGCGGCATCATCATCCCGGACACAGCGAAGGAGCGCCCGTCAAGAGGGCGAAGTCGTCGCGGTCGGCAGAGGTCGTCGCACCAATTCCGGCGAGCGCTTGGAGCCCGAAGTCAAGACGGGCGACCGCGTGCTGTTCGCCAAGTACGCCGGCAACGAGATCGAGATCGAGGCTCCAAGTATCTCGTCATGAAAGAAGACGAGATCCTGGCGATTCTCTAATCTCAGCCCAACCACCTATCTCAATTCAAGGAGGCAACGAAATGCCGAAGCAGTTGATCTACGACGCCGAAGCGCGCGAGAAGCTTCGCGCCGGCGTCGACAAGCTCGCCAACGCGGTGCGCATCACGCTCGGCCCCAAGGGTCGCAACGTGGTCCTCGACAAGAAATTCGGTAGCCCGACCGTCACCAACGACGGCGTTACCATTGCCAAGGAGATCGAGCTCGAGGATCCGTACGAGAACATGGGCGCTCAGATGGTGAAGGAAGTCGCTACCAAGACGCAGGACGTCGCGGGCGACGGCACCACCACGGCCACCATTCTCGCGCAGGCGATCATCAAGGAAGGCATCAAGAACGTCACCGCCGGTGCCAACCCGATGTACATCAAGAAGGGCATCCAGAAGGCCGTCGACGCCGTCGTCGAAGAACTCAAGGCCAAGAGCAAGCCGGTCAAGGACGACGAGATCGGCAGTGTCGCCACCATCAGCGCCAACAACGACCCCGAGATCGGCAAGCTGATCGCGGACGCGTTCGCGAAGGTGGGCAAGGACGGCGTCATCACCGTCGAAGAGGCGCGCGGCATGGAGACGACCCTCGACGTCGTGGAGGGCATGCAGTTCGATCGCGGTTACCTCTCGCCGTACTTCGTGACCGACGCCGAGCGCATGGAAGTCGGTGCTCGAGGAGCGCTACGATCCTCATCTACGACAAGAAGATCTCGTCGATGAAGGACCTGCTCCCGGTCCTCGAGAAGGTGGCCCAGCAGGGCCGCCCGCTGCTTGATCATCGCCGAGGACGTCGAAGGCGAAGCGCTCGCGACTCTGGTCGTCAACAAGCTGCGCGGCACGCTCCAGGTGTGCGCCGTCAAGGCGCCGGGCTTCGGCGACCGCCGCAAGGCCATGCTGCGAGGACATCGCGATCCTGACCGGCGGCCGCGTCATCTCCGAGGAAGCGGGCTTCAAGCTCGAGAACGCGCAGATCGCCGACCTGGGCGAGGCCAAGCGCATCACCATCGACAAGGACAACACGACGATCGTCGAAGGCGCAGGGCAAGCCAGGCCGACATCAAGGCCGCGTGAAGCAGATTCGCGCGTCAGATCGAGGACACCACGTCGGAGTACGACAAGCGAGAAGCTGCAGGAGCGCCTGGCCAAGCTGGCCGGCGGCGTTGCCGTGATCAATGTCGGTGCTGCGACTGAAGTCGAGATGAAGGAGAAGAAGGCTCGCGTCGAAGACGCCAAGGAAGCGACGCGTGCGGCCATGGACGAGGGGATCGTGCAGGGCGGCGGTATCGCGCTCTTGCGCGCGTGCGAAGGCGCTCGACAAGGTCAAAGAGACGGGCGACGCCGCCATCGGCGTCGAGATCATCCGTCGTGCCCTCGAAGTCGCCGCTGCGCCAGATCGCGCTTGAACGCCGGCGCGGAAGGCTCCCTGATCGTCGAGCACGTGCTCAAGCAGGTGGACGCGATCGGATTCAACGCGGCCACGCGGCGAGTACGTCGACATGTTCAAGGCCGGCATCGTCGACCCGACCAAGGTCACGCGCAGCGCGCTGCAGAACGCGGCCAGTGTTGCGGCCATGCTGCTCACCACCGAGGCGGTCATCACCGACATCCCGGCGGAGGACAAGGCCCCAGCGCGCGGCGCAGGCGGCGGCATGGGCGACATGTATTAATCGATCCCCGCAACGGATCACGGGACGCCGTCGGTCGCAGGACCGGCGGCGTTTTCGCTTTGCGCCGGATGAGCGGCGCTGCTGCGGTGCGTTGCGACCACCACGTGTAACAGCTTCAATCGCGCGCTGACGAATTCCGCGGATCGGCTACGCCGCGCGGAGGAAGCAACAACCGTCGTGCCCGAGATCTTGATGATCGCGGCCGACGGCAGCTCATGTGTTTGAAAGGAACGGCCGTCGCGGCGGGTGATCTCTGAGTCATCACCCGCGCGCCGTCCGTTCGCAAAAAGAAAAAGCGATTGGGGCGTTGCCGGCTACGCTCTTGAGCCGCTCGGCGCTGTACAGTCGTCGCGAGATATCTCACTGATCTCTGCTCGCGCGCTCACGATTCAAAAAACTTTGCTTTGTGAAAAGAATGTCTTTGACGGGTTTTTGAAACGCTTTTTTCAGATTCCCACATCGCACGCATAGGAATGCACTGCGCTGCTTCTGCCTCGCCAACTAATCGTCGTTCTCAACAATTTCATTTCTTTCGACATCGCGCACGAGATCTCGCAATACATCGCAAATCACGACGCCGAAAATACGGCTGTTATATTGTGCAAAGCAGTGGGCGTTTTCGGGAGGTTGTGTTGTGAATCTGCTCAAAATGAATAACGCGGAGTTTCATGTGGAGTTCGAGAAAGGCGGCGCGAGCGAATCAGTCATCGGCAATTACCATTCTGCACTTCATCAATGATTGCGAACGCCGCAAGTCATACCTGGATCTTGGCTACAGCTCGGTCTGGGACTATTGCGTCGCGCAAGCTGGAGTATTCATCCTCGACAGCCGGACGATATATCCAGGCGGCACGATGCATCCTCCACGCATCCAGAGATGCTCCCGATGCTCGAATCGCGCGAGCTCAGCATCAGCACCATCTGCCAGATTGCGTCGATCCTCGATGACGACAACAAGCAGTCCATCCTCGAGCGGGTGCGGGGAGCGATCGCGGCGCGAGGTGGAGCGCATCGCGTGTGATTATCGACCGCCGGTCGCTCTTTCTGATCGCATGGTTCCGGTGCGGGTGGCCACCGCGTGATGGCGACCAGCACATGGTGTTCACGCAGTTCCTGGCGCCGGAAGAGTACGCCGAGGTCTTCGACGATGTTCGCAATCTTGCTGCCGGGTGACGCTGAGCTACGGCGACATCTCTCTGGCTGTCTTCCGTGAGTATCGGGAGCGTCACAGTCCAATCGCACGACAGAAGCGTCGCGAGAAAAAAGGATCAGCGAGTCTTCACTCCCACCGGTGGGAGTGCGCGACGCTGAGCAGTCGCGTCACATCCCTGACGAAGTCAGGGATGTTGTATTCATCCGCGACGGCGGGCAGTGCACGCTTATCGCCGCCGACGGGACGCGCTGCCAGCGCCGGAGGAACCCGCGAGCGGATCACATCACGCCATCTCGCCAACGGTGGGCGGCTCGAGCTGTCGAACCTGCGCTTGCTCTGTGGCGGCCACAACCGCCTTGCCGCCGAGAAGACGATGGGGAAGCACGCGTCATGCAGGCGCGGTGGAGGCACCACTTTCGAGAGAAAGAAGCATAAGCGGCGCTCCCCCGCGCTCTGGCGCAATCGTCGCGCAGCGCGGTTAGCGTGCCGTCGTGGCGGCGAGGGGCTGTCCCCGGGAGCTGGTGGGGGCCCGGAGTGGGGTTGGGGCCCCAAAATACCCTTGAAATAAAGAGGGTTGGAGCCTTATGGTAACGGCGGCGATCTCACCCCACCTGGTGTGTCCTCCTTATCTCAAAAAACGTTCGCGTCAGGATGCGCAGCCCCGTAGCGGAGGTTTTGCGGGTGAAGAAGACGGACATTTCTAGGTACAGCGTGTGGGCATTGGCCGCCGCCATGCTGCTGGCGTTTTGGCCGCTCGCCCGAAGACAAAGAAGCCCGACACCCCGACCACCAGCGGAGCGCTGGACCTCTCAAGATCGAAAGCGCCATTTTCGACCCGAAAGTGGCGAAAGCGCCGGGCGACACGATTCTGCTCACCGCGGTCGCTCACCTCCTCCGGGATGAACGAGAACGATTTCCCGGTCTACGAATGGTCTGCCAACGGCGGCAAATTCTACTCGAGACCAACAAGCAGTCTCAGTGCGCTGGGTCCTCGCCGAATACGTCGGGGTGTATACACCATCACGGCCAAAGCCACTCAACGACATCAATTCGACAACCAACAAGGGGCAGCGTCTTCATCGGAACCGGCGAAAACCTCCTCACCACCAATGCGGGCCAGGTGGACCTCATCGGAGCCGGACCCACTTTCATTTCCTGCGCACGGGCGATTTCAAGTCCGGCGTTGACGATCAGCAGCTACGACTATGCGTCGCGCACCGCGCAGGATGCAGGCTGCGCCGGTTCGTGAGAACGGAAACGCTGTCGCATATTCGCTCGACTGGCGCGTGGGGGTCCTACCGCAGGCCGACACCGTTCAGGCCGGAGTCTTCGGCCAGTGCGCGCAGCCTCTATCTGGCGGATTTCTCCGCGCAGAGCGCAGTTCGATTCACCAGCGACGGCTCACGCCCGGGAAGCGTTGAGCGCAACGGTCTGCCAATAACCCGTCGTTCTCGCCCAACGGCCGGGTGATCGCATACCAGCGCCTGGCAGCGCAGAGCTGGGCTAATGTGGCGACGGATTCGTTCCACGTTTATATCTATGACCGCGTGCGGCAGAAGCGGACGCTGGTAACGAGCGCAGTACCCGTTTCCGCGCGGCTCTTCTCCCTGACCTTCTCCACGGATTCCAAGTGGCTGGCGCATGTGCTCGACAAGTCCCATAACGGCACGTGGGATCTGTACGCTTCGCCGATGACGGGTAACACTGTTGACGGTTCCATCGCCGCGTCGGTGCGCCTGACCAACACCGGCGGCTCCATCGTCATGCAGGCGCCCAGTGGACCTGGCGGAAAACCTCCATGGCCTGGGCCGGATCGTGCCGCCGACTTCTCGCCATCTCGGCGGCGGACAACACGTGCTCTACTCTCGTCGAGACGACGTCGAGCGGAGCCAACGCGTCATCTCCGTCCCCCGACGTGTCGCGCGCGACAGCAGCTGCGTGGTCGCCCGATGGCGCCAAGGTGGGTGCCGCTTACTCGGTGACCGAGGGTGGTCGAACACTCTTCAAAGTAGCGACGGCTGCAGCACGGCTGGCGTCGTGACAGTCCGGCGCGACGTCGCCTGGCGGGCGACAGCCTGCGCGACCTGGCATTTTCGCCCGGATGGCAATTGGCTGCTTTACCGTGCCAGTCGCAAGGCGGCGTGGCATGTGTGGTTCGATATCGTCGACACGGGAGCCGGAAAGTTGACGGAACCGGTTGCTGTCCGCCGCCGACCGACCCGGTCGGGGTGTCCAGTGACTATCGCAACGTGATGTCACTGCGTCCGGTGTGGACGAGCGCGAACCTGATGATCTACCCGACCTTCGGCACGAGCAGCAATGGCACGCCGGGCATCTGGGCGCGCAATCTTGCCGGGGTCATCAACTGAGGAACCACGTGGCGGACGTCATCCGGCTCAAGGACATTACCGTCTTCGGGTTCTATGGCGTTTCTCCCGCCGAGCGCGAAGTCGGTCAGAAGATCCAGATAGACCTCGAAATTCACTGCGATCTTTCCGCCGCGTGCCGCAGCGATTCGCTGCAGGACACCATCAACTACGAGTCCATCTACGGCAAGGTAATGGAAGTTGTCGGCGGTGAAAAACGCTACCGGCTGCTCGAGTCGCTCGGCGACGAGATCGTCTCGGCCGTGGTCGAATCATTTCCGGTTTCGCGCGTCGAGATCCGCCTGCGCAAGCTCAATCTCCCGTTTCCAACAATCTTTCCCTACGTCGAAGTCTTTCTCGCGCGACGCGCCACTCCTCTAGCGGTTGCCGTCGCGCGCCCCACCGGTGATGATCGCATACGTCGGATTGGGATCGAACCTGGGACGCCGCGAGGCGCTTGTGCTGTCGGCCGCGCGCGCGCTGGAAGTACCGGTTCGGCGCGCGTGAACGCGCTTAGTTCGCTCTACGAATCCGAGCCGGATGGCATCCGGGCGCGCCGCGTTTCATCAATGCCGTGGCGGAAGTTGAGCCTTTACTTCCCGCGGGCCTTTGTTAGAGCGAATGCAATCGATTGAGGCGGGCATGGGACGAAGCGGTGGCCACCAGCAGTCGCGCGAGATAGATCTGGATCTCATCACCTACGGCGCCGAAACCGGTGTCCTGGGTCCGCTCGTCCTCCCGCATCCTCGCTTCCATTCCCGCGCCTATGTTGGCTGATTCCGCTCCGGCGGAAATTGCGCCCGGCTTTGTCTGCCCGAAGACGGGGACTTCGGTGGCGGAGCTGGTGGCGCGCCTGGGTGGCGACTCGACGGGCGTCGAACGCATTTCGGGGCGGACGATGGGCTGACATGGACTCGCTCTACACCGAGACTCGCGACCGCATTCTCGCGCGCGGCTGTACCGGATTGCCATCGAGGGCAATATCGGCGTGGGGAAGACCTCGCTGGCGCGGCTTGGTCGTGCAAGCCGGCTGGGCGGGCGGCTGGTCGAGGATCGCGTCGACGGACAATCCGTTCCTCGAGCGCTTTTACGAGGACGCGGGTGCGTATGCGCTTCCAGACCCAGCTCGTATTCCTGATGAACCGCTACAAGCAGCAGATGGCGCTGAACGCAGCGCGATCTGTTCGCGGACTTCGTTGTGTTCGATTACGTGTTCGCGCGCGACCGCATCTTCGCCAACGTGAACCTGTCCGACGACGATGCTTGGCGCTGTACGAGCGCGTCGCCAGCGAGCTGGAGGCCAAGGTGGCGCGGCCCGATCTCGCCGTCTATCTGCAGGCCTCCGCGCCGGTGCTCTTCGACCGCGTGCAGATCGCGCGGTCGCGCTTACGAGCGCGCGCTCGTCGCGCGACTACCTCGACGCGCTCAACGACGCGTTCAACCACTACTTCTTCAATTACTCGGCGGGGCCGCTCGCTGGTCGTCAACACCGACGCCATGGACTTCGTCAACGACGAGCGGCATTTCGTCGACCTGGTGCACCGCGCTCGCGGAACCGGTCGTGAACACCGAGTTCTACGTGCCGTCGTTCGGGGCACGTAGGAATCGGGATGACGCGCGCGCGCAAAGATAACGGTGCAGACGCTGCTCGACATGAAGCGGCGCGGCGAGAAGATCGTCGTGCTCACCGCGTACGACTATCGCCACGGCGCTGCTCGAGGACCGAGGCGGGCGTCGACGTCATCCTGGTCGGCGACAGCGTGGGCAACGTGGTGCTGGGTTACGAGAACACGCTCCCTGTCACCATCGAGGAAATGGTGCACCACCTGCGCGCGGTGGCGCGCGCGCGTCCCGCGCGCGCTCGTTGATCGGCGATCTGCCGTTCATGAGTTACCAGGCGGCGTCGCGAAGACGCGGTGCGCAGCGCCGGGGCGCTTGGTCAAGGAGGGCGGCGCCGAGGCCGTGAAGGTGGAGGGTAGCGCGTCGCGTGGAAGCACCGTGATTCGCGCCATCGTCGACGCCGCCATTCCGGTGATGGGGCACGTCGGTCTCACGCCGCAGTCGGTGAACCAGATTCGGGCGGCTACCGCGTGCAGGGCAGAGAGCCGCGCGACGCCGATCGTCGTGGTCGACGAGGCGCAAGTTGCTGGAGCAGTGCGGCTGCTTCTGCGGTCGTGGTGGAAGGCGTACCGTGGCAGCTGGCGCGAGCGCATCACCGCGTCGCTGTCACATTCCCACCGTCGGCATCGGCGCCGGTCCGCATTGCGACGGCCAGGTGCTGGTGGTGAACGATCTGCTCGGGATCGACCACGCGCTTCGCGCCGCGCTTCGTCAAGCGCTACGCCGAACGTCGGCGAGGCAGATGGCGCGACGCATTCGCCGGGCTACGCCGCCGACGTCAAGTCCGGCAAATTTCCCCGACCTCGACCACAGCTACTCGTCCGACTAGTCGGCCCGGCGCATGCGCGTCTTCCACGACATCGAGTCTCTGCGCGCAGCTACCTCGCAGCTGAGCGGCGCCGGGCGAGCGCGTCGCCGTTCGTCCCCACCATGGGAGCACTGCATCGACGGCCACGGCGCGTGTGTGGCCGTCGCACGCGCTGTCGCGCGCGACGCGCGTGGTGGTGGCTCGATCTTTGTCAACCCACCGCAGTTCGCGCCCGGCGAGGACGTCGAGACAGTATCCGCGCACGCTCGACGCCGACATGCCGAGCTCGCGCCGCTGGAACTGCGACGCTGTTGTTCGCTGCCGTCGCGCCGAAGTGATGTATCCGGACGCCGCAGCGCGCGTCTGGGTCGAAGCAGACGGAATGGCGGAGCCGCTCGACGGCCGCTTTCGTCCCGGGCATTTTCGCGGCGTGGCCACGGTGGTGGCGAAGCTGTTCCACATCGTGCGCCCCGACGTGGCGGTGTTCGGACAGAAGGACGCGCAGCAGGCCCTTGTCATCCGCGCCCATGGTGCGACAGCTGGCCTCGATATCGAGCTTCACCTTGCGCGCCACTGTGCGCGAAGAAGACGGATTGGCTGTCAGTTCGCGTAATGTGTACCTGTCTGCGCAGGAGCGTGTGCAAGCGGGAACGTTGTTCACGTCGCCTGGAGGCAGCACGGAGGAGTTTGGAGTCGGGGGAGCGGAACCCGCGCTCGGTGGAAGCGAGCGCCACCGACACGCTGCGAAGCGCGGGTCTACGGATCGACTACGCGGAGCTGCGACGCGCCGCCGATCTTTCCGCTTTGGACGTCGCGAAGGGCCGCGTTATACTCGCGCTCGCCGCGCACGTGGGCACGACGCGGCTTATCGACAACATGGTTTTCGACGTGCATGACGATGGAGTTCACGCCGACGTCATGCTGTATTGACGACGCCGCGATGCCCGCTATTGTTGTCCCGGATATGAAGCACGACTCGACATCGCGTTGCCGCCGTTATTCTCGCCGCGGGCATGGGCAAGCGCATGCAGTCCGACCTGCCCAAGGTGCTCCACGCCGTCGGCGGACGGCCCATGGTTGCTGCACGTGATCGACGCGGTGAAAGCGATGCGGCGCATCGCCCATCGTGGTGATCACCGGCTACCAGGCCGAGCGCGTCGAGGCGGCGTGCGCGGAGACGCGGGTGTGCGTTCGCGCGCCAGCGCAGAGCAGCTGGGCACCGGTCACGCGGTGATGCAGGCCGTAGCCCGCTGCTCGGCGGGCATGCGGCGGCACGGTGGTGGTACTGAACGGCGACGTGCCCAGGGCTGCGTCCGCGGACCATCCGCCGACTTCATCGCTTATCACCACGCGCGAGCGCGCCGTCGCCACGGTGCTGCACGGCCGTGCTCGACGATCCGAGCGGCTACGGTCGCATCGTGCGCGACGCTGCCGGAAAACTCGCGCGCATCGTCGAGGCAGAAGGACGCGAGCGAGAGCGAGCGCGCCATCCGACGAGATCAACTCGGGCCTGTTCTGTTTCGAAGCGCACGAGCTGCTTCTCGGCGCTCAAGCGCGTGACGCGGCGCAACGCGCAGAACGAGTACTACATCACCGACGTCATCGGGCTTCTTGGCGGCGGAGGGAAAGCGCGTCGCGCGCGTGGTGCATCGACGATGCGCGCGAAGTGGCGGGTGTCAACAACCTGGACGAGCTCGACGCGCGTGCGCCGATTCGTCGGGCGATCGGTCGATGATGGGGCGCCTGTACGCGCCGTGGAGGTCGGCTTACTCATGGGTGAGCCAGTGCAGCGGATGCCTGTTCTGCAATTTTGCCGCCGATCCGTCGACTGGACCGCGCCAACCTGCGTGCTCGAGCGCGGCCGCGACCTGGTTCGTGGTCATCAATCGCTATCCGTACACGACCGGCCACGTCATGGTGGTGAGCATGCGCCACGTCGAGAAGGTGAGTGACTCTCGCCGAGCAGCGAAGGCGCGGAGATGGTGCGGCTGCTCGCGCGCTGCGAGCGCGCGCTCACGCGCGCGTACGCGCCCGACGGAATCAACGTTGGCGCCAACCTGGGACGCAGCGCGGGTGCGGGAATCGTGGGACATTTCCACATGCACGTGGTGCCGCGCTGGCACGGCGACACCAATTTCATGTCGTCGGTGGGAGAAACCCGCGTCGTGTCCGAAGATCTCAACGATACCTACGAACGATTGCTGCGCGCGCTGCGCGGAAGCGTAGGAGGAGTGCTATGGCCAGCAAGTCGCGGAAGAAGCGCAACCGCCGCGCGGTGCGCAAGGGCCTGAAGCAGAAGATCGCGGTCGGATTCTCGGTGGCGGTGCTGTGCCTGTGCGCGGCGTCGGTGGGGTTCAGCCTGTTCGTGCGGCAGACCGACGGTAACGGCCACTCGCGCGCGCTGCGGCTCGCGGTGGAAAATGGCAGCGATGTGAAGGGTGTGGCGGGCGACGCGGGTAGTGCTCTGGCCGCAATGGGCATCGACGTTGTGAGCACCGGCAACGCCGCGCGCGATGACTACGCCGAGTCGATGCTGGTGGTACGCCGCCGCGGCGGTGAAGGTGCGCCTCCTGGCCGACAGGATCGGCTGCCGGCACGTGGTCGAGCAGCTCAGCGGCTCGGCCGGCGAGGATGCCACCCTGATCCTGGGTGCCGATTGCGGCCAACTCAAGCTCGGGCTTGAGGTTGAAAAGGGCTTGGCGCCGTAGCGCCGGTCCCGTATGCTCACCCGTCGAGAAACGAGGAGGTCACGGTGGCGTCGCGCAGACGCTCGCTAGCGCTAGTTGCGCTATTATTGTTTCTTGGTATCGTGGTGGGAACGGTCCTGGGCGAAGCCGTCGGCATGATATTGCCGGAAGGCAAAGTGCTCCGGGATGTGTTCGTCAACACGGTCGAGTATCACGCCGGGCCGGTTCATCTCGACCTCGTGGTGTTCAGCGTCACGTTCGGGTTCTCGCTGCGAGCCAACCTGATGAGCGTGATCGGCATATTTGCCGTGCTGGTGTTCTTACGCTACGCGTGGTAGCAGTTTTGGAGGAAATATGTTTGGACCCGTGGGCTGGAACGAGCTGGTGGTCATTCTCATCATCGTGCTCGTGATCTTCGGGCCGAAGCGGCTCCCCGAGCTGGCTGAGGCCATGGGAAAGTCGATCCGTAAATTCAAGGAAGCGAGCCGCGAGGCCAAGGAAGAAGTGACCTCTGCGGTGTCGAAGGAAGAAACGAAGCCGTAGCTTCCGCGTTTCACAGGCATGTAAAAAGCCCGGCCATCAGCCGGGCTTTTTATTCGCTATAGCTGCGCCTCGGCAAGCCTCCGCGCAGCCGAATCTCCTCGTCAACGCTAGAACATGTTGCCGCGCAGGTCCTCAATCTTGGACTGGTCCTTCACGTTGCCGTACCAGTACGCGACGTACTCCTGCACCTTCTGGCGGTAGACCTGGTCGCGAACCGGGCCGCCCTTGGCATTGAACTCGGCCTGCGTGGGATCGCGGCGGCCCACGCACGGTGAGGACGTAGACCGCGTTGCCGCTCTCAACCGGCTTCGACACCGCGTTCTGCTCGAGTGCGAGCGCCGCGCGTCCAAACGCGGAGTTCGGCGCCATGCCCGCGGGCGGCTGCGCCACCGTGAACGAATCGGTCTTTGCCACCTTGAAGCCGTACTGCGCGGCGGCGTTGTCGAACGTCGCGCCCTGCGCCGACGCCGAGCGTTCGAAGCCGTCGGCCTTGCGCATGGCCAGCGTCACGCGGCGGTCGTGGATCAGTGACTGCTTGATGCCGTCTCGCCACCTGGTCGACAGGCCGCATGGCCGCCGGGGTGCGCTCCTTCAGACGGCATACGACGTAGTTCTTGTCATCCGAGATCACGGCGCTGATGGTACCGGGCTTGGATGCGAAGGCGAAACGCGACACGGCGGGGAAGTATCCCAGGCCGGGAATGGGGAAGCCCTCGGCAAACGGCTGCGAGGTGCCCAGCTCGAGACCGTGCTCCTTCGCCGCCGCCGCGAGATCATTCGACGCGGTTGCGCTCTCCTGTACTTCGCGCGCCCTGGCCGCCAGCGTGTCCTGTGTCGCCGCGCTCGGGGCTGAGCTTCAAGAACAGCTCGCGCAGGTTGTACTTGTCCTCCGTCTTGTCCTTCTTCTTCTCGATCAGCTGCACGATGTAGACACCGTCGGCGGTGACAATGGGCTGGCTGATCTCGCCGGGCTTGAGCGCATCGGCCGCCGTCATCACGGAGGGGTCACGCTGCGTCTTCCCGAGCAAACCAGTCTCGCCGCCGACCTTCGCGGTCTGCGCTTCGGAGAAGGTCTCGATGTCGGCCTTGAACTGGTCGGTGTTGGTCTCCTTCTCGCGCATGTCATGCACCATGTTCATGAGATCGGCGCGGTCCTGTTCCGACGGCGCGATGGGTACGCGAACAGAATTCGACGACGGCGCGTTCCACGTCCTTGAACATCTCGGGATGCGCATCGTAGTACGCCTTCACCTCGGCGTCCGAAGGCGCATACCCCGCGATGTCCTCCGCGTCGAGCGGGAACTGCACATAGCGCGCCACGAGCTTCGTGTTTTGCTCGGCGAGACGCCTGGCGCACCTCGGTGGCCGACACGTGCACCTGCGACATCAGGTAGTGGTTGAGCTTCACGATGGGAATGCGCTCGCGCGCCAGCGCCTCGACGGCGGTCCAGTCGGCGTCGGGGTTGTTGAGCGCGGCCTGGTAGGCGGCGTAGTCGAAGTTGCCGCTCTTGTCCTTGAAATACTGCTGCACTTCCGACGGCGGCGACGTCTTCAGGAAGTTGAGCACCTCTTCATCGGTCACGGTGATGCCGAGCTTCTTGACCTGCTCGCCGGTGATGATGTTGGAGACGATGTTCTCCCACGCCTGGTCGCGGATCATTTCCTGCTGCGCGGCAGTGATGTCTCCGGACTGGTTTGCGAACCTGCTGGGCCATCTGCGTGTAGATGGTGTTGTACATCTGCGGCGTGACGGTGACCCGTTGACACGGCCCACGAGGCTCTTCTCCGTGGTGGCTGCTCGTGGACTGAAGGTCGAGGCCCCACACGGCGAAAATCGTGATCAAGAACGCGACCACCACGACCCACAGGACGATCTTGGTGTTCTCGCGCATCTGCTTCATCATACGGACATCACCATTCCAGCCGGAACACACGCGGCGCCCCGGAAAAGCTGCTCGAAGAAAAGGCTAAGTGGCCAAGATAACACGCGATGCGTTGAAGTTCAAGCGCGGAAACCCAGTCCCTCCGCGCGGTACGCTGGCGAAGGTGGCGGCCGCATGGGACTTCTTTTGACAGGTACACCGACGGGTGCTAGGTTGCGCCGGTTCGCCAGCGCCACCCTCGCGCGCGGAAATCAATCTCGTCACATGGCAACCGGTGGACCATGAGGATCATCCCGATATCGCTCGCACTCATCCTGGCGGCGGGCGCTCTGCAAGACTCCAGCGCGCCGTTCTGGCGTTGGCCGGTTCCCCTCGACCGCGCCGTCTCATCCAATTTCTGCGAGTATCGCGACGGCCGATTCCACGCCGGAATCGACGTGCGTACCTTCGGGCAGGAAGGTATTCCGTGCATTGCGATATCGGACGGCTGGATCTCGCGTATGCGCGCGGGCTCGCGCGGCTACGGCAAGGCGCTGCACCTCACGCTTCCCGACAGCACGCAGATCGTGTACGGACACCTGAGCGAGTTCACGCCCGCGCTCGAGAGAGTGCTCTATGCCGCGCAGATGAAGGACACCACCTTCAGCGTCGACATCCACTTTCCACCCGACCGATTCCGCGTCTCGGCCGGCGACACAATGTGCCTATTCGGGCATGACCGGGACGACGGCGCCGCACCTCCATCTCGAGGTGCGCGATGCGGCAGAGCGGCCGGTGGATCCGTTTGGAACCGCCCTCGCCATTCCCGACGGGCTCAAACCAACGATCAGCCGCGTCGTGTTCGTGCCGCTGACTCGGCGCTCCCGCGTCAACGGCCGCTGCCTTCCTGGGGCGAGGCGGTCCGCCGCACGGATCGAGGCAGCTATGTAATAGAGGACACGCTCCATATCACAGGCCCGGTGGGAGTGGCGGCGACTGTGAATGATCGCGTCAATGCCGAGTCCGGCCGGTTGGCACCGCACGCGCTCGAGGTGCAGGCCGACGGCGCGTTGCGCTCGCGCATCGTGATGAACCGCTTTTCCTTCGATCACCAGGTCGAGGTCGATCATCTCTACGATGCCGGCTCTCTTGCGCGCGCACGAAGTGCTGCTCTTCCAGATCTGGAACACGGGCGCGTCGCCGTTCGACACGACATGGGTGGATGGCGGCGCGCTGCCTGTCGACAGCACACGCGTGCCACCACGGCCGCGTGCTGGCACGCGACGCGGCCGGCAACGAGGCCCATGTCGACTTTGTGGTTCGCGTGCGGGTCGTTCCGGCCCGGCGCGCACGAGAACGAGCGCGCGCGGCGTGATCTCACCGTTGAGCTCGATGGCGCGTTTTTCCAGGATGGCTTTGCCGCTATTCCAATGCGCGCCGCGGAGCGGGCGGGCTCGGATCCTCCCGCCGCAAGCGTGATCTTTCTGGAAGCGAAACATCTCGGCACTGCCGTACGACCGCTGGCCGCGTACGCGGACCGCTGACACCGCCGCGTTGTGGGTGGCGGGGCTTCCGCGGCGCCAGGACCGCGACGTGCGTTTTCCCGCGCACGGTATCCGCCTTGGACTCCCCGCCGCGGCGCTCGCGTCAGACGTCGTGGTGTACGCGCGCGGCGCCGACTCGTTCGGGCGCAACCTCGACGGAATCGAGCGGCTGACGCGACCCGTGCGCGTGGGGCCGGTGGGATGGGTGCTGCAGGCGCCGATGCTGGTGCACGTGGACGTGGCGCACCCCGGGGAGCACGAGTCGATCTACCGCTTCGATGACTACCGGCGCTCGTGGACGTTCATGCCGTCGATCGCGGACTCCACCGGCTGGAGTGCCAGGTCCGAACAGGCCCGGCGTGTTCGCGGTGTTCCGCGACGTTGCGGAGCCGAAAATCAGGAAGCCATCACTGGCGCGGGTGCGCTCGTGGGCGACCGGCGCGCACGCGACGCGAGCTGCGCATTCCCATCGGTGATGAAGGCTCGGGCTTCGACGAGCCGCGCTGCGTGGTGCGGGTGGGCGGACGCCGAAGCATCTTCCGATGGGGACTTCGTGGGGAAAAAACTCGTTGTGCCGCTCAACGACACTTCTATAATCGGCAAGCAATCAGTCAGCGTCGTCGCATTCGATCGCAGCGGTAATCGAGTCGTCGCGCAGCGCCACCATCGACACCGGCGCACACTAAAGTCACGTCATGCCTTCACCATTCGTCCATCTGCACGCGCATTCCAGATACAGCCTGCTCGACGGCTCGATCAAGGTCGTCGATCTCGTGCGCCGGGCCAAAGAGCTCGACATGCCGGCGGTGGCGCTCACCGATCGCGGCAACATGCACGGTGCCATTCACTTTTATCGCGCGGCGAAGAAAGCCGGAATCAAGCCCGTCGTCGGCATCGAGGCATACATTACGCGCGGCAGCCGCCACGATCGCTGGGCGCAAGAAGGGCGAGCCGTCGACGACCGATCATCTCATCCTGCTCGCGCGCAATCTCGAGGGGTATCACAACCTGGTGAAGCTCTCGTCCGGTGGCGTTCCTCGAGGGTTTCTATTACAAGCCGCGTATCGATTTTGAATTGCTCGCCGCGCACGCCGGCGGCCTGATCGGCACCACCGCGTGCCTGCGGGGCACGGTGGCACAGGCGGCGCTGGGAGAAGGCTTCGACCAGGCCGTCGCGGCGGCGCTGCTGCTACCGCGACGTCTTCGGCGAAGGCAATTTCTACGTCGAGATGCAGGACCACGGCCTCGGGGCGCAGAAGCAGCTGAACGAAATCTATCGCCGGCTGGCCCGACCACACCGGACTTCCGCTGACGATCTCGAATGATGTGCACTATCTCGGCAAGGACGACGCCGAGGCGCACGAAGTCCTCTTGTGCCTGCAGACGGGAAGCGACATCGACGATCCCAAGCGCTTCCGTTTCACCACCAACGAGCTCTACTTCAAGACCGCGGATGAAATGCGCGCTGTTTCCCGACGACATCGCGGCGCTGGAGAACACAGGGGCGATCGCGGAGCGCTGCGACCTGCAGATGAAGGAGCGGCGCGCTGCACCTTCACGCGCTTTCCGCTGCCGGAGGGATTTGCGAGCAATTCGGACTATCTCAAGCACCTGGCGTACGAGGGCTTGCGCACGCGCTACGGAGAAATGACCGAGCGCATCCAGGACCGCATGGAGTTCGAGCTTTCCGTGATCGCGAAGATGGGTTTCGACGGATACTTCCTCATCGTGCGCGACATCGTCGATTACGCGCGGCGCTGCGACATTCCGGTGGGGGCCGGGACGCGCGGCAGCGCGGCCGGCAGCCTGGTGACTTACGCCGTCGGCATCACCGGCGTGGATCCGCTCGCGCACGATCTGCTCTTCGAGCGCATGCTGAATCCCGAGCGGGTGAGCATGCCCGATATCGACATCGATTTCTGCTTCGAGCGCCGCGACGAGGTGATTCGCTACGTCATCGATCGTTACGGCCAGGACAACGTCTGCCAGGATCATCACCTTCGGCACCATGGGGGCCAAGGCGGTGGTCAGGACGTGGGCCGTGTCCTGAAGGTTCCCTTCGATGAAGTGGATCGCATCACCAAGTTGATTCCCGGCACGCCCGGCGCGACGCTCAAGGACTCGATCGAGAAGAGCGCCAGACTCAAGACGCTGGTGGAAACCGGCGACGGTTACCGCCGTCTCATGAAGCTGTCGTACACGCTGGAAGGACTCTCGCGCCACGCATCGACGCATGCCGCCGGCGTGGTGATTACACCCACGCCGCTGGTCAACCATGTGCCGCTCTACAAGTCGAGATCGCGACGAAATCACGACGCAGTACGACATGAAGAGCATCGACGCCATCGGGCTCTTGAAGATCGACGGTGCTCGGACTGCGCACGCTCACAGTCATCGACAAGGCGCTGCGGATGGTGCGCGAGAATTACGGCCGTGTGCTCGCCGCCGGCGACCTGCCCATGGAAGACGAAAAGGCTTACGACCTCCTGCGCGCGCGGAAAGACCGTGGGCGTGTTCCAGCTGGAGAGCTCGGGGATGCGCGAGCTTCTGAAGAGCTTGAAGCCCACCGGTTTCCACGACATCGTCGCTGTAAACGCGCTCTACCGGCCCGGTCCGTTGGGCAGCGGCATGGACAAGCAGTACGTCGATTGCAAGCACGGCAAGAGCGAGATCGTGTCACGAACATCCGCTGCTCGAGCCCAAGCAATACGTGTAACTGAACGAAGTGAAT
>ERZ1370068.540-contig-10491_pt1 | contig 73373 bp, 96 predicted proteins | sample MGYA00561227_ERZ1370068 | MGnify/ENA primary metagenome ERZ1370068 (study PRJEB38410, sample SAMEA6850437) | metagenome | study: Metagenomic assessment of the ecological functions of the soil: analysis of the soil microbiota associated with the... | reverse complement strand
CGCTCCGCAAGAGCAACCGCGAGGCCGCTGGTCTCGAAGGCAACGAGACGCTGAAAGTCCGGCTCGAGCTTCGACGCCGACGCGCGCGTCGTCACGCCGCCCGCCGATTTCGTCAAGGCGCTGAAGTCGGCGCCACCCGCATGGGACCGTTGGCGCGAGCTGAGCTACAGTCACCAGCGCGAGTAGCGCTGAGTCGGTCACGAGCGCCAAGGCCGCCGAGACGCGCGCGCGCCGTGTCGAGCGCGCGGTCGCGGTCGATCGGCCAGCGGCCCGTGAAGCGGACACGCAAGGCCGCTCGCCAGCCGCCGACAGTCGAAAGGAAACGCCATGGAACGAGACGGTCCCGGTCCTTGCCCGCTGACGACCTGACGGTCGCCGGGGACTTCTACGTCCGTGGACTCGGATTCACCGTCCGGTTCGAGGCCAGCGAAGACGGCAGGAACGGCATCATGGGGCTCGAGCGCGGCACGATCTTACCTCACGATCGATGCGCCGATGACCGGTCACGGCCGCGAGGCGTGCGTGTCGCTCAGGTCGAGAGCGCGGACGACTACTACCAGGAATGGCGCGACCGGGTGGCCATCAGGAGGCCTCCGCAGGAACGAGTCGTGAGGCGCGAGGACCTGTTGACGTCATCGACCCGTTCGGCAACACGATCTTCGTCATCGGACCGATGGCGTAGGCCGTCCTGTTCGCGCCGGAGACTACCTGATGAGCGACGGAACGATCAGTGCGCCGAGCCTTCGGACAGTCGATCGCGGCAGCGGCCGTGAGCGGTATGCTGCAGCCGGTGACGATGAACACGAGCCCTGCCGGCGATGATCTGTGCGCGCTGACCGCGGTGGAGCTTGCCGCGCGGATTCGCGCGAAGCAGGTGTCGGCCCGCGAGGTCCTGACCGCCCACCTGGCGCGCATCGAGCGCGTCAACCCTCAGGTGAACGCGATCGTGACGCTCGTGGCCGAGCGTGCGATGGCCGACGCCACGCGCGCCGACGAGGCCTGCGCGAGGCGACGCGCCTGGCCCGCTCCACGGCCTGCCGGTGGCGCACAAGGATCTCGTCGATACGGCCGGGCATCCGGACGACGCGCGGCTCGCCGTTCTTCCGCGACCACGTGCCGACCCACGATGCGCTGATCGTGACGCGCATCCGCGCCGCCGGCGCGATCACCTGCGGCAAGACGAACACGCCGGAGCTCGGCGCCGGCTCGCAGACGTTCAACACCGTCTTCGGCGCCACGCAGAACCCGTACGACCTGACCAGGACTTGCGGCGGCAGCAGCGGCGGTGCGGCGGTCTCGCTCGCGTGCGGCATGGTGCCCATCGCCGACGGCAGCGACACGGGCGGATCGCTCCGCAATCCGGCGGCCTTCTGCAACGTCGTCGGCTTTCGTCCATCGCCGGGCCGCGTGCCGACCGAGTCACGCGACCGTGGTCGCCGCTGTCGGTCTCGGGCCCGATGGCCCGATCGGTGGCCGACGTCGCGCTCTTCCTCAGCGCAATCGCCGGTCCCGACCCGAGAAGCCCGCTGGCTCTTCAGGACGACGGCGCGCGCTTCCGGGCGCCGCTCGAGCGCGACTTCAAGGGTCCGCGTCGCGTGGTGGAAGGGCCTCGGCGGCGTTCCGGTCGAGCCTGACGATCGCGAGCACCGTCAACGCCAACAAGCCTGTCTTCGAACGCCTCGGCTGTCATCGTGGAGGAGGCCGAACCGGATTTCTCCGGCGGTCGCGGACGCGTTTCCGATCCTGCGATACGCCTCGAGCTATCCGCAGTACTCCGAGCTGGCGCACCAGCACGCCGGACTGGCTGAAGGACACGATTCGATTCGAGATCGCGCAGGCGGAGCGGCTCACGGCCGCCGACGTCGGGCGGGCGGCCGCGCGTCAGGCCCAGATGTATCTGCAGGTCCGCGCAGTTCTTCTCACGCTACGACTACTTCGTGCTGCCGGTGACGCAGGTCGTGCCCTTCGACGTGAACGTGCCGCTATCCGAAAGAAGTCGCCGGCTCGCCGATGGCGACCTACATCGACTGGATGCGCACGTGCTGGTACGTCACGTTCATGGCGCACGCCGGCCATCTCCGTGCCGGCCGGCTTCACTGCCGGCGGACTGCCGGTAGGTCTCCAGATCGTCGGGCCGCACCGCGGCGACTGGAGCGTGCTGCAGCTCGCGCACGCGTTCGAGCAGGCCACGGGTCACGGAAAGCGACGGCCGCCCGTTACTGCGTGAGCAGCGTCTGCACCTGCCGCCAGGTCACCAGGGTGACGTTGTTGTCTTTCAGCGCCTGCCTGAACGCCTGGCTCGTGACGATGTCGTAGTCGCGTTGCCGCCAGGCGGATCCAGTACGGCTCGTGGTCTACCGTCACCGCCTGCAACTCCGCGTCGTCGTGCCCCAGGTGGACGATCATCTCGGTGAGGCCGGGTTTCAGGTTCTTGATCGCCCGAGTAGAACTCCTTCCACTGATCGCGCGGCTGGTTCATGCCGGCGATGACTACCGAGTCGAGCAGCACGTCCTTGTCGCTGGTCGGCAACGGCGCGCCGCCGCCCATGCCACGCGCCGCCAGGAAGGGCAGATGGTAGTCGTGTGCCACCCTGGCGAGCGTCGCGAACAGCTCGGCCCTCGCGAACAGCGAGCCCATGTGGCTGTCCAGATGCGTGGGGTGGATGCCGAGGGCGATCGCCCGCTCGACTTGCGCACGAATCTCCCGCTCGGCCTCTGCGGGAATCGCTTTGGCGGCCACCTCCGGCGTCTCGATCGGGAACGTGCCGTCCGGACCGAGCAGGCTCGGCACCTTGTCCGCTGATTCAACCGAGCCCCACCGGTGCGTCTTCCACTCGCTCGTCAGCGTGAGGTGCAGGCCCAGGTCCCGGTCGGGATGCGCCTTCGCATACGGGCCACTTCGGTGACCCATGGCGTCGGCATCATGATGCTGGCGGAGGAGACCGCCTGACTGTCGAGCGCGTCAGAAGCTCGCCGCATCCACGGAATGCGCGACGCCGAAGGTCGTCGGCGTGGAGAATCAGCAGCTTCGCGTCAGCCGGATACCCGAGCCGCTCGGCAACGGTTCGTGTCTGCGCGGGGAGCCCAAGCGCGACGAAGGGGGAGAACGAGAACGGTCAGGGCGACCCTGCGTAGACACCAGCACTCAGCACACTCCCGGTTCGGACATGGAAGGGTAGCACCGCCGGCGGAGGGTTGGCGTAAGCTGACAGCCGGAATGGCGGATGGGACAGGCGGTGCCCAGCGCAGCGGACGCCTCGAGTCGATCGAGCGTCCTTCGCGGGATCGTGATGATCCTGATGGCACTCGATCACGTGCGCGACTACGTCGGGGTGCCCGCCAATCCCACGGACCCGGCCACGGCCAGCGTCGCGCTCTTCTTCACGCGCTGGATCACGCACCTCTGCGCGCCGACCTTCTTCCTGCTGACGGGTGTGGGTGGCTGCGCGGTGAATATGGGGACAGTCCCCGTGAATCACGAGGGGGACAGTCCCTACTCGATACACGCGAGCTGTCGTGGTTCCTGCTCTACTCGCGGCGCCTGGCTCATCGTGCTGGAGCTGACCGTCGTGCGCTGCCTCGGATGCCAGTTCAACTTCGACTATCGCGTGACGATGCTGGTGCATCCTGTGGGCGTTGGGCTGGGCGATGATCGCGCTGGCGGAGCTCGTGTTCCTGCCGACGCCTGCGGTAATCACGTTCGGCGTCGTGCTGATCGCCGCGCACAACCTTCTCGACCCGGTCAGCGCGGCGTCGCTTGGCGCGTTCGGTCCGATCTGGTCGATCCTGCACGCGCCCGGCGTCGTGATCAGCGCGGCCGGAGCACCTCGTGTTCGTCGCCTATCCGATCGCTGCCGTGGATTGGCGTCACTCGCGGCAGGGGTATGGGATGGGGCAGGTGTTCGGTTGGACGCCGGATCGCCGCCGGCGATTCCTGCTCACGCTCGGCCTCACGCTGTCGCTCGGCTTCCTGGTCCTGCGGGCGATCAACGGTTACGGCAATCCCCTGCCATGGACGCGTGCAACAGACAGGCGTGCGAACTGGCGCTCTCGTTTCTCAACGCCAACGAGTATCCGCCGTCATTGCTCTACCTGCTGATGACGCTCGGTCAGCCGCGCTGATCCTCTGGATGCTCGACGCCGCGACGCCTCGGCTGGCTGCGCCCGGCGCTGGTCTTCGGCCGCGTGCGCCGTTGTTCTACTTCCTGCTGCACCTGCCGCTGATTCACCTGCTGGCCGTCGTCGCGTGTTACGCGCGCTACGGCGTGGTCCACTGGATGTTCGAGTCGCCGTCGCTCGACAAGTGCCCCGTCACGTTCCCACCAGGCTGGGGCTTTGCACTCGCCAGGCGTCTACCTTGCCTGGATGATCGTCGTCGTGAGCCTGTGCCCCGCTCTGCCGCTGGTTCGCGGACGTCAGACGGCGGCGCAGCGACTGGTGGCTCAGTTATCTCTGATGTCCATGGCGCACAACGTCCGTCCGAATCGCCGGCGTCATGGCCTTTCTGGCCGGGGCTGCCTGATAGCCTGGGCCGTGATCAACACCATCACTCACGGCGGACTGGACGCCGGGCCGCCGACCGTGAGCGCGTCCCCGGCACGTGCTGGTCGTCTCTCGATCTGCCACGCTTCCCAACCTGTTCCTGATCCCCGCCGCCCTCGTCCTCTGGAGCGTGGCTCAGGCCAGGGCAGGCCTGTGCGCGCGGGCCTGATCTCGGTGTGCGGCCTCGCGTCGCTCTGCCTGTGGGCCTCCGCGGCCGTCGCGCAGCGGATCACGCCGAGCGTCGAAGTCACGTATCTGGCGCTTTCGGGCATCTGGTGGTGCGTGTCTCGGGGTGATGCTCCGCGTCCCGAATGCGATTCTTCGCCGCGTTCACGCTGATCCTGGGGCCTTCGCACTGTGGGACAGCCTGCGTGACGGCGCTCTGGCCGGTCCCGTTCGGCCTGTATCTCACGGCGGCGCCCAAGTTGCCACTGTCGATCTTGTGGGACTTCCTGCTCGGCAGCGCTCTCCTGGCGCACAGCTCGTGCCCCGCGTCTCGCGCAATAATTCCACCATGACTCCGACATCGAGGCCATAGTGGCGACCGACGGTTTTCGCGTTCGACCGATTCCCGCGCGCATCGACGTATCACCCCGACTGGATTCGTGGCAGCGTGGGCGGCGGCGCCAACTCCCTGTGGCTGACGGAATGGCTGGCCGAGGCGCTGGAGCTGCGACCGGCGATGCGCGTGCTGGATCTCGGCTGCGGGTCGCGGCGCATCGTCGATGTTTCTGCACCGGGAGTTCGGCGTGCAGGTCTGGGCCACGGATCTGTGGTTCAGCGCGGAGGAGCGGTCGCTAGCGCATTCGCGACGCCGGTGTCGTCGATGGCGGCGTGGTCGCCATTCATGCCGATGCCCGTGGCGCTGCCGTTTGACCTCGAGTTCTTCGATGCCATGCGTCAGCATCGACTCGTTTCCATCTTTCGGCACCGACGACCTGTATCTCGGCTACCTGGCCAGGTTCGTGAAGCCGGGCGGCGCGATCGGGATCGCCGGGGCAGGGTTGATGCACGAGATCGACGGTGCGGTGCCGGAGCACCTCGCCAGAGTGGTGGACGCGGGACCTCTGGTGCCTGCACTCCGGCGTCATGGTGGCGGCGGCGCTGGGAGAAGCCGAGATCGTCGATGGTCGACTCTGGCCGACGCGATGCCGGACGGCTGGCGGCGCTGGCTCGACTGGCACCGGGCCGTGGCGCCGGACAACGCGGTGGAAATCGAGGCTCTCGAAGCCGACGAGGGCCGCACGCTTGGCTATGTGCGAGTAGTGGCCGAGGCGCTCGGCCCGATGTCGCATGGACGATCCGATCGTGTCGCTCTTGGCACGGCATGCTGAAAGCGTCCGCTGCTGCGAGATCGCATGGCCGGAGGAGGCTGACACATCCATGGCGTTCAGATGGCTCGCGCTGGCGGTCTTCGTCGGCGCGCTGTTCGTCTCGGCGTACCACCGCCGGCGTGCGCGGGAACGTGAGACCATCCCGCGCCGGCGCGGAGGTGGCGCGATGATGGCCGCGCAGGCGCTGGTCGCGTTCCGCTGTTCATCAGCCCGCTGGCATACGTCCGCACATCCGCCGGTGATGGCGTGGGCGTCGTTCGATGCGCCCGGCTGGCTGCGGTGGGCCGGCGTCGGGCCTCGGGTCGTCGTCATCGCGTCCGTGCATTGGGTCCTCAGCAATCTTGGCCGCAATGTCAGCGAGACAGTGTTGACAGGAGAGCCACGAGCTCGTGACGAGCGGGCCGTACCGCTGGATCCGGCATCCGCTCTTACGACGGGCATCGCGCTGTTCGTCGCGCTCGGGCTCATCGCGGCCAACTGGTTTATCCTGCTCTGCGCGGCCGCGGCCCTCGTCGGGATCGACTGGCCGTGATCCCTCGAGAGGAACGTGAGCTGCGCGCGCTGTTCGGCGCGGCCTACGACGATCTGGTGAGCCGCACGGGCGCCATGTGGCCGCGTCGTCGGCGCCAACCGGGAAGACGAGTGCAGGCGTGACCGTGAGCTACCGCGCTTCGTCGATTGGCGGCTGGCCTGCTGTGGGCCCTGCGTTGCGGGCACCGGTGCTGCCCTGATCGCGCAATCACCGATCCAGCCGTGCGATGCCACGCCGAGCGCCCGCCTGGTGCAGCGCCGTGCCCGGCGATCGATCGGAAGGCTGGGTGTCGCAGCGGCGCTCGGAGGTGATGGCGCGCAACGGCATCGTCGCCACCAGCCAGCCGCTGGCCGCGCAGGCCGGCCTCGACATCCTGAAGCAGGGCGGCAACGCCATCGATCGCCGCCGTCGCCACGCGCTGCCGTGCTCAGCGTCGTCGAGCCGATGAACGTCGGGCCCGGCCGGCGACCTGTTCGCCATCATCTACATCGCGCGCGAGAACAAGCTCTACGCGCTCAACGCCAGCGGCAAGGCGCCGACGTGGCCAACGCTCGCGCGCGCATGAACGCGCTCGGGCTATCCGTGGAACCCGGCGAACTGGGCGCCTGGATCAGGCATGCCGCCGCGCGGCATCCTCGACGGTCACGGTGCCCGGCGCGGTCTGGGGCTGGGACGAAGTCCAGCGCCGCTTCGGAACGCTGACGTTCAAGGAGACGCTGCAGCCGGCCATCGACTACGCCGAACAGGGCTTCCCGGTCTCGGAGCGCATCGCGCACGACTGGCGGCTTGCCGAAGGCCGCTCGGGCCGACGCCGGCGATCCCGCGGCGTGCTGCACGCAGCTGCGATCCCGATGCCGATCGCCACGTGGTATGTGAACGGCCAGCCGCCCGGCGCGCGGGACAGATCTTCCGCAACCCCGGCCTCGCGCAAGACGTTCCGCATCCTGCAGCAGCAGGGCCGCGACGGCTTCTACAAGGCGAGATCGCTCGCGCCATCGTCGACAAGTCGACGCGCGCTGGGCGGCACGATGACGCTCGACGACCTCGCCAGCTACGCTGGCGAGTGGACGACGGCGGCGACGACGAACTACCACGGCTACGACGTGTTCACGCTGCCGCCGCCGGCACAGACGTGGGCGACCGACGAGATCCTGAACATCCTCGAGGCCTGCGTGCCGCAGTGGGCGCCGGGGCAGACGCTGGCCGAGCCTCGGTCCCGCCAGCCCGAGTGCTGGCACTTCGTCGTCGAGGCCAAGAAGCTGGCGTTCACGCGACCTCTACGCCTACAACGCCGATCCGAACTTCGCGCCGGTGCCGCTCGATCGGCTGCTGTCGAAGCGCACGCGGCGTCGCTGTGCAGCAAGGTCGACCCCGATCGCGCGTCCGCGCACGGCCGCCGGGCGCCCGCGCCGACACGCAGCGGCGACACCATCGTGCTCGTCGACGGCCGACCGCGTCGGCAACATGGTCGCCTGGGTGAACAGCCTGTTCATCGGCTTTGGTTCCGGCGTGACGTCGTGCCCGGCTACGGCATCACGCTGCACAACCGCGGCGGGCTGTTCACGCTCGATCCGAAGAGCCCCAACGTCATCGCGCCGCACAAGCGTCCGTTCAACACGCTGTCGGCCGGCTTCGTCATGCAGAACGATCGCCCGCTCATGACGGTGACGCTGATGGGCGGCGACATGCAGGCGCAGGGCATCGCGCAGGTGCTGCTCAACATGCTCGACCTCGGTGCGAACGTGCAGGCCGCCAGCGACATGGCGCGCTTCCGGCACACGCAGGTTCCGAACGTGCTGACCCTCGAGTCTCAGCTCTTCGGCCTGCGTGGGCGCAACTTGCAAGGCGATGGGACACACGGTGAAGTCGATCAACGGCGACACCGTCGGCGGCTACCAGGCCATCAGTGTTCACGCCCGACGACAACGACCGCGCGCTCAGGCAGGGTCCGGGCCACTCAAGGGCTTCTACCGGGCCGGGTCCGACCATCGCAAGGATGGAGCGGCGGTCGGATATAGGGCGCGCTCGCCCACGCTCGCGCGGGGGCGCCTCGCTTCGCTCGGCGGAGGGGCGCGGCCTTCGGCCTCGTGCGCTCGCTTCGCTCGCGCGCGGAGGGCAAGGGTCGAACATGACGATGACAGCCGCCACGTACGGCATTCTCCGCGACGCCGTCGTCCCTGCCGGGCCGCGCTGCTCGCGGGCCTGGCAATCGGGTTCGTGGATTCGCGCCCCACGGGATGACACCGGCGTTACGGCTGCAAGCCTCCTGCTCGCCGCCGGAGTGCTGGCGCGCGACTCGGCCCCGCCTCTGGTGGCTTGCCGGGCTGCTGGTCGGCCTCCCTGTGCTGGGGTTCAACCTACTCCTGGGGCTCATGGCCGGTTCGACTCGGCCATCGCGATAGTCTTCGCGCTCGCTGGCGCCGGCGCGGGCGCGTGGCTTGGGCGCCGGATGAGGTCGCGCGATGGCACGCTGAGATCCATGAACCACGACACTGCGTATCGTGCCGACATCGCTGACTTTCAGCGGCAGGCCGAGACGCTGTTTGCAGCGTGGTCGGCTGGCGATTCCGACGCGCAGTGGCGCGCTCAAGTGGGAGCATCCGCGCTTCCGCGGCAAGGCCATCGACTCCGTGCAGGCGGCGACACTCGATCTCGACGCATGCGACGACTGGTGGTGGCGCATCAGCAATCGTTCGAGACATGGGCCGATCTCTGGCGTTCGGATCTCGTCGCGAAGCCGGGCCCGGTCGCCACGTTCGGTGGAGCGGCCGTTGAGGCCGTCGTCTCCGGCGATCTCGCTGACGCTGCAGTCGATGCTCCGTGAACAACCGATCCTCGTTCGCGCGCGATCGGCCAGGCGGCACCACGCGACGACGCCCTGCACTACACGGCGCGGCGAATGGCGTCGAGGGCGAGCGCGCAGAAGACGCCCCCGAACGCGATCGCCGTCGAACGAAGGCGCCGCTGACGCCGGCGCGCGAGGTCGACGCGCTGGCCGACATGTACGATCACAAGTGCACGACGATGAGCCTGCCTGGCGTCGAGCGCGCATCCGCACAACGCTGGCCTCTCCAGATCGCGCTCGCCGAAACCCTGCTCGACCGCGGTGCGGCGCTCGAGGGCCCGGGCACGAATCCGGCAGTCGGCCGTCACGACGGCGCTGCAGTTCGGCTACCTCCGAGACCGCCAGGGGCACTGCACGGCGTCAGGGAGCCGTCCGCGACAACGCTGCCCGTGGCAGCGGGCCTTGAGTGCCTCGACGACGTGAAGCGCTTATTGCCGGAGGCTGGCGCGCCGACCGGCACGCGGCGCTGGCGCTCGCAGCACAGCATGGACACGCCGACGTGGTCCAGTGGCTGCTCGACGCCGGCGAAGACCCGGCGCCGCTAGCAATCCCGAAGGCTTCCACAGCCACTCGACGCCGCTTCATCAGGCGGTGTGGGCAGATCACCCGCCGGTGGTGCGTCTTCTGGTCGAACGTGGCGCGCGCCTCGACATTACAGCGACACGGTGTATCAGGGCACGCCGCTCGGCTGGGCGATATACGGCGAGCGGACGCGCATCGCCGGCTACCTTCGCGAGCGGCGGTGCCCCGCGGTGACCCGGCTACTGGCCATCGGGCTCGCGTTGGCGGCGTGGGTTCACGGCCATCGACTCGCGCATTCCAGGATCAGGCGCGGTCGGGGTCCGAGCGGGAGCCGGAGCCGGTCCTTGATGCGGCGAGCCCGAGGATCCATTCGCACGTCTTCAGATCACGGGCCCACGGCCGCGGAAGAGGTCGGCCGTCCCTCGAGCCCGATCTGACGGTTGTTCACGGAGCCGCGCGGTGCGCGCACTTCAGCCTTCAAGCTGTACTCATTCGGATATCGCGGCACCGGCGCCGGTCACCGATCTGCGGCCTGGCTTCGCATCGCACGCGGGTCATGCGACGGATCGCGAAGGCCGCAGACGGCGGGCTTTGCGTCGGTGCTCGCCAGCGCACTCGAAGTCGCAGGAACGTGCTGGGGCATATTGCTTCCGAGAGCCCATCACGATCACTGAGGGGGCACGCCTCAGCGTGAGCTGACGTCGTCAGCGGCGAGCAAGGCCGCGCGACGGTGCGCGTGTCCTACCAGGTCGTTCTGGTGAGCGAGTCGCCTGGCGACGCGCGGCATCAACGCCGCCGCTTCGACGAGATCTTCTCCGTTCTGTCGCGCAGCGAGGTCCTCGGCGCCATCTGGCGGCAAGTCTACGGTGCTGACGTCCCCCGGAGCTGCAACACCGTTCAGCTTTGTCACCGCATCAGAGCTGACGTTCATCGCGAATCAGCTGAAAATCGGTCCTACGCACCGGTTCCTGGATCTCGCGGTGTGCCAGGGCGGTCCGGTTTCTTCGTGGCGCAGGAGACCGGCGCCTCGATGATTGGCCTCGACTCATCAGGCGCGGCCATCGCCGGCGCGATTGCGGAAACCGGCCGGAGCGGGAATCGGCCAGCGGACGTGCTTCCTGGTGGCGGATGCGCGGCTGCCGCCCTCGCGCGCGTCGAGCGGTCGATGCGTGATGAGCATCGACGCCCTGCAACCGATGCCCGATCGCGCGGCGGTGCTCGCCAACGTCGAACGCATGCTCAAGCCGGGCGGACGCTTCGCATTCACGACCTGGGTCGCAGGCACGGCGAGGGCCCACCGTTTCCCGTGGACTACTCTACCGCTCCTCACGGCGCGGCCGGCCTGGTGTCCGGAAGCCAGCCGCGAACTCCCCAGTGGGCGGAACGGGAGTCGCGCGTGTGTTTGCCCTCATTCGGACAGAACGGCCCGCGGCTGCGAGAGGAAGTGGGCGACTCGGTGGCGACGATGCCCTCAGCGAGGCCGAGGAGATGCCTGGCGCTTACCCGTATCATTCGCCGCGTGAACATCGTCGCCCGCAAATCGGACTGAGAGTCAGGAACACGCTGGTCGGTCAGTTGGGTGACCTTCAGCTCGGCAAAGCCGATCGCGCACGCTCCTCCGCCCCGGCGCCGCGCAGCAGGCGCATCCAGTCCGGCGCCTGTTCGAACCCGGTGTAGAAGATCGTCAGCGTCCGCCGCCTCGTCCACGAGTCCCAGCGGCGTGCGGACGTCTTTCGCCCACGATCCCGCGCGGTGGGCTGCACGACCACGCGCGTGCCCTTTTCTCCCACTCGATGCCATCGGCGCGACCACGACCAGCCGATGGCGTCCGCGGCATTGCCGTCGTAGACAGAGAGCCAGCCACCGTTGGGCGCAGGCGTGACGATGGGGTTCTCGATGAACTCTGCTTCGATGGGCAGGGGGCTGTGGGCCGGGATGCGCTGCCAGGGCCCTGAGAGCGCCGGCGCCGAAGCAAGACCCACGAGCCAGTGCTCGATGGGCTGGCGTCGCTGCGGGCGCTCCGCACATCGCATCAGCGCTGGTCACCCACCTGCCACGGGAAGAAGGAGTCGGTGCCCTGAAGGCCTTCCCACGGCAGCGGAATCCAGTGCTGGCCTGCATCACGACGCCGACGTCTTCGCATGGCCCGCCTAGCGCCCTTCATCCCTGGTCGACTTCGAGATCGCGCGCCAGATGCGGCCATCGTAGTTCAGCGTGAACGCCGTGCCGTCGCCCGGCTTCGAGCGGGTACGCGCACGTGGTAGAGATTCCAGCGGTTCGCGGCGTCATCCCACACCGCCGCAGCGGCGACCTACAGGCCGCATCGCGGATCGGCGCCGGCGGTGAACTCGGCGCTCGACTCGCGAACCGTCGCCGCGCGCGTCCACGCTCATCCGGTCGCGAAGGCTGGTCCAGCAGCCGAGCTTCATCCGCACCCAGATCGGATCGCCGACCATCTCGGACGTGAACAGGTACAGCCGTGCCATCCACCTTCACCACGCGCCCGCCTTCTGACGCCACCAAGCGATTGCTCCCGGCGCCACTCGTCCGCGTCGTCAACACCGGCGCGGGTGCTTGACGGACCGAGGCCGATGGTCGGGTTCGTCCGTGAGCCGATCCCGGTGCGATGACTGCGTGGAGACCGAGATGGTGACAATCATGGCCGCGTGAGGTGCGCGTCAACATGGACCACTATGAATCATCGGAGGAGAGCGGCGTCCGATCGCAAGCGTACCACCGTGTCGCCGAGCCAGGTCGTTGCCCATCTGCGTGATGCTGTTGCTGACGCCATGTGCGTGCCGGTCACGGTGGCGCGCCTGCGCCGTCCGGATCAGATGCAGAAGCTGCTGCGGACGCTGGCCGGCACGTGGTCGATCATGTGCGACGCTGGAGCCGACCGGAGCAGTTGCCGCAAGGGCGGAACAGAGGGCAGAGTGGTGAAGTGTTCCGGCCCGCTCGGCGGCGCCTCTCTGGTGGAGGAGTGTCCCGGGGCGCGAAGGCCGCGCGCGAGGTCTCGGGCCCCGGCCTGGCGTAATCGGACGAATCGGGCTGGGTTCAAGGCCGTCTGGTGATGCTGACGACAATCCGCGGGATGTGGCGTGATGTCCGGGCTGGCGCGTCGATGGCTTGCCACTTCGTTCCTGACCGACGAGCTCGAGATGAGTGGTGGAAAGCGATAGCCTTCAAGGAAGTCTTCCAACATCACGACGGTGTCGTTTACGCAGACGCTCTACCACGGTGGAAGCCGGCGGCGAGCTGAAGAAGATCATAGACGGTCAAGGCGACGAAGCTGACGCGGCAGGCGCTGCCGGCTCCGGGGCGAACGCAGTAGCGGCACAGGCGGCTCCGATGTCCTCGACTCCGCTGTATCGTCGCGCTCTGATCACGTGCAGCTCGCCATGCCCGAGGGCGGCGAAAACGTCGCGCGTTCTACGCGGGGCAGTGCTCGGGCTGGCCGAGATCTAAGCCCGCCGAGCTGGCTGGCCGCGGTGGCGCATGGTTCGCTGCGTGGCCGCGTGCAGGTCCACCTGTGTCGAGGTGATCTTCGCCCGGCCGCGCAAGGCGCACCCGGCCCTTCAGGTCGAAGGCCTCACGGCGCTGGTGGCCCGATGCGAGGCGGCTGGGAGTCACCGTCGCGCGCGACGTGCCGCTTGCTGGCATGGATCGGTGCACATCGCCGATCCGTTCGGCAACCGGATAGAGCCTCTCGTCGAGCGTGGATCCACGCGTTCCGGTCAGCGGCGACGCCGGATGACCGATGGTGCAAACAGGCGGCCGCCATCCTCTGTTCTCTGCCGCCGCGACGACGGCGTCTACCTGTGTCTCTGTCCGCAGGCGCGACTCAGTACTGGAGCATCCCGAAAGGGTTCATCGATCCCGGCGACACTCAGCGAGGAGACCGCGCTCAACGAAGCCTGGGAAGAAGCCGGGCTGCGTGGCCAACTGGTTGGCGAAGCCATTGGCACTCTATCAGCATGCGTGAAGTTCCGGTCCAGGCTGACCGTGGCCGGTGCATGCGGATGGAAGTGCACGCGGAAGAGCGCGACTGGCAGTGAGGCGCGGCTGCGTGAGCGGCGGTGGCATCCGCTCGAGGAGGCGATGGCGCTGCTCGAAGGCCATCCGGTGCATCCGCTGCTGGGCGGCACGTGCGATTGCGGATTGTCCGGAGATGACGACCTGCGCGCATGACAGACGACGTTCGCGAAAGCCGGCCCTGATCATCTGGAATCCGATCACCGGCTGAATCGCCCGCCTCGCCGAGCCGACGCGCTCCTGGTGCTCTGCAGCCACGACACCGCCGCGGCCGAGCGCGGCGCGTCGCTGTTTCTCGACGGGTGGGCGCCGCTGTTGATCTTATTCCGGCGGCCAGGGCGCCATCACGCGGCAGCTCTGGAACGAGCCCGAAGCCGATCTGTTCGCGCGGATCGCGGTCGAGCGCGGCGTGCCTTCGGATCGGATCCTCGTCGAGAATGCGTCCACCAATACCGGCGAGAACGCGTCCAGCTCACCAGGCGCCTGCTCGCCGAACGCGGCTCGACCCGGCCAGCTTCATCGTGGTGCAGAAGCTCCTACATGGAGCGGCGCAGCTTCGCCACGTTCCGCAGGTTCTGGCCCGAGAAAGACGTGATCGTCACCTCGCCGCAGGTCTCCTTCGACGATACCTGCGCAGCTACTCGAACGGATACGTTGTCAGCCGACGATGTCATCAGCATCATGGTGGGCGACCTCCAGCGCATCCGGCTGTATCCGCAGGCGGGTTTCCAGATCGCGCAGGACATCCCTGACGACGTGCGCATTGTGCATGAGTCGCTCGTCGCCGCCGGGTATGACACGCATCTGATCGAAGGGTGATCCTCAGGAATGACGATCGACCGCGCGCAGGGCGTCCGTGTCGGCGGTTCAGGGATAGACGGCCCACGGTGTGTTCGCCACGCGCACTTTCAGCCGGGCGAAACGGTCCTGCTGCTGGACGACTCGCGCGTCGTGGACGACAAACATCCGCTGGACGCGGTGGCGGGTGAGCTGGCGCATCACTGCGACTACCTCGTCGGGTGGCCGAATGCGTGCTGATGCCCCTCGCCCAGAGTGCTACATCAACTCGAGCTGCGAGCCAAATACCTGCGTGGTGACCCGAGATGGTGTCCGTCACGTCGTGGCGCTCACGGCCATCGCTGCCGGCGACGAGGTCAGCGTACGACTACCTGATCAACTGCCACGGTGGCGTCGTCTGGCAGTGTCGTTGTGGAACCGGGCGGTGCCGGGGCGCAATCCCGGCCAGCTTTTTCGACCTTCCCGCCGACGAGCAGCGGCGGTTGCGCGGCCTGCCTGACGGCTGGTTCGTCGCCGAGCACGCCGAGTCGTCTGCGCGCGCTCGATCGGGAGGTGGGGACATGACGAAATCGCGCCGCCTGCCACCCGCGGTCGTTTCGGCGATTCGGCGATGGGAGATGCCTCGCGATCCGCGCGGGCACCGAGCATCGCTTCATCGGCACTCTGGGCGGTCGTCGTCGACGGGCGCGTCTTCGTGCGATCGTGGAGCCTCAAGCCGCGGAGCTGGTATCGGACCTTCGACGATCCCGCGGGCTTCATCCAGGTCGGGACGAAGACGATCCCTGATCCGCGCCGTCCAGCACACGCAGCGAGTCAGCCTGAAGGACAGGATCAGCGAAGCCTACCTCTTAAATACAACACGCTGGGATCCGTCAGCCACGCGCGCGACCCGGCGGAAGCGGTCGCGCGACGCCACCGTCGAGCTGGACACCCGTGCGATGATCGTGCCCTTCTCGAGGTGCCACTGACGACGAACCTGCTGATCATCGGAGCGGGTCCCTTCGGTCTGGCGCGTCGCCGCCTGGGCGCAGCAGAGAGGGCCTGACTACGCGATGGTGGGGACGCCGATGGAATTCTGGGCGCCGCCACATGCCGGAGAATATGGCGCTGAGATCGGACGCGGACTGGCACCTGGATCCGTTCAACGTCCACACCATCGATCGCTTCTTCGCGGAGACAGGCCGGACGCGGCAGGGAGAGACGCCGTTCTCTGAAGACATACCTGGTACGTGGACTGGTTTCAGCAGCAGTCGTCGATCTGCGCCCCATCGAGGCGCGCGTCGTTCAGCTCGAGCCGCCCACGGCGCCGGCCGCACCTCTCGCGCGACTGCTCGACACGGGCGAGACCATCGACGCGCCGCACGTCGTCGTTGCCGTCGGGTTCTGGTATTTCCGCCACCCGTGCCCGGGAGCTGGAGGCGGTGCTGCCGCCCGGGCGCTGGAGTCACGCGTGCGAGGCCGTCGACATGGCGCAGCTTCGCCGGGCGGCGCGTGACGATCGTCGGTGGACGCCAGAGCAGCGCGTTCGAGTGGGCGGCGTTGCTGTGTCGAGGCAGGCGCCAGCGCACGTGGACGTCGTCCACATGGGCACGACAGCCCGCGATTCGCCGAGTCGGAGTGGGAGTGGATTCCGCCGCTCGTCGCGCGCACCGAGCAGGACCTCCGAGCTGGTTCCGTCGTCTCAGCGAGAGCGAGCAGAAGGCGTGCTGTCGCACAAGCTGTGGGCCGAGGGCCGCCTCAAGCTCGAGCCGTGGCTCGAGCCGGGTTGCGCGGCGCGCCGGTGTCACTCTGGCCTGAATCGCCGAGATCTCCCGGTCGGAGATCGACAGGCGACCATGACGATCGCGCTCGACCTGACAGTCCGGCGCGCAGGCTGCGGGCCGACCACGTCATCCTCGCGCGACCGGCCGTGGCGGACATCCACCGCGTGCCGTTTCTGGCGACGGGGCCTGTTCCGCGATCGCCTGCAGGTCCGCAATGGCTTTCCCGTGCTCGACGAGCACTTCAGACGAGCATTTCCGGCCTGTTCATCACCAGCATGGCGGCCACGCAGGACTTCGGTCCCTTCTTTGGCTTCACGGTGTCGGCACGCGTGTCGGCCCTGACCATCGGCCACTGCTCCGCTCGGCATGAGACTGGTCGTTGGCCTTGGCCTCGCGGCATGCGGGATGCTGTCGCCATTGTCGCCGCGCGCTGTGGAGCCCCCGGCGATCGGCCTCAGCCATGTGCCGGTGGCCGTCGCCGATCTGAACCGCGCGGCGTCGGACTTCGAGCGCCTCGGTTTCGCGCTGAAGGTCGGCCGCGTCCACGATGACGGCATCGTCAACCGCCACGCGAAGTTCACAGACGGCACCGAGGTCGAGCGCTCATCACCGCGCCGGCGGCGACCGATGCGCTCACCGGGTATCACCGCCGGTTCCTGGCTGAAAGTGACGGCGCCGCCTTTCTGTCGCTGTATCCCGAGTCCATGGACGCTGCCGAGCAGCGCTCTAGCTGCCGCGGGGCTGCCTGTTCATCGCGGCGGGGCGTGCTGGACTTTCCCTACGGACATGCGCTGGGCTATGTGTTCTTCGCGGGACTGAATCGAGTCGCCAACCGATCGGCCCGAGCACGTCGCACACGCCAACTCCGCGTTCCGCCTCGAGGGCGCTCTGGCTGGAAGGCCAGTCGCTGGCGGCCGAGGCGCAGTTGGTCGCGGCGCTCGGGCTGAAGACGGGCCCATGCGCTGACGATCCCGCGCCCACGTCGTCGTGCGTGCCGCTGGCTCGCCACCAGTGGATCCATCTGGCGACGACGCCGACGGCAGGTGGGGCCGACGCATTGCCGGGTTGACCGTGTCGGTCCGCAGTCTGACCATCGTCAGGGATCGACTCGGCCGTGAGAGGATTGAGTTCCGGCGGGCCAGGGCAGCGGCTGGTCAGAGCCTCGTCGCAACGGCTCGATGGCTCATGGCGTCCGGCTCGAGTTCCGAGAGCATTCGCAGGCAGGACCACCATGACCAGTCAGGATCTGGAAGACGCCGCTCGACTATCACTACTGGGCGCGGGATCGTGTGCTTGCGGCACTCGAGCCTCTCACGTCGGAGCAGCATCACGCGTGACCTCGGCAGCAGTTTCCGCTCGGTGCGCGACACGCTCGTGCACATCTACTCGGCCGACTGGATCTGGGTACCGACGCTGGCAGGGCGAGTCGCCGTCCGCGCTCATCAGGGGCGGAGGCGTTTCCGGATCTCGCCGGGACTGCGCGATGCCTGGCAGGCGCTCGAAGGTCAGGTCAGGGCCCACGTGGCGAGCCTCGACGCCGACGGGATCGAGCGGGTTACGGAGCACCGTCTTCTCAACGGCCAGCCCCGGCGCGTCACCCCTTCTGGCAGATGCTGCAGCACGTCGTCAACCACGGCACGTACCATCGAGGCCAGGTGACCACCATGCTTCGCCAGCTCGGCGCCGCGCCGCCGAAAGCCTCGATCTCATCGCCTTCTACCGCGAACGCTGAAAATCGGGACTTTTAGAATCGGGGACTGTCCCCAAGAAGGGGTGGAGTGTTCCAGAACGGAACACGCAGGGGCAACTGGAGTTGGCAGTGCGGGTCGAAGAAGTCGTCGACGTCATCGAACGCGCGTTTGGCGGCAACGAGTATCCGGGGACGCCTGGCCGCAGGCAGCCGCGAGGGCGAGGCCGCTCGAGGAATGCGGCGCCTTCGTTGGCCAGACGGACTGGCGTGCCCTCACTCCGAGTTTCTCGATCGGCACTACGTCGTGCTCAGCTTCTTCTCCGAAGCAGGATTCCGCTTCTTCATGCCCGCATTCCTGATTGCCGACCTCCGCGATCGGCTGCGGACGGCCGATCCCGTGTTCCACCTCGTCGGCGGGTTCTCGGACTTCTCCGTGACGCACCGCGTCGGCGACCGGGACTTCGTCATCCGATCGGGCAGCACGCAGTTCATCAACCCCCGACGCTACGGCGCGAGCCGGTTTCATCGACTACGCCCGACAGCGGCTCTCCGTGTTCTGCCGCGAAGAAGCGGCCGCCATCGTCTCGTATCTCGAGCACGTGATGACTGGTGCCCTCGCGCGACACCGACAGGCCCGCGATCGAGGCCGGCTTGAAGGACTACTGGCGGGACCGCGCGCAGTCGGCACCGATCGCCGCGGAGTTGCGTCGTTACCTCGACGACCAGGCCGCCTACCTGACGCGGTGATGCGCGACCGGGGCAGCGCCTCATGATGCGCATTCGCCTCGCGACGCCCGACGATGGCGCGGCGCTCTCCGACATCTACCGGCCCGCCGTTGCCGATCGGGGCGACGTCCTTCGAGGTCGATCCGCCGACGCCGCGGAGATGGCGCGCCGCGTCGCCGCCACGCTCGAGCATTACCCGTGGCTGGTCTGCGAGGATGCCGGGCCGGCGATCGGCTACGCGTATGCGAGCCGGCATCGCGAGCGCGCCAGTACCAGTGGGCCGTGGAGGTCTCGGCGTACGTGCGCGACGGCGCGCACCGCAAGGGCGTCGGGCGCCGGCTCTACGAGTCGCTGTTCCGCGTGCTGGCCCTGCAGGGCTACCAGCGCGCCTTCGCGGGCATCACGCTGCCGAACGGATGCGAGCGTGGGATTTCACGCCGCGCTTGGCTTCACGCCCGTTGGCGTCTACCACCGGATCGGATGGAAGTGCGGCAGGTGGCACGACGTCACGTGGCTCGAACGCGCGGTAGCGGAACAATCTCGCGCCTCCCGATTCGCCGCCGACGCCGCTTGACGCGGCCTGCGCGCCAGCCATCGCTCGCCGCCGCGATCGCCGGGCCGGCGCCGACTCAGCCGTGCTAGCATGCGCCGCGGGGCGCAGCAGGTGAGCGCACCGAAGGAGCGCCGAGAAGCGATGCGTGTCATTTCATCCGTCATGATCGGCTGCGTGCTGGCCGCCTGACCTTTACGAAGACGCATGCTGCCGAAGACAGCAAACTTGTCTACGCGGACTTCGAGAAGATCGACAACGACCGCGCCACGTGAGCAACCAGGGGGCCTCATCCAGTTGTTCGGTGTGCAGGAGAGCGAGGCGCACAAGAGCATCTTTCAAAGGACGCCGAAGGCGCTGAACCCGCCGGCGCCAGAACTGGTGCGAATCAAGAAGGACGACCCGAACCGGGCGGCCGAGTTCGACTACACGCTGCTGGCGCCGCAGACGCATACGCAAGCGTCATCCTCGAGATTCACGGACACCCGGATGCCGACGGCAAGCCCGTTGGTCCGACGACGTCGGCGCCTACAAGTCGCTGCTCATGGACGTGTACGCGACCGGGCATCACACGCGATGCGCATCGAGCTCATCAGCCACGGATTCGGCATCGAGCTGCAGGTGGGTTATCCGCAGATGACCTTCAAGATCCAGCCGGGCATGCACACCTACAAAGCCGCGCTGAAGGCGTTTCGAGCAGCCGCAGCGGCAGGACCGTGCGTCGATTCGAAGAAGACTCCCTCAAGAACCTGACGGCGGTCAACTTGTCCGCGTTCTGCGACCAGTGCGAGATCAACAAGATGGGCGTTGTGGTCGTCGACAACGTGGCCTTCGAGAAGTAGGCTTGGACCAGACGCGCGGCGACTACACGATCTCCACCGATCCCGGCGCGGATGGACGTGGACGCCATCCATGCCTACCTGTCGCGGTCCTACTGGGCCGAGGGCGTCGCCGCGCGAGATCGTCGAGCGGTCGCTCCACGGCTCGCTCGCCTTCGGACTGTTCCACGGCGGCACGCAGGTGGGCCTGGCCCGCGTCGTCACCGATCGCGCGACCTTCGCCTATCTCTGCGACGTCTACGTGCTCGAGGAGCACCAGGGCCGCGGGCTCGGGCGCTGGCTGATCGAGACCGTCATGGCGCACCCGGATCTGCAGGGGCTGAGGCGCTTCAGCCTCGTGACTCAGCGACGCGCACGCCTTGTACAGCGCACGTTCGGGTTTCAGCGCTCTGGCGTCACCCGACGGCCACATGGAGATCGTGCGCCCCGGGCTCTACTTAGCGGTGACCACTCCAGACTACGGGCTCGACGCGCCGCCGGTCATTCGCAACCTCGCGCTCGCGGCCATCGCGCTTCGCCATCGCCGCTCAGCTTCTGCCCCATCGCCTGATGTGGTTCGCGTGGGGCACTGCCGCGCTCTGCGGTGTCGAAGCCGCCGCCATGGTGCGGGCGAGCCGCGTCGGCAAGATCCGGCAGCGCGAGAGGCTCCTCGATCAGGTGCACTGGCCGGGCGTCTCGCGCGTGCTGGACGTCGGCTGCGGCCGCGGACTGCTCGCCATTGGCGCGGCCCGTCGGCTCGGCCCGGATGGCACGGTTGTCGGAGTCGACCTCTGGCAGGGCGCGGATCTCGCCGGGAACCATCCGGCTGCCGCCGTGGAAAACGCCAGGAACGAAGCCGTCTCCGACCGCGTACGCATCGTCACCGGCGACATGCGCGCGCTGCCGCTGGCCGATCGGTCAGTCGATGTGGTGTTGTCGAGCCTGGCGATTCACAACGTCCAGGAGAGGCCGGCCGGACGCGCGCGATCGCGGAGATCGCGCGCGTCCTCAAGCCCGGCGGCGTCGTGGTGATTCAGGACTTCCAGAACGTCCAGCGCTACGCCGCTGAACTCCGGTCCAACGGCGTCACCGTCGAGCAGGTCTCGGGCCTGCAGTTCCGCATCTTCCCGCCGGCGCGATTCGTCGTCGGCGACGGAGGCCGAACTAGAGGCGGAGCTGAAGCTCGGCCCCACGTGACGCATGGCCCCATGGACCCATGGACTCGTCAGACCTCCTCGACCTCCACCCCGCGCTCGGCCTTCGCCGCGGCGATGATCTTCTGCTGGAGATGCGAGGGCACTTCCTCGTAGTGCGAGTACTCCATGTGATACGACCCGCGGCCGCTGGTGGCTGACGTCAGGTGCTGCTCGTAGGTCAGCATCTCGGCCATCGGCACCTGGGCGCTGGATGACGCGTCATCGCCCCGCGCGTGTCCATGCCGCTGATCCGGCCGCGCCGGCCGTTCAGGTCGCCCATCAGGTCGCCGGCGTAGTCGCTCGGCGACGTGAATCTCGACCGACATGACCGGCTCGAGAATCGTCGGCCTCGCGCGGCTCATGCCGTCCTTGAAGGCCAGCGAACCGGCCATCTTGAACGACAGCTCGTTGCTGTCCACCGCGTGGTACGAGCCGTCGAACACCGTCGACCTTGAAGTCGACGATCGGGATAGCCGGCCAGGTAGCCGCGCAGGCGCGACTCCTGGATGCCCTTCTCGACGGCCGGCACGCACTGCCGCGGGAATCGAGCCGCCGAAGATGTCGTCCTCGAACTCGAAGTCGCTTCCGCGCGGCAGCGGCTCGCATCCGGATCTTGCAATCGCCGAACTGGCCGTGGCCGCCGGTCTGCTTCTTGTGGCGGCCGTGCGCTTCGGCGGCGGCCGTGATCGTCTCGCGGTACGGAATCCGCGGCGGCTTCAGGTTCACCTCGACGCCGAACCGCCGCTTCAGCTTCGCGACGGTGACCTCGATGTGCAGCTGTCCCTGCCCGGACAGCAGCAGCTCGTGGGTCTGCGGATCGCGCGCGTAACGGATCGTCGGGTCCTCTTCCTCGAGCCGGTGCATCGCGGTGCTGATCTTGTCCTCGTCGCCGCGGCTCTTCGGCTCGATGGCGTAGTGACGAGAGCACCGGCTCGGGAAACGCGATCGGCGCAAACGACAGGCCGTTCTTCTCGGCCAGCGTGTCGTTGGTCAGCGTGTCCTTCAGCTTCGCGACCGCGCCGAGGTCGCCGGCGCGGATCTCGGCACGCTGCGTCGGCGTCTTGCCCCGCATCATCGTGCAGGTGGCCGAGGCGCTCGCTCGTGTCGCGCGTCAGGTTGTGCACCGTTGGCGTCGGACTTCAGCGTGCCCGTGACGACGCGGAAGCAGCGTGATGCGGCCGGCGAACGGATCGGCGACCGTCTTCCAGACGAAGGCCGCGTAGGGCGCCGCCGGATCGGGCGTCACGCTGACCGTCTTCGCCGGTCTTCGCGATGCGTCGCCGACAGCGGGCGCTCGAGCGGGCGAGGGGAGGATCACGATCACTGCGTCGAGCAGCGGCTGCACGCCCACGTTGAGCAGGCCCGAGGCGCAGACCAGCGGGAAGATCCTGCCGGCGAGCGTCGCCGTGCGGAGGCCGGACACCAGCTCCTCCTGGGACAGCGTGCCCGACTCGAAGAACTTCTCCATCAGCGCATCGTCGGCCTCGGCGACCATCTCGATGAGCGCGTCGCGCGCGGCGCGCGGCCTGCTCGGCAAGCGAGGCGGGCACCGGGCCTTCTGACGCCTTGCCGCTGCCGTCGGCGGCGAACGTCCAGGCCTTCATCGACACGAGATCGACGACGCCCGTGAATCCCTTCTCCTCGCCGATCGGCATCTGGATCGGCACGACCGTGCGGCTGCAGAACTCGCGCAGCGAGGTCAGCGTCCGATCGAGGCTGGCGCGCTCGCGATCGAGGCGGCTCACGACGACGAGCCGCGGCAGGCTCATCGACTCGGCTTCCGCCCACACTTTCTCGGTCTGCACCTCGACGCCGGACACGGCATCGACGACGAGCAGCGCCGCGTCGGCGACGCGCAGGCCCGCGCGCGCGTCCGCGAGGAAGTTGCCCATGCCGGGCGTGTCGATGATGTTGATCTTGGATTTGTTCCACTCGGCCCAGGCGAGCGAAGCCGAGAGCGTGTGCTTGCGGGCGATCTCTTCTTCGTCGTAGTCGGTCAGCGTTGTGCCATCGTCCACCCGGCCGAGCCGGGGCGTAGCACCAGCGGTGAACAGGAGGGCAGCAACCAGCTGGGTTTTGCCCGCACCGCTGTGGCCGATTACAGCGACGTTGCGGATGCTGCCTGTGTCGTAGGCCTTCATGGCGGGTATCCTCCGCTCCCGGGCGGAGGCCCAGGGGCCGTTAGAGTGCGCGACGAATGCGTTCACGAGATCCGGTCTGACCAGTGTGCTCCTGAGGCGCATCCTATACCAGCTGAATGGGTCTTGACCGGCAGAAATGAACTGGTATCCTTATGGAAACGATTAGGAATACTTCTGATTCCATTCGCCGAAGGCAGCCCGAGACCCCGAATGAACGAGGCGCCCACGCCCGCCGCGTCCGAGAACGACATTTACGCCAATCCGCCCGACGTTGCTGAACTGGAGCTGGAGCCGGGACATCCGGGGCTGGGCGACGAGGCGTACATCCAACGGCGCCGCGAGCTGTTCGCGCTGTGCCGCGAGCACCGGCTGAAGCGGCTCGGGCCGCCGCTCATCGCCTACACCGACGAGGAGCAGCGAATCTGGCGGGAGGTCTCGCCCAAGCTCGACGCGCTGCACGTCCAGCACGCCAGCAGCATCTACCTGCAGGCCAAGCGGGATCTCGGATCAGCGAGGACGAGATCCCGCAGCTGCGGCATCTGAGCGCACGCATCGAGCAGATGAGCGGGATGCACCTGGTGCCGGCCGAAGGGCCCATTCCGTACCGCACGTTCTACTCGTACATCGCCGAGCGCGGGTTCCCCGTCACGCAGTTCATCCGTCACGGCAGCAAGCCGGAGTTCACGCCCGAGCCCGACATGATTCACGACTGCCTCGGGCACGTGCCGCCGCTCGTGAACCACGACTACGCGGAGCTGCTCACGCTGATCGGCAAGGCAGCCGTGCGCGTGAAATCCGGCGACCACGTGCTGGCGCTCAAGCGACTGAGCTGGTTCTCGGTGGAGTTCGGGCTGATCGAGGAAGCGGGGGAGACGAAGATCTTCGGCGCCGGCATCCTCTCGTCGATGGGCGAGATCCCGTTCTCGTTGTCATCGAACGTCGAACACCGGCCCTTCGTGACCGACGAGGTGATCGCGACCGAGTACGACTCGTCGCGCATGCAGGAGCTGCTGTTCGTGATCCCGTCGTTCCAGTTCCTGCGCAGGGAAGTGGAGCAGCTGCGTGCAGCGAGAGTACGAATGGCAGTGCGGAGTCCAAAAGTTCTGCACCGCGAGCGCAGCAGTGTCACTGCACGGGCAGTCGTGGCAGCGGGCAGCAGACTTCAGCTGGCATGTGCATGTCCAGTGACAGCCGCCAGCTACTCGTAGCGCAGCGCTTCGATCGGGTCCAGCCGCGACGCCTTGAACGCGGGCCACAGCCCGGAAGAAGATCCCGACGCTCGCCGAGAAGCCGATGCCGATGCGCGAACGACCACCACGGCAGCGAGACGGGAAGCCGGCGAGCCAGGTGCACGACCAGGCCGATCAGCGCTGCCGAGCACGATGCCCGAGCAGCCCGCCGATCGAGGTCAGGAACACGGCCTCGAGCAGGAACTGCCAGAGAATCTCCCGCCGGCGCGGCGCCGAGCGCCTTGCGGATGCCGATCTCGCGCGTCCGCTCGGTGACCGAGATCGTCATGATGGCCATCACGCCGATGCCGCCGACCATGAGCGCGATCGACGAGATCACGACGAGCGCCAGGAAGATCGCGCGGCGTGAACTGGTCGAAGATGTTCATGATCGTGTCCGGCGGTCACGATGTCGAAGTCGTTCTCCTGATCCGACCTTCAGCCGGTGCCGCGCGCGCATCACCTCCTGAACTTCGCTCGATCAGCTGCTCGCGCGGCACGCCCGGATAGCCGACGACGCCCATGAACAGGAAGCGCTGGAGATAGCCGCGGATGCGCGGGCACGTCGAACGACTTGTCGTACGTCGTCGGACGGGATCACCGCGAACGCGTCCGGGTCGCCGCCGAGCAGGCTGGGCCGCTTGCCCATCACGCCGATGACGGTGAACTCCTGCCTCGTTCATGCGGACGTTCTTGCCGATCGGATCGGTCGCGGGAAACAGCGTCTGCGCCGACGCTGTAGCCCGAGCACCATCACGTTGCGCCGGTGATCCACCTCGAAGGGGCTGAAGAACCGGCCCGAGTCCATCCCGATGTAGTTGATGTCGGCGAAGTTGCGCCGATGACGCCGATCACCGGAATCAGCTTCGTCGAGATGCCGCCGATACGACAGCCGCTGCGGATCCGAGCCGGGGCCGTTGCCGAGCTGCCAGCCCGACGATCATCGCCGACGGCGCGCCGGCCTTGATGGCCTTGCGCGTCCTCCTCGGTGATGTTCGGGCCGCTTGATCACCTCGAGGAAGCTCCTTGCCGCTCGCGAAGCTGCTGATGCTCGAACTTCGCGACGATAGACGGTGTTGGCGCCGAGCTGGTTGATCAGCGCCTCGAACTGGTCGCCGAAGCCGCGGATGAGCGAGCGTCATGCCGACGATCGACGTCACGCCGATGACCACGCCGAGCACCGTCAGCGCCGAGCGCAGCTTGTTGTTCGCAGCGTGTCGACGGCCATCGACCAGGACTTCCGGCGAGCAGGCCGACCCGGAGGCGCGCCATCTATTCCCTCCTCAGCGCTTCGATCGGATCGAGCGATGCGCGGCGCGGCATCGCCGGATACAGGCCGAAGAACATGCCCGACAACGGCCGTCATGCCGAGGCCGAGCGGCACCGACCAGGGCTCGATGCGCGCCGGAATCGGCGTGAGCGTGCGACGCCAGCATCGCGACGCCGAAGCCGAGCAGCGTGCCGACGCAGCCCGCCGACCATCGACAGCGTCGTCGACTCGGTGAGGATCTGCCAGACGATGTCGCGCCGCTTGGCGCCGAGCGCCTTGCGCAGGCCGATCTCGCGCGTCCGCTCGGACACCACCATCAGCATGATGTTCATGATGACGATGCCGCCGACGACGAGCGACAGCGAGACGACGCCGATGAGGATCGCGAAGGCGCCCTGCGAGAACCGTCTGTCCAGAGGTTCATCAGCGTGTCGGACGTGACATGCCGAAGTTGTCGGCGTCGCGCGGCCGCAGGTGCCGCTGCACGCGCAGCGCGACGCGCGCCGCGTCCATCGCCGGCTCGCACGCAGCTCGGGCTGCACCGGCTTGACCGTGATCTCGAGCGATCGCCGCGAGCCGAACAGCCGCTGGAACGCGCCGAGCGGAATCAGCGACGAACTCGTCCTGCGAGTTGCCGAAGACCGACCCCTTCTTCTCGCTGACGCCGAGCACGATGAAGTGCATCCCGTTGACCTGGATCGACCTGGTCGATCGGGTTGCGGCCCTTGAACAGCTTGTCGGCGGTGTCCCAGCCGAGCACGGCGACGTTGCGCGCGCGGTCCGACCTCCATCCGGCGTCGGCAGCCGTCCCGATCTCGGCCGCGTAGCCGCTGAACTCCTCGTAGTCGGCCGTGACGCCGCGCACCTGCGTCGCCTCGAGCGACTCGTGTCGCCCCAGCGAGACGTTGGCGCGCGGCGCCGGACTCGGCCATCACGCGCGTCGATGCAGCGTCGGATCGAACGCCTCGATCGCCTCGGCGTCCAGCATCGTCACGTTCGGGTTCCGGCGCCACGCCGTGCGCTCTTCCTCTTCGTCGGTGATGACGCCGACCTTCTCCACCTTGAACGTGCCGACGCCGACGTCCTTCAGGATCGCGTCGGCGACGTAGCTGTTCATGCCCTGCAGCAGCGACACGACGGCGATGATCGACGTGACACCGCCGACGATGTTGCCGAGCACCATCATGAGCGAACGGATCTTGTTCACCCAGATGGACGAGAGCGCGATGCCGATCGCGTCGAAGAATCTGGAGTCATGTGCATGCGGGGCTGAAGCCGCTGCCGCATCGCTGGGTTACGTGGCTCTTCTTCTTGTCCTTGTCCTTCGTGCTCGATCTTCACCTCGTCGCCGTCCTTCAGGTTGCGCACCGTTGTTGAACGGTCCGGTGATGACCTGATCGCCATCCTTCAGACCCGAGAGTACCTCGAAATACTTGTCGCCGGCGATGCCCACCTTCACCGGGACGAACTGCGCTTCGCTTCGCGTTGACGCATCGCGAAGACGCCCTCGACTTCCTTCCGCGTCTGGCCGGGCTTCAGCTCGGCCTGCGGCTGCGGCGCCGGCGTCGCTCGCCTTCGGCTCGCCGCTTCGCCTTCGGGTCCTTCTGCTCCGCGCACGATCGCGCCAGACTTGGTCGAAGACGACCTCGCGGGCCGCCATCGCCTGAATCGGCACCGACAGCGCTCTGCTGCGCGTCGCGGTCGGTGATCTCCGCCGAGCAGGTGAACCCGGGCCGGACTTCCGGGATCTGCCCGTCGATCGCAATCTTCACCTTGAAGTTCGTCGCCTGCTGGCCCGCCGACGTGCGCCGTGGTCTGCTGGATCGGGCTGTTGCCGATCTCGGTGACCTTGCCGGTGAACGTGCGGTCCGGCAGCGCGTCGATCGTGATCTTCGGCCGTCTGTCCGAGGCGCACCGACGGAATGTCGGTCTCGTCCACCTCGACCTCGGCCTGGATGACCGACATGTCGGCGACGGTGAGCAGCATGCGTGCCGGCGTTGTTCATCGTGCCGACGACGACGTTTTCACCCTCCTCGATGTTGCGGCGGGTGACGATGCCGTCGAAGGGCGGCGATGAGCGTCACCTGCCGCAGGTTGTAGCGGCTGGTGTCGAGCGAGGCGGCCTCCTGATTGATCATCTGCTCGCTGCGAGTTCACGTCGGTCTCGCGGGCCTGCCAGCTCCGTCTGCGCGGACCTTCAGGTCGTTCTCCGACGCGATCGAGGTTGCTCTTTCGTCGTCAGCTGCTGGGACCACAGGTCGCGCTGCCGCTTCACCTGGTCGCGCGCCAGCTGCGAGGTTCGCCTTCGCCGGTCTCGACGTTCACGCTGGGCCTGCGCGAGGCCGGCCCGAGCCGCTGCGACCGCGGCCTCGCCGCGTTGCACCGTGCCGCGCAGCGCGTTCGGATCGATCTCGAGCGAGGAACTGGCCCGCCTTCACGCGGTCGCCTTCCTCCACGGCCAGCCGGGTCACGCGACCCATCTGCACGGCGCTGATGTTCACGAAACCGCTTCGCCTGGATCGTGCCCGACGCCGTGACGATGGCCTCCAGGTCACGCTTCTTGCACCCTCGGCGTTGATCGTGACGGCGTCGCTTCTTCTTGAAATAGAAGTTGGCGCCGGCCACCGCGCCGAGCAGGACGATGACCGACGAGAGCGATGAACCACTTCTTCCGGAACACGCGAGCATGCCTCCTGGCCGGGCTGAAGCTCGGCCCGCGCTATTCCACTTCGACCGTGCGACCCTGGGACCTACCCCTTCATGAACGTCGCGCCGATGAGCGCGATCACGACGTAGATCCCCATGAAGCGTCCAGAAGATCGGCGCGGTCTTCCGCTGGTAGAGCACACCGAGTCCGATGGCCGTGACGAGCAGGTCCCAGATGATGAACATGTCCGAACCAGCCGAGCAGCGCGCGCCACGAAGTTGGTGTCGTCCAGGAACGACTGCACGAACACGCCGAGGATGGGTCGCGCTCGTCATCGATTCCCGGAAATAATTCAGGGGCACGACGAAGCAGAGCGTCCTGCAGGCGGATGTTAGATCGCGCCGCCATGCGTCGGTCACTGGCAAGCGTCTGCTTGAAGGGTGGCGTCCCCGCGAGCATCGCGTTGAAGACGCCGAAAACAGGATGCCAGTGATAGGAAGGTGAAGGATCAGGGCTGATGATCAGCGTGGCGACGCGACCACGATGATGACCCGATCATCGATTGTTCCCGCTGCTCGATTCCGTCGATCTGCGCCTGCGTCACGCTGCCGGCCCATCGCTCCGTCTGGTGGATCTGCTGCGACCATCGCGTCCTGTCCGACTTTCGTGCTCAGGAAGGCGTATTGCGCCAGCGGCGATGGTGAGCGTGACGACCGCCATCGCGCCAGATCTTTCCACATGGGCTGCGCCACAATCGCGGCGAACGTGTCACGCGGAGAGAAGATGACACCAGCCAGACGGGCAAACACGTTGCTCGAGGCGGGGGCGGCAATCGCCCCGTGGCGACCTGGTCAGTCATGACGGACCTTCCCTGGGTTGTGCGCACCGGTTGTCGGAGTGGGTGGTCAGAGGACGGCTCTGGGACGAAAAAGACTGATTGTATATACGCCGCACACGCCGAGGTTGTTTCCCGAAACCGAACACTCGTGATGCTATCAATATGATATCACATCCTGGGCTGGCCGAGCTAAAGCTCAGGCCCTACGCTAATCAGTACCGCCGCGGCCGAGCTAAAGCTCGGCCCATCATCCAGGACAGTCCCCGCCGATCCGTAGGGGCACAGTCCCACTGCTTCTCTTGGTCCTCATCGGGCTGGCGCCAACGGCCAGTGCCCAGTCCTTCAACCTGCGTCGGCAGCGCGCCGGGGCATGGGCGGCGCCTTCCGTCGCCGTCGCCGACGACGCGTCTGCGACGTGGTGGAATCCCGCGGGCCTTCTAACTCGCTGATTGTGGACGGCGTTGTCGATTTTCAATCGGACGGGTTCATCGACCCGCAGCCAACGCGATTTCTGGAAGAGTGCAGGCGCGCGCAATGGCAGTTTCGGCCTCGCGTTCGCCTTCCGGCCCGTCGGCGTGAGCTACTACCGCCGCGGCAGTCAGGCCTCGAACCGACTACAGCGCAGGCGGCTCCCGGCCGACAAGATCCGGGACCGCCCCGCTCGCGCGGTCGCTCCTGAGCCAGCAGCGTCGGCGTCAGCCTCGTCCAGTCGATCGGCGACGCCTCGTCGTTGGCGGCACGGTCCGGCTCGTGTGGGGCAGTGTCGCGACCGGTTCCGGCGTCGGCGACCGACCCGGATGCGGCCCTCGACGCGGTCGGGGACGCCAGTGGCCGGAGTCGACGCACGGCGACGTGGATCTGGGCGCGCTCCGTGCGCCTGTCGCGGAGTGCGCGTCGGCGTGACAGCGCGCAATCTGGCGGCGCCAGGTACGGGCCGACGACGGCCTGGTGTGGCGGGTGGACCGAGCAGTCCGTGTCGGTGTCGCTGTCGTCGGCGATGCGGACCGGGCAGAACGGCAGGTGTGGACCCGTGGCGTGTGACGCCCCGGATCCTGACTGCGCGAACGGACGCCGATTGGCGATCGGCGGGAGCTCGCGTTGGCGTCGAGCGCTGATCCACAGCCGGCGTGTGGGACTGCGAGGCGGCCTCCACGTCAGCACCGTCGACGACGCGAGGCCGGCTGTGGCCGGCGGCGCCAGCGTGATGTTGAGTCGCGGCCTCTGGGTCGAAGGCCAGGCAGTCGGGGCGCGGATCGCGCATCCCGCGGCGGGCTCTCCGCCCACGTGATGTTTTTGAACCGAATCAGAGACTGAAGCGCGCCTCACATGGCCGTCCGCATCGGCGAACTGCTTCTCAAAGAGAAGCGCATCACCCCTGAGCAGCTGCAGGAGGCGCTGGCCTATCAGAAGGCCAACGGGGGCAAGCTCGGCCTCAATCTGGTCAAGCTCGGGTTCGTCAAGGACGAGGAGATCACGGCGCTGCTCAGCAAGCAGTACGGCGTTCCCTCGATCAACCTCCACGCAGTTCGAGATCGATCCGGCCGTCATCAAGCTGATCCCGGCCGAGACCGCGCAGAAGTATCAGATCATCCCGCTCAGCCGCGCCGGCGCCACGCTGACGATCGCGATGACGGATCCGACCAACGTCTTCGCCATGGACGACATCAAGTTCATGACGGGCTACAACGTCGAGCCGGTCGTCGCGTCAGAGACGGCGCGGTCAACGACGCCATCGAGCAGCTACTACGCAGCTGCGGCAGCCAGCGGCGCGAAGCACGGCGCGGCGCCGACCAGCGGCGCGAGCGCGCTCGACGCTGGCGACCAAGGCGCTCGAGGAGATGCCGCCGCCGGCGACGCGGCGACGTCGAGGTGCTCGAGGAGCTCGAGGAGATCAGCGCCGAGACGCTCGCAGCGGCAGGGCGAGGAAGCGCCGGTCATCAAGCTCGTGAACGTCATCCTGATGTCGGCCATCCAGAAGGGCGCGAGCGACATCCACATCGAGCCGTACGAGAAGGAATTCCGCGTCCGGCTACCGCGTCGACGGCATCCTCTACAACATCATGGCGCCGCCGATGAAGTTCCGCGATGCGATCACCTCGCGCATCAAGATCATGGCGAAGCTCGACATCGCCGAGAAGCGCCTGCCGCAGGACGGCCGCATCAAGATCCGCTTCGCCGACAACGGCGCAGCCAAGGACATCGACTTCCGCGTCTCGCTGCCTGCCGACGCTCTTCGGCGAGAAGATCGTCATGCGTCTGCTCGACAAGGACAAGCTGATGCTCGACATGACGAAGCTCGGCTTCGAGTCCGAGTCGCTCGCGCAAGTTCGAGGCGGCGATCCGGCAAGCCGTGGGGCATGGTGCTCGTGACCGGGCCCGACCGGCAGCGGCAAGACCAACACGCTCTACTCGTCGATCTCGCGGATCAACACGCCCGAGACCAACATCATGACCGCCGAGGACCCGGTCGAGTTCAACCTCGTCGGCGTCAACCAGGTCCAGGTGCGCGAGAACATCGGCCTCAACTTCGCCGCCGCGCTGCGCAGCTTCCTGCGGCAGGACCCGAACATCATCCTGGTCGGCGAGATCCGCGACTTCGAGACGGCCGAGATCGCCGTCAAGGCGGCGCTCACGGGCCACCTCGTGCTCTCGACGCTGCACACCAACGACGCGCCGAGCACGGTCAACCGCCTGATGAACATGGGCATCGAGCCGTTCCTCGTCGCCAGCTCGGTGAACCTGATCTGCGCGCAGCGCCTCGGTGCGCCGCGTCTGCAGCAACTGCAAGCAGCCGCAGCACACGCCTCGCTGCCGGCGCTCGATTCAGGCCGGCTACTCGCCCGAGGATGCGCAGTCCGTCGACACCGATGCACGGGGCCGGCTGCGAGAAATGCAACAACACGGGCTACAAGGGCCGCGTCGGCCTGTCGATGAAGTGATGGAAGTCACCGATGAACTTCGTGAGCTCGATCCTCGTCGGCGCCTCGGCCCTCGAGCTGCGGCGCAAGGCGATCGACGACGGGATGATCACGCTCCGCCAGAGCGGCCTGATCAAGGTGAAGGCGGGCGCTCACGACGATCGAAGAAGTGGCGCGAGAGACAGTCGAAGTAGAGTGCCAGCAGTCGGCTAAGCTGACGCTGGACGACTGAGCTAGAGCCGAAGCTAGAAAGCGAGTCAAGCCAATGCCAACGCTGCCTGAACTGCTGAAGACCACGGTGGACCTGAACGGGTCGGACCTGCACCTGACCACGGCCACTCCGCCGCAGGTGCGTGTACGGCGAAGCTCCAGCGCCTCGAGCACACCGGAGTTGACGGCGGCGGAGACCAAGCAGCTCGCGCACAGCGTGCTGACCGACCAGCAGAAGAAGCGCTTCGAGGAGGCGCTCGAGCTCGACTTCTCGTTCGGCATCAAGGGCATGGCGCGCTTCCGCTGCAACATGTTCAACCAGCGCGGCGCCGTGGCCGCCGTCTACCGGCTGATTCCCGAGCGATCCGCCGCTTCGAGGAGCTGAACCTGCCGCAGGTCCTCGCGACGCTGGCCGATCGTCCGCGCGGTCTCGTGCTGGTGACCGCGGCCCGACCGGCAGCGGCAAGTCGACGACGCTCGCCGCGATGCTCGACAAGATCAACGCCGAGCGGAGGGAACACATCCTCACGATCGAGGACCCGATCGAGTACATCCACCAGCACAAGGGCTGCCTGGTGAACCAGCGCGAGGTCCACAGCGACACGCAGAGCTTCGCGCTGCGCCCTGCGCGCCGCGCTCCGTGAGGACCCCGACGTGGTGCTCATCGGCGAAATGCGGGACCTCGAGACCATCGAGTCCGCGCTGCGCATCGCCGAGACAGGCCACCTGACGCTGGCGACGCTGCACACGAACTCGGCGTCCCAGACCATCAACCGCATCATCGACGTCTTCCCGGCGCACCAGCAGGGCCAGATCCGCACGCAGCTCTCGCTGGTGCTCGAAGGCATCGTCTGTCAGGCGCTGCTGCGCGAAGGTCGGAGGCGGACGCGTGGTGTCGCTCGAGATCATGGTCCCGACGCCGGCCATCCGGAACCTGATTCGCGAGGACAAGGTGCACCAGATCTACTCGGCCATGCAGACCGGCCAGGAGAAGGTGGGCATGCAGACGGCCAACCAGTCGCTGGCCAGCCTGCACCTGGCCGGGCAAGATCACGCTGGAAACCGCGCTCCTGGCCAGCTCGAATCGCGACGAGCTGCAGGAAATGATCAACCGCGGCGTGGGGATCGTCCCCGGCGCCGGAATGTCGGGCCGGCCACTGCGGCCGGCGGCCGTGCGGCCGATAGGTAGATAGAGGACTGAGTAGGCGCACGACGGCACGACGGGGACGGGGATACCTCAGCAATGCCCACTTTTGCTTTCAGCGGCCGGACCCGATCCGGCGAAACCGTGACGGGCGAGCGCGTTGGCGACACGATCGATGCGGTCGTCGCCATGCTCCGCCGTGAGCAGGTGCTCGTCACCAAGGTCGTCTCCGGTCAAGGCGCAAGGCCGACGCCGCGCCGAAGAAGGGCGAAGCTCGGGAAGTCGGCGTCGCCCAAGAGCCTCGCCATCTTCACGCGCCAGTTCTCGGTCATGATCGACGCCGGCCTGCCGCTGGTGCAGTGTCTCGAGATCCTGGGCAGCCAGGACCCGGACGCCAACTTCGCGCGCGACGATCCTGCAGGTCCGCGCCGACGTCGAGAACGGCGCAGTCGCTGGCCGACGCGATGCGGAAGCACCCGAAGGCGTTCGACGCGCCTGTTCACGCAACATGGTGGCGCGCGGGCGAGGCAGGCGGCATCCTCGACACCGATCCTCAAGCGCCTGGCGACCTACATCGAGAAGGCCGTCAAGCTGCAGAGCCAGGTCAAGTCCGCGATGATCTATCCGGTCGCGGTCATCGTCATCGCCGGCGTCGTCGTCGGCGGCGATCCTCTGGAAGGTCATTCCGACCTTCGCCGGGATGTTCGCGTCGCTCGGCGCGGAGCTTCCGCTGCCGACGCGCATCGTCATCGCGCTGAGCGATCTGCTCGTGCAGTTCGGCTGGATCGGGCCTCGTGGCGATGGTGCCTGCTCGGGTGGGCCTTCAAGAGCTACTACGCGACCGACGAACGGGCCGTCGCGTGATCGATGCGCATCGTGCTGAAGCTCGCCGATCCTCGGCCTGCATCATGCGCAAGATCGCCGTGGCCCGGTTCTGCCGCACGCTGTCGACCCTCATCGCCTCGGGCGTGCCGATTCTCGACGGCCTCGACATCACCGCGCACACGTCGGGCAACGCCATCGTCGAGGACGCGATCCTGGCGACCAGGAAGAGCATCGAGGCGCGGCAACACGCATCGCGGCTCCGCTCAAGGAGACCAACGTGTTCCCGTCGATGGTGGTGCAGATGATCAGCGTCGGCGAGACCACGGGCGCGCTCGACACGATGCTCAGCAAGATCGCCGAGTTCTACGAGGAGGAAGTCGACACGGCCGTCGCCGGCGCTGCTGACGCTGCTCGAGCCCGATGATGATCGCGTTTCTCGGCGTCATCGTCGGCGGCATCGTCGTCGCGATGTATCTGCCGATCTTCGATCTGTATCAGCAAGCTGGCCGGCTGAGCGCCAGCACACCACCGTGGCTGGATCCGAGCGCCGGCGCCGGTTGGTTTGGCATCATCTGGGCCCGCGTCTTCGTCAGCACCTTGCTGATGGGCTCGGCCGTGATCTCTCCAGATCACGAAGCCGGGCTCACTGCCGATCGATCCGTTCTTCTTCCTGATCGGCCTGACGTACTGCCTGAGCGTGCTGCTATGTCACCTCGCTCAACTACGTCGATCGGTCGCGCCGTGGCTGGATCGACCTGCAGTTTGCCCCTCGACGCCTGCACGGTCACTGCCTTCATCTACTTCACGGGCGGGGTCACCAGCTACTTCGCGCTGCTCTACGTCCTGCCGATCATCGGCGTGGCCTCGCTCAAAGTTCCGCTCGGGCAGCATGCGCGTGGCGATACTGAGCGCGGGCCTCTACGGGGCGGCTGGCCGTCGCGGCCTACATGGGCGGACCGGGCTCACATCGGGGGCCTGTGGATGCACGACATGCGGCCGCTGCTGCCCCGCTGCGCGTGGCCACTCTGGCCGTCGGCGCCGACGCCATCGCACTGGTGGCGGTGGCGCTGCTCGCGGGATCGCTCGCTGAACGCCTGCAGAGCGCCAACGCGCGGCTCGAGGGACGCCTCCCTGGCGCTGGCCGACTCTGCAGGCCTTCAACCAGCACGTCATCGACAGCATGACGAGCGGTCTTGTCACCACCGATCGCGCGGGGCGCATCCTCACGTTCAACCGCGCCGCCGAAGCCATCATCGGCCGCGACGCCACCCAGGTCGTTGGGATGAAGGCGGCCGACGTGCTGCAGTTTCCCGACGAGTTCAACGGCGTGCTGGCGCGCAACCTGGGCGGCGAGCGCGCGCGGCGCGCCGACTACACCTATCGGACCGGCGATGGCGCCGTCGTCGACATCGGCCTCAGCGCTCACGCACCTGGTAACGCCCGACGGCCATGCAGGGCTTCCTGCTGACGTTCCAGGACGTCACCGAGATGCGCCGCCTCGAGCGCGACGCGCGCACTCGTCAGCGCCTGGCGGCCGTCGGCGATGGCCGCGGGCATCGCTGCACGAGATTCACCAATCCGCTTGCCTCGATGCGCGGCTCGATTCAGGTGCTGCGTTGCCGAGCTGCGACCTCTCAAACGAGCAGGCGCGCCTGATGGACATCGCGTCATGCGCGAGTCGGATCGGCTGAACGATACGATTCGCTCGTTCCTGTCCTACGCGCGCCCGCAGCCGCCTCGCCGCCGGGCCCGTCGACGCCGGCCGCCTGCTGCGCGATACGGCCATCCTGCTTCGCCAACAGTCCCGAGGTCCTCGCCGCGCATCGCATCGATCTCGACGCGCCCGATGCCGGTCCGATCGTCCATGGCGACGATGGGCCAGATCCGCGCAGGTGGTGTGGAACCCTGGCCACCAACGGCCTGCGGGCCCATGCCGGAGGCGGACGGCTCGTGCTGCGCGCGCGCGGGAGCGAGGGCCACCGAAACGGGCGAGACGCGCGTCGCCATCGAGGTGGCCGACGAGGGCGTCGGCATCGCGCCGATCAGCTCGACACGCTGTTCAGCCGTTCCGCGGCTTCCTTCCCTGGTTCCGGCCTCGGCCTCGCCATCGTCGCACCGCATCGTGTCAGCGACCATCGCGGGCGAGGTGCGGTGGAGATCAGTGCGGAAGGGCATGGAGCGGGCGTACTGGCTGGTGATGAGTCTGCGCCTGGCGCAAAGGTGCCGGGTGCGCAAGTGCGCAAAGTGCGCAAGGTGCCCAAGGTGCTGCGCTAGAGGCCGTTGCTGCGGAGGCGTCATCCGATGAGCGCTGATGGCCGGATGGCGACGCTGCCGGATACTAGCGAGAGACATCCACAGGGCAACCCTTCCCAGATGAGATCCCAGAAGCTGGTTTCTGGTCCGTGGCCACAGGCTCCGCAGGAGCCGCGCGAGAGCGTCGCGCGGCGGGCACTGCCGCGCGTACTGGTCGCTGACGACGAGCGCTCGATGCGGGAGCTGCTGGCGATCGTCCTGAGGCGCGAGAGGCTACGAGGTGATCGTCGCCGAGAACGGGCGAGGCGGCGCTCGACGTGCTCGCGAAGGGTGCGGTGGATCTGCTCATCTCCGACATCAAGATGCCCGACATGAGCGGCGTCGAGGTGCTGCGCGCGGCGAAGGCCGCCGACGCGTCGCTGCCCGCGATCATGATGACGGCGTTTGCGAGCACCGAGACCGCCGTCGAGGCGATGCGGCTCGGCGCGTGCGATTACCTCATCAAGCCGTTCGACGTCGACGAGCTGAAGCTGAAGGTGCGAGAGAAGGTCGAGGCGCGACAGCTGCGGCAGGAGAACGTGCTGCTGAAGCGCGCGCTCAACCAGCCGCACGTCATGGCTGGCATCATCGGCCGCAGCTCCACGATGCTGGCGCGTGTTCGATCTGATCGAGTCGGTGGCCAAGACCACCAGCACCGTGCTCGTGACCGGCGAATCGGGCACGGGCAAGGAGCTGGTCGCCCGCGCGCTGCACTTCCACTCGCTGCGCCGCGATCGGCCGTTCGTCGCGCTGAACTGCGGCGCGCTGCCCGAGACGCTGCTCGAATCGGAGCTGTTCGGCCACATGCGCGGCGCGTTCACCGGCGCGCGAATCGACCAAGAAGGGCCTGGTCGAGGTCGCGCGAGCGCGGCGACGATCTTCCTCGACGAGATCGGCGAGATGACGCCGATGATGCAGGTCAAGCTGCTGCGCGTCCTGCAGGAGCGGCAGTTCCGCCGCGTCGGCGGCACCGAGCGAGATCAGCGCCGACATCCGCGTGATCGGCGGCGACCAACCAGGACCTGCCGAAGCTCGTCGCGGAAGGGCGGTTCCGCGAGGACCTCTACTACCGGATCAACGTCATCCCGATTCAGCTGCCGCGCGCTGCGCGAGCGACGCGAGGACATCCCGCTCATCGCCGAGCACTTCCTCGCGAAGCTACCGCGAGCAGATGGGGAAGACCGTGACGCGGCATCACGCACGAGGCGATGGTGCTGCTCGAGCGGCACACTGGCCGGGCAACATCCGCGAGCTCGAGAACGTGATCGAGCGCGCCGTGGCCTCGAGCGGACGCCGGCGATCCTGGCCGAGAGCCTGCCGCCGCCAGATCCGGGGCTGCCATGGATCCGACCTCCTCGGCGCCTGGCGACGTGGCGTCGCTGCCGAAGCCGGATTCGACCTCGAACAGCACGTCCAGAGACGTGGAACGGCGCTACCTGGCGCAGGCGCTGGAGCGGGCCGGCGGCGTGCAGGTGCGCGCGGCGGAGCTGCTCGGCATGAGTTTCCGGTCGTTCCGCTACTACGCGAAGAAGTACCGCCTGAAGTAGGCAGTCTTTGGCGCACTCCCGCGGATCGCGGTCGACATTTTCTGCCAAACGTCGGCTGACAGGGATTGTCGGTGGACCGGCATCCTCATGGAGGCATGCCAGCCGAAACGTGCCCGTCAGGCGTCGTCGATAAATCGAGTGATCGCAAGGCGATAAGTGGTTTCGACCGGGGAGGCCGGCAGGCTGGCACCCCGGTTGCTTTTCTCCCGGACGTCGACGGCCGCCAGATGTCTCTGGCGACCGGACGGCGGCTGTCAACAGCCCGCATTGAATCAAGGGTTCAGATCCGGAAGATTAACGGAACAACGAGGAGAGACATAGTCATGAAGCTGCGCAACCAGAAGGGTTTCACGCTCATCGAGCTGCTGATCGTCGTGGCGATCATCGGCATCATCGCCGCCATCGCGGTGCCCGGGCCTGCTCCGCGCCCGCATGTCGGGCAACGAGACGTCGGCGATCGGTTCGCTGCGCGCCATCCACAGCAGCGAGACGAACTTCTTCGCCAACTGCGGCGCCGAACAACTACGCGCGACTCGCTGGTCGGGTCTGTTCACGCCTCCGACGGCCGGCGGCGACGGTCGTTCATCAGCGCCGACCTGTCGACAGACCCGGCGCTATCAAGAGCGGCTACATCCGTTGCGGTGACGCCTGGTCGCGGCGACGCCACGCCTGCGCTGGTCTGCAACGGCGCGACACGCGTGGCGGCGACCTTCGCGGCGACTGCGCGACCCGATCACGCATGGGCAGCACCGGCGAGCGCCGCTTCCACATCAACGGCTCGGGCGCGATCTACTGGGACATGACCGCCATCACGGCCGCCCAGATCGGTGCGCCGGCGTGCGGGTCAGATTCTCCAGTAACTGTCTCGGGGTTGCACCACAGACGGGGAGGTTCGCGCAGCGGCGCTCCCCGTTTCCTTGCTGCCGTGGCCGCGAGGACTTCAGTCCTGCGTGACTCGACGACGCGCGGTTGACAGTGCCGGAGAGCGCGGCATCGTACCATCGCCCTATATGACCCGTCGCACTGGGCCTGGCCTCTGCTGCTGGCACTGCTCGCCCTGGGCGCCTCGTCGGCCTGCCGCCGTCATCCACTACCACCTGCTGTCTCGATCGGCGTATCACAGCGCCTGCGACATCAGCGCGACGATGGAGCTGCTCGCAGGTGTACGAGAGCCAGTGCTGGCGCGTTTCGCGGCGATGCCGGTGGCCGTCGGCGGCGTGGTGTGGACGCGTCCGTGACGCCTGCTGGTCGTGGCCGGGCTGGTCGCTCGGACGTCGTGCGGCCGCGAGTTCGCTGCGCGGCGTGCCCGAGGCTACGTGTTCGCCGCTCGCGGTGCCGGGCCTCTCCGTCGTGCCTCTATCTGGCGTACGCGTCGCTGTTCGTGCTCAAGGCCTATCTGCATCTTCTGTCTCATCACATATGTCGCCGTCGTCGGGCATCTTCCTGGTGTCCGGCGCGGCTGCGGATGGATCCATGACCGATCTCCACGTCAACGCCCGTCGTGATCTGAAGTCGCTCGCTGCTCGCCCGTCGGCCTGCTGGTCTCGGGCCTGTTCGTCGCGGGCGCGGTGGCGCTCGTCGCGCTGTTCCCGCCGCCAGGTGGACGCCACCGACGGCGCCGGCGCCGGCGCCAGCGCCGCTCACCACCGAGCAGCAGACCGAGTTCGAGCCGCTGAGTACGAGGCCCTGCCGCGCGTGCCGGTCGCCGTGCCGACCGACGGCGCGAAGGTGCTGATCGTCAGGTTCAACGACTACCAGTGCCCGCCGTGCCGGATGACGTGGGAACAAGTACAGCCGGTCATCGCCGAAATGCCAGGGCATGTATCCCGGCGAAGGTGAAGTTCGTGACGAAGGACTTCCCGCTGGATCCCGAATGCAACGTGAACACGCCGCAGGGCATGCACCAGTCGTCGTGCGAGGCCGCCGCCGCTGTCAGGATGGCGCGGGCCAAGAGGCGCGGGCCGAGGCGATGGAGGAGTGGCTGTTTGCCAACCAGCCGCAGCTCACGCCGGACCTGGTGAAGCAGGGCAGTGCGCAGCGTGGGCGGGGTCACCGACTTCGACGCCCAGTACTGAAGGTCCTCGAGCTGGTGAAGAGCGACATCGCCATGGGCGCCGCGCTGCAGGTGTACGCACTCCCACGTTTTTCATCAATGGGGGTAAGGATTCCGATCGTCAAGCCCGAGTAAGCTGATCAGGCGATTGCATACGAGCTGAAGCATTGAGTTGGCCGGGCTGAAGTTCGGCCGGACCTGCTCGTGAGGATCGCTCGTACAGGCATGACCGCTGCGATCGAAACCGACGAACTCACCAAGGATTACAAGGTCGGCTTCTGGCGGCCGAGGCCCTACCGGGCGCTCGACCGCCTGACGCTTGCACGTCGAGCCCGGCGAGGTGTTCGGCTTTCTCGGGCCGAACGGCGCTGGCAAGACCACCACACTCAAGCTGCTGATGCAGCTGGTGTTCCCGACCTCTGGCCGGGCCGCCATCCTCGGGCAGCCCGTGGGCGACCTCGAAGGTGCGCGCGGCGGATCGGCTACCTTCCGGAGAACCCGCAAACTTCTACGACAACCTGACGGCCGAGGAGCTGCTGACCTACTTCGCGTCGCTGTTCGAGCTACGCCGCCTGCCGACTGCCGCGCGCGCGTCGCCGGCTGCTCGACGAGGTCGGCCTCGGCGCCGAGCGGCGCCTGCAGCTCCGCAAGTTCTCGAAGGGCATGATCCAGCGCGTCGGGATCGCGCAGGCGCTCGTCAACGATCCCGACGGTGATCTTTCTGGACGAGCCGATGTCGGGGCTCGATCCGCTCGGCCGCCGCGACGTTCGGCGCGCTCATCCTCAAGCTGCGCGACCGCGGCACGACGGTGTTCTTCAGCTCGCACATCCTGTCGGACGCCGAATCGCTCTGCAGCCGCGTCGCGATCGTCGCCGGTGGGCGGCTGGCCGACCATCGGCCGCCTGCAGCGACATGGCCAGCGTTGCAGATTCGCGGCTGGGAAGTCGTGGTCGCGCGGGCGTCGCGCGCGAGCCTGCTCGCGACGCTCGGCGCCAGGGGCGATCAGCGGCCACCTCGGTCGCGGAGGGCCGATACGCCTTCGAGCTGCCGGCCGAGCCGCGCGCCCGAAGCCGTTGTCGCGGAGCTCTCGGCGGCTGGCGCGGCGCTGCGTGTCCGTCAACGCCGCTGCACGCGACACGCTCGAGGACGTCTTCGTCCAGCAGGTCGCGCGAAGCGCCGGACCGATCGCGGCCAGGGCGCTGATGAACGTCGCGACGCTCCGCCGCATCGCGCTGGCCGTGTTCCGCGAATCGGTCCGCGACCGGCGTGCTCTACAACCTGGTCGGCTTCGCGCTGCTGCGTGATGGGCGCCTCGTATCCTGATCGGCCAGCTCACGGCGCGGGCAGGACGTGAAGATCATCAAGGACCTCGGCCTGGCGGCGACGTCGATCTTCGGCCTCTTCATCGCCGTCTTCATCGGCATCGGCCTGGTGTCGAAGGAAGTCGAACGGCGCAGCATCTACAGCCTGATCGCCAAACCGGTCCGCCGCTCGAGCTCGATCCTCGGCAAATACGCCGGCCTCGTGCTCACGATCGCCGTCAACGTCGCGGTGATGACGGCGGTCGCAGTTACTCGTGCTCGGCTACATGATCGTGGATGGAGACCGAGGCGTTCAAGCAGAGCTGGGAGGCGCCGGCGACCGACCCGCGGATGCTCGTCGGCGGTCGTGCTGATCGTCGTCCAGCTGATGCTGGTCATGGCGCATCGCGCTGTTCTTCTCCACGTTTGCCGAGCCGCTGCTGGCTCGGCGGTCGTTCACGCTCGCCCTGCTACGTCGCCGGGCACTTCAGCGCCGATCTCGAAGCACTTCGACGTGCGTCGTCGGCGACTCGCCGGTGCGGTTCATCACGACGCGGCCTCTACTACCTGCTGCCGAATCATGGCGATCGTTCGACGTCAAGAACGCCGTCGTGCACGCCCAGCCGGTGCCGCCGGCGCACGCTGGCGTGGCGACGCGCATACGGCGCGTGCTACATCGTGGCGCTGGTCGCGGCCGCCGTCTGGATCTTCGGGCGGCGGGACTTCAAGTAGATCGCGCTGCGCACGGTCCTGCTCGCCCTCATCGTCGCCGCCGGCCTCGCAGGCGCGATTGCGATGCAGTCGCGCGCGCGATCGCTGGTTTCCCGGGTAGCGCCTCACCCGTCGACGAGCTCTACTTCTCGTCGGGCGAGGCGCTCGGGCGCATGGCGCTGTCGTACAGTCGCTGCTGGCGGACGTCTACTGGATTCGCGCCGTGCAGTAAACTTCGGCGGCACGCGTCTCGAGGCATGAAGAACGGCGTGATGCCGGCGCCCGGCAGCGGCCGCTACAGTTACGACCTGCTCTACCCGCTGCTCGACGTGGCGACGACGCTCGATCCCTCGTTCAACATCGCGTATCGCTTCGGCGCGACGTTCCTGGCCGAAGGCTATCCCAACGGGCCGGGCCGGCCCGATCAGGCCGTGGCGCTGCTCGACAAGGGCTTTGCGAACAACCCGGGCAAGTGGCAGTACTCTACGACAAGGCGTTCGTCTACTACTGGGCGGTCGGGACTACCGGCAGGCCGCGGCACTGGTTCTCCGAGGCCGCGAAGAGTGCCGAGCTCGCCGGCATGGATGCCCGGCCTGGCGGCGTTCATGATGGGGCAGGGCGGCGATCGCCGCAGCTCGCGCTTTCTGTGGCAGCAGCTGCGCGACAGCGGCCGAGCAGCGACTGCGTGCGCGAAAACGCGCGAGTTCCATCTGCAGCAGCTCGACGTCGCTGACGTCGCCGACCGGTTGACGACGCTGCTCAGGCAATACGTCTCACGAGACCGGCGATCACCCCACCAGCTTCGAGCCGCTGATTCGCGCCGGCTGGCTGCGCGGGCAACCGACGGATCCCGACGGCGTTCCCATCACGATCGACTCGACGACGATCAGGCCAGGCTGGATCGGCCATCGAGTGCACGCTCTCCCCAGGAGGAATGCCTCCGCCGCCAGAGCCCCGCTCCGCAGCAGGCGCCGTCGCGATGAGCGATCCGACGTTTGCGGGCACTGCTCGGCGTGCTCGGGCTGCTGGTGGGCTCGTTTCTCAACGTCTGCATCTACCGCCTGCCGCGTCGGGAGAGACGATCCTGTGGGGACGCTCGCACTGTCCCCATTGCGGGCGCCAGATCCGCGCGTGGAGAACGTGCCGGTCATCAGCTGGCTGTGGCTCCGCGGCCGCTGCGCCGGCTGCCGGGCGCCTATCTCGCTGCAGTATCCGCTCGTCGAGCTCGCGACCGGGCTCGTGTTCGCCGCCACCGCGTGGCTCGGTCGGGCCGACGCTGCTCCTGATCCCGCGCCTGGTGTTCGGGGCGGCGATGATCGTGCTCTTCACGATCGACCTGAACGATCGCATCCTTCCCAACGTGATCACGCTGCCGGGCATCGTCGTCGGGCTGGCGTTCAGCCTGATCGGGCCGCCTGGCTTCCGCGACGCGCTCATCGGCGCCGTGGCGTGCAGCCTGGCGCTCTGGGGCGTGGGCGAAGCCGTCAGCCGCGCGCTCGGCAAGGACGCGCTCGGGTTCGGCGACGTGAAGATGGTGGCGATGATGGGCGCGTTCCTCGGCTGGAAGATCACGCTGGTGGCGCTCTTCCTGGCGTCGCTGCTCGGCAGCCTGATCGGCGTCGCGCTGGTGGCGATCACCCGCAACCGCGACTACCTGATCCCGCTCGGCTCGTTCCTCGCCATCGGCGCGCTGGCCGCCTCGGCGCTTGGCGATCCGCTCGTTGCCTGGTACATATCAGCCGGATGCTCGGGCAATGACGCCGTGACTCGCCAGGCCCTACACGCTGATCGGGCTGACCGGCATCATCGGCGGCCTCATCGCGCGTCCTCATGTTCGCCGGTGCTGCGCTTCGCGGCCGCCGCGCGCGGACGTGCGCCGCCACAATCGCGAGCGGCGGCATGGAGAACGCGCTGCTGACGGCGGCGCTCGAGGACGCGATCACCGAGCTCAAGTCGCAGGAGCGTGCGATGGCGGCGCGCGCCGAGGCCTCCGAGCGGCTGAGCGGGCAGATCGTCGCGAGCCTCACCGCCGGTCTCGTCGTCGTCGATCTCGACGGCCAGGTCCGCATCGTCAATCCGTCCAGCACGGCGCCTGCTCGGGCTCCCGGACGGGCCCGCTCGCCGGGCAGCTTCCGCGACGTCCTCGGCAAGCCGTCGCCGCTGGTCGCGGTCATCGACGAGTGCCTGCGCGAAGGCGCACCCGATCCTGCGGCGAACGCTGGAGCTGAACGACGCCGCGCACCACGGTCACGCACCTTGGCGTGACCGTGTCACCGCTGGTCGGCGATACCGGCGTGGCCGAGCGGCGTGATCTGCCTGTTCACGGATCTGTCGAAGATCGCGGATCTCGAAGAACAGCTTCGCCTGCAAGGACACGCTGGCTCGACTGGGCGAACTGACCGCGGGGCTGGCGCACGAGTTCAGGAACGGCCTGGCGACCATTCACGGCTACGCGCGCCTGCTCGATCTCGACGCGCTGCGCGAGCCCGCAGCGGACGCACGTCGAAGGCCTGCGCGCCGAGACCGACGCGCTGGGGCAGGTCGTGACCAACTTCCTGAACTTCGCGCGGCCGACGCAGCTGGCCGTGGCCCCCGTCGACCATGCAGCCGCTCGCCGAGCGCGTGGCCGACGATATCCGCGCCGACGCCGAGCGGCTCGGCGGAGCGCGTGGACGTCGGCGGCGCGTGGGCCACCGTCGACGGCGACGAGGTGCTGCTGCGACAGGCGATCAGCAACCTGGCTCGCAACGCGCTCGAAGCCTGCGAGGAAGCCGGCATCGTGCCGGCCATCAGATCTACGGCGAGGTCGATCGCGAGGCGCGCCTTCTGCGCCTCCACGTCACCGACAACGGGCCCGGCATCGACGCCGCGCATCGCGAGCGCATCTTCCGGCCCGTTCTTCACGACGAAGCAAAGGGCACGGGCCTGGGGCTGGCCCTGGTGCAGAAGATCGTCGTGACGCACAACGGGCGCGTCCACGCGCTGCCCGGTCCCGGCGGGCGGGGCGCCAGCATGTCGGTCACCCTGCCGCTGGGGTCGGTCTAGCTTCCAGAAACTGTTACCGAAGGTAGCAGTTTACCGCCACTCCACGCCGGCTCCGGGCAGGAATCCAGGCCCGAACTCTCCTCTTTAGCTTTTCCAGGTCAGTAACTTACAGGCTTCCAACGTAGCTGCGACGCGGCATGGCAATGACCTTTGCCTCAGCAGTCATGGGACGCCGGAGGTGGCGTCCGCCAATTATCACGGCAGCACCCTATGGCTCGAGTCACCGGATGCGCGGTTTCAGCCTCATCGAAGTCCTCCTGGTGGTGGCATTGATTGCCACCGTCGGGGGCGATGGCGATCCCGCTCGTGCTCAATACCACCAACCAGATCAGGCTCCAGGCCAACGCGCGGCACGTGGAGCGCGAGTTGCAGAGCGCACGCGATGAAAGCCGTGCGTTCGAACCGAGCGATCCGCGTCCGCTTCAACTGCCCTGACGACCGGGCAGTACTGCATCGGTCGAACTGCTCGGCACCACGCAGACGCCTGCGGCCGACGATGACGACTCGCGCGAGTCGGTGCGCTGCAGCTACTCGTCGTATCCGTATCCCGATCCCGACCCGGAGATGTCGGCGGTGCCGAACAACGACGGACCGATCCAGACGCTGCCGGACGGCGTGGGCTTCGGCAGCGACGTGCAGACCGTGGAGTTCTGGCCCGATGGCACCGCGCACATCAATGCAGGCGGCGCCACCCCCTGGGCGGTGATTCCCGACGATGCGTCCTTCACGGTGCTCGACATCCTCCACAGCAGCACCATCGGTGACATCCATCGGAGTGAACGGCCTTGGCAAGATCACGCTTCACTGACGAGACGGGCTTCTCGCTCGCCGAGGTGATGATCGCCTCGCTGCTTCTCTGCGTCGGCCTGGTGTCGCTCGCGCAGCTGTTCGCGATCTCGACCCGCAGCAACGCGGCCGCCCGCTCGAACACGTTCACCGTGATCCTGGCGCAGCAGAAGATGGAGCAGCTCCGGCGGTCTGACCTGGGGCTTCGACACCGTCGGGCTGCCCATCTCTGACACTCAGCACGGACCTCACCGCCGTCGGCACGCAGGCCGGCTGTCCGGCGCCGTCCGGAGGAGCGGGACTGGGCTCACGGCGTCGCCGGCCGGCGCCGCTGGCCGCGAACACCGGCGGCTGGGTCGACTACATCAACCCGAACGGCTGTGTCTTGAGCGGCGGCGGGTCGCCGCCACAGGGAACGATGTACATCCGCCGCTGGTCGGTGGAGCCGCTGCCCACGAACCCGAACAACACGCTGATTCTGCAGGTGCTGGTCTTCCGCAATCGCGACCGCGGCGACGCCGATGCCGGCAACGTCGCGCGCCTGCCCGAGGAAGCGCGGCTGATGAGCGTCAAGACAAGGAAGATGAAATGACGGGCCGACTCACGACCGACGCGCTCGCAGGCCGGCTTCACGCTGGTCGAGATGATGGTCTCGACGGCCGTGATGATGGTCATCGTCGCCAGCGTGTTCTCGCTGCTGAACCCGTCCTACGGCACCTTCCAGGCGCAGCCCGAGGTCGTCCGACATGCAGCAGCGGCATGCGCGTAGCCGCCGACACCGGTTCAGAAGGACCTGGTCATGGCCGGCGCGCGGCATGTACTCGGGCGGCATGGTCGGGACGCTGGACGCGTACTTCTCGCCGCTGCTTCCGCACAAGGTGGGCACGATCAGTCCGGATCCCGCGGGGACGTTCCACGCGAACCCGCTGCTGTCCGACGACGTGCGCCTCGGCGGTCGACGATCATGTACGTGCCCACGACGACCGCGCAGACCACGATCAGCGCGGGACATGCCCACGCCGTCGTCCGAAGTCGAAGGTGGACGCGCAGCCGGGCTGCCCGGCCGTCGACGACCCGCTGTGCGGGTTCAAGGACGGCGATGCGCGTCCTCATCATGAACCTGGACGGCGACTACGACATCTTCACTGATCACCAACGTACAGGGCGATGCGCTGCACCTGCAGCATCGCGACAACAAGTTCACGACGGCGTATCCCGGCCGGGTCGTTCATCACGCGAGATCGTCTCGCACACCTACTACCTCGCAGGACGACGGACCAACACCACCTTCCAGCTGCGGCACTACGACGGCTACCAGACCGGATCTGCCGCTGGTGGACAGCGTGGTGGATTTCCGCGTGGAGTTCTTCGGCGATCCGTCGCCGCCGCAGGTGGTGAAGCCCGCGACTGATCCGGTGGGTCCGTGGACGACCTACGGTCCGCAGGCCGCCGGAGCTCGGCGCGGACAACAGCGAAAGACATCTGGTCGGCCAGGCGAGAACTGCATCTTCCAGGTGGACGGCGGCACCGGGACTGCAGGTGCCGCGGCCGGAGATCATGACACTCGGGCCGCGCCAACGGACCTCCGGTTGCCGATGCCGGCCTCGATGCTGACCGACGGTCCGTGGTGCCCGTCGGACACCAACGCGTGCCGGCGACGACGATGCCGAACAAGTACGACGCCGACATGCTGCGCGTGCGGCAGGTCCGCATCACGCCTGCGTGTGCAGGTGGCCAACGCCGTGCTTGCGCGGTCCGGCGGGCACGCTGTTCCGTCACGGCGGCACGTCGCGCGGCGAGCGCGTGCGTGCCGGACCAGGAGATCCGGTTCGACGTCACGCCGCGCAACATCGAATCTCGGACGCTGAACGGGAATGACCATGCGCCAGGATCCACGTCTTCCTCCGGCACGTCCTCCACGCGTCATCCGCGCGGCGAGCAGGGCATCGCCCTCATCGTCGCGCTGCTGTCGATCATGCTGATGACGGCGCTCGGCATGGCGCTGATGCTGACGTCGCAGACCGAGACGCTCATCAGCGCGAACTACCGCGACAGCATGGAAGGCGACGATACGTCGCCGACGCCGGCATCGAGCGTGTCATGGACGACGTGCTGACGATCCCCGACTGGAACACGGTGCTCACATCGCCCGACGGTGTCACGCGCCGGCGTGACGCTCGGGCTTTCACGACAGCTCGCCGAGCAGCCCGATCACGCTCCCGGATGGTCGCACGATGGACCTCGCCAAGGCGACCAACATGATCAACTGCGCGCAAGACCGACGACGTGCTCCGACAGCGACATGGACACGTCCACGCATCGACCGGCCCTGGGGCAACAACAACCCGCGGTTCCGGCTCTACGCGCGGGGGTCCGGTCAACGATCTGATTCCGACCGCCACCGCTCAACTCGCCGACTACTACGTGGCGGTGTGGATTGCCGACGACGCGACGGAGAACGACGACAACCTGTCCAAGGACGGCGATCCGCCGGCCAATGGCGCTGCGACCAGCAACCCGGCGCGGGCGTCCTCGCACGCTCCGCGCCGAGGCCTTCGGGCCCGGCGGGCGCGCATCACGTCGATCGAGGCGACCATCGCCAAGACGGACACGACGGAGATCGAACGCGGCTACACCGGCCAGCGCGGCCAGGACGAGCAGAACCGCCGCGCACGCAAGGCGGCCATCCAGACTCCCGGCGCAGGGCTCACCCGGTCGGAGATGACAGTGGGCGGCACGCTCGCGCAGCAGTCCTTCTAGGCCTCATCATGCAGCACACTTCTTCTCTTCCACGAGTCGGTGTCGCGCGGCGCACGATGCTCCGCGTGGCTGTCGGTCTGATCGTCGCGCTTGGCATCGTCGGCGCGCCGCGCACGCGCGCACGCGCAGATCGACCCGCTCGCCATCATCAAGCGGAACCTGTCGATCGACGACCACGTCGCCGTCATGCTCAAGACGCACCTGCGTGGTCGGCGGTGGATACGTCGCTGCGCATGCAGTTCGATGCGGACGGCAATTACTACGATCCGTACGACTACACCACGGGCAACGCGTGCGACACGACCCTCGGCATCAGCGGCGCGGCCACCGAGGTACCGCCGCATGTATACCGCCCTGCAGTTCACCGGCACCGGCGTCGCCGAAGTTCGAAGCCACGACGATCTGCGACGGTCGGGAACAACTCGGCGACTGCATGCGCGAACGTTCTACGCGAAGACCCGGCTGGGCGTGCGCGAAGGCCGCGCTCATTCAGGCGGTGGGCGAGAACGTCCATAGTCCGGCCAGGTTCGGCTTCGTCGGCATGCGGCAGGACAGCACGCCGCCGATCTCGCAATTGAACGACGGCAACGTGCTGGACGACGACGTCGCGCAGATAGCGCCGACCGACACAGGGTTGCCGGGTGAGTGGTTCCTGACACGCGGCAAGGTCACCGCCGACAACGGGAGCGCGTCGGCGCCGTCGCCCGTGGCGAAGATCCAGGCCGATTCGTCAACGCCAACACCGACATCGTGACGCTGCTGAACAAGACGTTCACGACGGCCGGCGCGATTCTGCCGGCCGGGCAACGACGGCAACGGGCGCGTCGACGCGCCGTTGTCGAACCTGCTCACGGACGTGAAGTCCGAGGCGACCAGGCTCATCACGGCGGACTCGTCAGTGTCGCAACACCATCGCCGTTGCTGATTACCGGCGGCGGCGAGGGCAACTCGGCCACACCCGGCACCACGGCGTCTGCCGTGGCGACCGCCTTCAAGACGCATCTCGAGCCGGCGCGTGCCGATTTACGTCGATCGCGCTGGCGCCCGCCGGCATCGGCGGTGGCGGAGCTGCAGGCCATCGCAGCCAACAGCGGCGGCCAGTAAGCTCGAGGTCGAGCTCAGGCGGAAATCGCACGCGGCCGTGGCGGCCAGCGTGCCAGTGCCGACGGTGGTTCGCGCGCCATCGATCTGGGCCGTGCAGCACGGCATGGCGAACCCGAGCGACGTCGAACACGGCGCCGACCGCGTCGCTGCCGTATGGGCCCCAGTCCGAGTTCCTGGTCACCAGCCCGGTGATCGGCATCGGTGAACCTGTCTGAACGCGAAGGCGCTCGACGGCTCCACGCTGCCGGATACCGACATCACGAGCACCATGAGCGGCGCCGAGGTGCCGCAGCGCGCCAACGTCATGGTCACGACGGGCTTCGCGCTGCCTGGTTTCGACATGAAGATGCGGGCGTATCGCCTCTACAAGCCCGCGACCGACTCCACCAAGCCGACCGGTTACAAGTTCATCAGCGACGGCACCGCGCTCTGGGTGGCGCAGACGCCGATGGCCGAGATACTGCAACGACTGCGACGGCCAGTTGCCGGAACATCTTCACTGCGCTGCCCAACGGGACGGTCGTCGCCGTTCACCGACGCCAACGCGTGCCACGCTCAGCCCATACCTGAACACGTGGGACGCCGCTGGCCTCATCGACTTCGTGCGGACCCAGCCGCTCGGCGCCGATCATCAGCTCGACGCCGGCGTTCATGGATCCGCCCTCGCTGGACTCCGCCGCCCGACTCGCGACTACCCGGGCTTGCGGCCGACCACGAAGATCGCCGCACGCTCATCTTCATTGGCGCCAACGACGGCATGATGCACGCCATCGACAGCGCGCACCGGCGTCGAGGTGTGGGCGTTCATCCCGTTCAACCTGCTGCCGAAGCTGCGCACGCTGCGCGACGGCCAGCGCGATCGACGGTTTCGCGCTATTTCGTGGACACGTCGGCCAAGGTGGCCGACGTCAAGATCGGCGGCGTCTGGCGGACGATGGTGACCTTCGGCGAAGGCGTCGGCGGCACGTTCTATCAGGCGTTTGACGCCTCGCTCGACAGACATGGCCGAGCTCCGTGTCGACCCGACACCGACTCCGTGTCGCACGCTGCTCAGCTACTTCAACAGCACCGACCGCATCAAGTATCCTGTGGGCGTTCCCGAGTACTCCGCAGTTCGACACGACCATCAACACCACGGCCGACGCCGTACGGCGACCTGGCGAGCACGCGCGACGGCCGACGAGAAGTCCGTCGGCCAGACCTGGTCCGATCCGGCCGTCGGCCAGATCAAGGACACCACGGGCCCGTCACCATCATCGTCGGCTCCGGGTTCCTGCCGCGATCCGTGGAGAGCGGCTCGAGCGCGCGGCGGCGCGACTGCCGGGCAGAAGCTGTATCTGCTGTCGGCGGAGGACGGACACGTCTTCGCCAGCTCCAGCGTCGGCAACGACGGCACTGCCGGAGACAGACGACGACTGCGCCGCGATGAGCTACGGCTGCACGAAGTTCAAGAACGCGCTGCAGGCCGACCCGGTGGCCACCGGGCCGAGCGATCAGCGGTTCGTGACCAAGGCCTACATCGGCGATCTCGACGGCAAAGTCTGGAGGTTCGACATCGACCTCGACGTCTCGAAGAACCTCGAAGTTCACCGGCATCGCCGCTGGCTTTGTATACGCCGGCGACGCAGCGCGCAGCCGATCTTCTCGTCGATGGCCGCCGTATCGGTCGGCACGCAGGAGTATCTTTTGTCGGCACCGGGAGCGACCTGCTGCCGTCCGTCGGCGTGAGCGCGTGCAGTACCCAGCTGCTCGGCATACTGGATCAGGGATCGACCGGCGCGAAGACGTTCCAAATCGACCTGGCCAAGGTCGACGGCTCTGGCGACGACGAGAAGGTGTCGTCGTTCCCGGCGGTTGCCGGCGACATCGTCTTCTTCTCGACGACCGCGTTCAAGCCTGACCACGCCGTGCTCGCAGCCCGACGCGGCGCTCTATACGCGCTGACGTTCATCGGCGGCGCGGCGCACGACTCGACGGGCGACAACAAGGTCAGCAGCAACGAGTCGCCGAAGGTGCGCACACTGGCCGGCGCTGGCCGGCGCGACGGCGCCATTCATCGTCGACCAGCACCTGGCGTTCGGCGCGGGCAACAAGATCGAGCTGCTCGGCGATCCCGCCGATTTCAACAATGGCGTCGGCGATGTCGGCGTCGGATCCTGTCATGGCGCGACATCAGGTAGAACGGCCGCTCATCTGCGGCGGCTGCGGCACGAGAACCATCCGGAGCGGCAGAACTGCCAGCGGTGCGGGCGACGCTTGTGGCGCCGGCACCCGCTCCGGCGCCTGCACCGCTCCCCAAGGCGGCCGAAGCCAGTCAGGCCGGCGACCCGGCCCCCGCGACGGTGAAGCCGTGCGTCGCCGACGGACGCCTCGCGCCGGTGGCCGATGGCCCTGGGCTCCGGCGTGATTGTCGTGGCCGCCATCGGCGTCCCGGCCTTGCATCGCGCGAGCGCCACGCCGGCTGCCTCTGCTCCGGCAGCAGCGAGCATGCTCTGGGCAAGCCCCGGCTGCTCCCGCGGCGCCCGCGGCGATCGCCCAGGACGGTGGTGACGCCGGTCACGGCCGCCGACCAGGCTCGCTCGGGCACTGCCGCCTTCGAGCGGGGAGACTTCGGCACGGCACTCGAAGCATTGCAGAAGGCCGTCGAGGAGAACCCCGAGGACGCCGTCTCGCTGAACAACCTCGGACAGACGCTGGTGCGGCTGGGTCGGACCGCTGAAGCGCTCCCGCGCTTCGAGGCCGCCGTCGCCCAGTCGCCCGACAACTGGAGCTACCAGTTCAACCTGGCCGCGCGCCCGGGGCCTGGCCGGGAACTGGGCTGGTGCGGTCGAGGCCTACCAGCAGGCCAACCGGCTCTTCCCGGACGACCACGCGACGATGTTCAACCTGTCGCTGGCGCTCCAGAAGGCCGGCCGTCAGGTCGACGCGCTGCCGCTGCTCGAACGCGTCGCCACGCTGACGCCCGACGACGCGACCATCCTGCCGACGCTCGGCGCGACCTACGAGCAGGCCGGGCGGCCGTCGGATGCCGTCAGCGCCTACAACAAGTTCCTGTCGATGAGCCCCGACGCGCCCGACGCGCGTCGGCGGTGAAGCGCTCGCCTGACCCGGCTGCAGGGGTGCGTCGCGCGCCGGCTGCCGAGGCGCGGTAGCCTGGCTCAACGGCCGCGGACGGGCGATAAAGATGCGTGAAGCCGTGTGCAGAGTCCCGCTAAGGTTCGACCCCTCTCGCGCCGAAACAACCGAAAGATGGTGACTCGTATGTCCGGCTTGCTGGCGCGCTCGTGATTCTCGTCGTCGGTGGCCGGCGACCGCCGGCGCCCAGTCGCTCGCCGATGTGGCGCGCAAGGAAGAGGCCCGCCGAAGGACGTCAAGAAGCCGTCCCGGGTCCTCACGAACAAGGATCTGAAGGCCTCGGACAACGTGGCGCCTCCGGCGCCCGCGGACGACCAGGGCCCCGGCGCCAGCGCCCGCGGACAATGCCGACAAGACCGGCGATGGCCAGCCCAAGCGAGCGAGGCCCCGGCGGGCGACGAGCAGGCGTGGCGCCAGAAGATGGCCGACGCGCGCGCGGCGCTCGAGCGCAGCGAGATGCACCTCGACGCGCTGCAGAACAGAATCGACGCGCTTCTGGGCCCAGTTCACCGCACACGACAACTACGTCGCAGCGCGAGCGCGATTGAGGCCGACCGCAAGAAGGCCCTCGCTGAGTACGACCGCGTGAAGGCCGAGATCGAGGATCGAAGAAGGCGATCGCCGACCTCGAAGAGCAGGCGCGCCAGCGCCGGCGTGCCTCCCGGCTGGCTGCGCTAGTGCTCCCGTCCCGGCGTCCGCCTGCACCCATCCTGATCGTCGAGGACAAGGACTCGCTGCGCGCGATGCTCCGGCACGCGCTCGAGGAGCAGGGCCACCGTGTGCTCGAAGCGGCGCGATCAGGCCGAGGCCCTGAAGCCAGGTCCGCGACGGCCGGCCCGATCTGATCCTCTCCGACCTCCGGCTCCTGTCGGGCGACGGTGTCGGCGTCCTGCGCGGCGCCAAAGAGATCGATCCCGAGCTGCCAGTCATCGTGATGACCGCGTACGGCAGCATTCAGGACGCGGTCGTCGGCGATGAAGGAAGGCGCGCTCGACTTCCTCGCCAAGCCCGTCGATCCCGATCACCTGCTGCTGCTGGTCGAGCGCGCGCTGGCGCAGCGCCGCATGGCGGCCGAGAATCAGCCTGTTGCAGCGAGGAGCTGGCCGCGCGGCGCGGCGCGCCGGCGCATCATCGGCGACGATCCGAGCTGGCGCAGGTCATCGCGACGCTGCACCGCGCGGCGGCGACGGACACGACGGTGCTGCTGCTCGGGGAGAGCGGCACCGGCAAGGAGCTCTTCGCGCGCGCGCTGCACGCGCTCAGCAACCGCGCCGACGGCCCGTTCGTCGCCATCAACTGCGCGGCGATTCCCGAGACGCTGCTCGAGACGGAGCTGTTCGGCCACGAGAAGGGCGCGTTCACCGGCGCGCACGCCCGCAAGCCCGGACGCTTCGAGCTGGCGCATCGCGGCACGCTGTTCCTCGACGAAATCGGCGACCTGCCGCATCGGCCTGCAGGCCGAAGATCCTGCGCGCGCTCGAGGAGAAGCGGTTCGAGCGCGTCGGCGGCACGCAGTCGCTGCAGGTGGACGTCCGCGTGGTGGCGGCGACGAACCGCAATCTCAAGGCGGCCGTGGCCGTCGCGCCAGTTCCGCGAGGACCTGTTCTTCCGGCTGTCGGTGTTCCCGATCGACATCCCGCCGCTGCGCGACCGCCCGGGCGACGTCGACATGCTCGCGCGGTATTTCGTCGACCGCTTCTGCCGCGACCTGAAGAAACGGCTGGTGCTGTCGCCGGAGGCGACCGAGGAGCTGCGCGGCTATCAGCTGGCCGGGCAACGTGCGAGAGCTGCAGAACTGCATCGAGCGCGCGGTGATCCTCGCCGACGGCGACACCATTCGGCCGCGTCACCTGAACCTGTCGTTCCGCGAGGCGGTGGCGCCGCCGGCGCAGGTCGCCGAGGCCGAGGCGCTGGACCTGTCCGGCACGCTCGCAGATGCCACGCGTCGCGTCGTGGCCGAGGTCGAGCGGCGCAAGATCCTGCTGGCGCTCGAAGAGGCGGGAGGGCAGAAGCCCCGTGCGGCCGACCTGCTGCAGGTGAGCTACAAGACGCTGCTGCAGAAGATCAAGGACTACGGCCTCGAGCGCTAGATTCGTAGCTGCCAGCTGCCAGCTACCCGCTGAATCCCACTCGTCCGAGCGCTGCTGCCAGCTCTTCTTCCGTCACGTCGTCCGCAATCGCCCATTCGCCGATGCCGGTGGACAGCACGAAGTGCAGCCGGCTCCTCGACGACTTTCTTGTCGCGGCGGGCCGCTTCGACGATGTCGCGCGCCGCGAGGTCGTTGATCGCCGGCAGCGGGCCGAGCTGGCGGATCAGGCGCGGCGAGCGCGTCGCGGTCCGCTGACCGGCATGCGGCCACGGGCAACGCGCCAGGTCGGCGGCGACGAGCATGCCGCAGGCGACCGCCTCGCCATGCCGGAAGCGCCGATACGCCGTGACGGCCTCGATGGCGTGGCCCGCGGTGTGCCCGTAAGTTCAGAACACGACGCAGCCCGGTCTCCCGCTCATCCGCGGCGACGACGTCGCCCTTGATGCGGCAGCTTTCGGCGATCACCGGAACCAGGACATCCGGGTCGCGGCGGAACAGCGCCTTGACGCGTTGCCGCGCACGCGCGATCGAACAGTCGCGCGGCTCGACGTCATGCCGTACTTGATGACCTCGTAGAGGCCCGCGCGGAACTCGCGCCGCGGCAGCGTGGTGAGCACCTGCGGATCGATCACGACGTGATGCGGCTGGTGAAACGCGCCGATCAGGTTCTTGCCGAGCGGCATGGTTCACGCCGACTTTGCCGCCGACCGCGCTGTCGACCTGCGCGAGCAGCGTCGTCGGCACCTGCACCAGGGGCAGCCCGCGGAGGAACGTCGCCGCCGCGAACCCCGCCGATGTCGCCCAGCACGCCGCCGCCCACGGCGATGATGCCCGCACCGCGATCGGCGCTCGAGCGCCACCAGCGCGTCGGACACCTTCGACACCGTGCGCAGGTGCTTGTGGCGCTCGCCGTCGGGAATCAGGATGACCGGCGCGCCGCCGAGCGAGCCCGCCGCGGTCTCGCCGTGCAGCTTCCACACGGCCGGGCTGAGACGACGATGCGGCGGCGAGCGAAGCCGGAACGGTCGAGCAGCGCACCGAGCTGCGCGAGAGAGCCCGCGCCGATGTCGATCGGTAGAACGCGGCGAGGAGGCTGACGAGAATCTGTTCGATGGGCAGCGGGGACGCCTGACGACGATGCGGCCGAAGACGCGGATGGTAGGATAGCACCCGGTGTCCCTTCGGGCCGATTTCCTCGTCATCGGCGGCGGCATCGCCGGCCTGCGGGCGGCCATCGATCTGGCTGGGCACGGCGCGCGTCCTGCTGCTCACGAAGGCCGACCGGCACCGAGAGCAACACCGGCTACGCGCAGGGCGGCATCGCGGCGCGCGCTGGGCCCGACGACTCGCCCGGCGCTGCACTCGTCGACGACACCCTCGACGCCGGCGCCGGGCCTGTGCGACGCGACGCGGTCTGCGGTGCTCGTCGACCGAGGGCCCGCGCTACGTGCAGCGAGCTGATCGACTGGGGCGCCGCCTTCGATCGCGACGCCGACGGCCGGCTGGCGCTCGGGCGCGAGGGCGCGCACAGCGTGCGGCGCGTGCTGCACGCGCGCGACGCGACCGGGCCGCGAGATCGCGCCGCACGCTCTGGCACGCGGCTCGCCGGGCGCCACGGCTTCGAGATCCTCGACCACGCGCTCGCCACGAGCCTGTCGTCGAGCACGGGCGCGTGCTGCGGCGTCCAGCGTCCGGCACCGATCGACGCGGCGACGGCGTCGACTCGCGCGCCGCGCGGTGCTGCTCGCGACGGGCGGTGCCGGCCAGGTCTTCCAGGAAACGACCAATCCGGCGATCGCCACGCGGCGACGGCGCTGGCGATGGCGTGGCGCGCCGGCGCGCGCGCGTCGGCGATCTCGAGTTCGTGCAGTTTCATCCGACGGTCGCTGCACGTGCCGGGCGCGGCCGCGCTTCCTGTGTCGGAAGCGCGTGCGCGGCGAAGGCGCGCGGCTGGTGAACGCCGACGGCGAGCGCGTTCATGAGCGCGCTACGACCGCGCGCGGCGATCTCGCGCCGCGCGACGTCGTCGCCACCGCGATGGTGCGCGAAGCCGAGCCCGCACCGGGCGTCCGGTCTATCTGTCGCTCGCAGCACCTGGACGCGGCCTGGTGCGCGCGCGGTTTCCCGGCATCGCCGAGGCGTGCGCGCGAGGCCGGGCTCGACCTGGCGCACGCGATCGCGCTGCCGGTCAGCCCGGCGGCGCACTACATGTGCGGCGGCGTCGACACCGATCTCGACCGGCCGCACGTCGATCGCCGGGCCTGTTCGCCGCCGGCGAGGTCGCGTGCACGCGCGTCCACGGCGCCAATCGCCTCGCCAGCAACTCGCTGCTCGAGGGCTCGTGTTCGGCGCGCGCGCGCGCGGCGGCCATGGCGGCAGCGCCGCAGCGCGCGCCGGCGACCTTCCGAGCGCCCGCACGATCGGGAACCACTCGGCCGCGCCGAGACTGACGGCGCGCTGACCGAGGACGCCGACGTGCCGGCGCATGATGTGGCACGACGCCGGCCTGCGTCCGGCAGCGCCGAGGGCCTCGCCCGCGCCGTCTGCACGGCCTCGAGGCCATGGCCGGCAGCCGCGAAGCCGCCTCGCATCGAGCCACGGACCCCGACGCGTGGCGCCGGCGGCCAACCTCGCCCGCGTCGGGGCCGCTCATCGCGCGCGCCGCGCTCCGGCGCGAGGAGAGCCGCGGCGGCCACCGCCGTGCCGACTTTCCCGAGCGCAGACGATCTACACTGGAAGGTCCATGCACGGCAAAGTCGGAAGTGCTGATGCAAGGAGTGCGAGTCGCTGAACGCTGCCTGAGCAGCGTGGCCGTAACTTTAGTTCGGCCGCACGGTCACTTAGCCTGAAGCCTGACCGATGCCCAAACCGTCGGAATCGTTCGTCACCGAAATCACGCCACAGCTCCGGAGGACTTCTCGCGCTGGTATCTCGACGTCGTCCGCCGCGCGGAGCTGGCCGACTACTCGCCGGTCAAGGGCTGCATGGTGATCCGCCCGTATGGCTACGCCATCTGGGAGCTGATCCAGCAGCGGCTCGATCGCGCGCTTCAAGGCGACCGGGCACGTCAACGCGTACTTCCGCTGTTCATTCCCGAGAGCCTGCTCGATGCGGGAGGCGGAGCACGTCGAAGGCTTTGCGCCGCAGGTCGCCTGGGTCACCAAGGGCGGCGACGAGGAGCTCGAGGAGACGGCTCGTCGTCCGTCCGACGTCCGAAGCCATCATCGGGACGATGTACGCGAAGTGGATCCAGTCGTGGCGCGACCTGCCCGTGCCTCATCAACCAGTGGGCCAACGTCGTCCGCTGGGAGAAGGTGACGCGGCCGTTCCTGCGGCACGACCGAGTTCCTCTGGCAGGAAGGGCACACCGCGCACGAGACCGAGGCACGAGGCGCGAGGAAGAGACGCTGAAGATCCTCGGCGCTCTACAAGGAGTTCGCCGAGAACGAGCTGGCGATGCCCGTGGTCGACGGCCAGAAGAGCGACGAGCGAGAAGTTCGCCGGCGCGTCGAAGCACCTATTCGATCGAGGCGCTGATGGGCGACGGCCGCGCGCTGCAGGCCGGCACGTCGCACAACCTCGGGCAGAACTTCGCCAAGGCGTTCGAGATCCAGTTCCAGGGCCGCGACAAGACGCTGCAGCACGCGTGGACGACGTCGTGGGGCGTGTCGACGCGGCTCATCGGCGGCGTCATCATGACGCACGGCGACGACAGCGGCCTGATCGCTGCCGCCGCAGCGTCGCGCCGTATCAGGTGGTGATCGTGCCGATCCAGCGCGGCAACTGGCAGGAGACCGTGCTGCCCAAGGCGCGAGGCAGTCGCAGGCCGAGCTGCAGTGCGCGCGGCGTTCGCGTGTTCCTCGACGCGCGCGAGGAGTACACGCCCGGCTGGAAGTTCGCCGAGTGGGAGCTGCGCGGCGTGCCGCTGCGGCTCGAGATCGGGCCCAAGGACATCGAGAAGGGCCAGGTGTGCTGGCGCGGCGCGACACGCCGCGAGAAGATGCCGACGCCGATGGACGGCCTGCGCCGACGCGCATGCCGGCGCTGCTCGACGAGATTCAGGCAGGCGCTGCTGGCAAGGCGCGCGCAGTTCCGCGAGGAGCACACGTCGCGCGCGCGGAGACGTGGGACGAGTTCACGGCGGCGATGGAAGGCCGGCCCGGCTTCGTCGTCGCCGCGCTGGTGCGGCGATGCCGACGTGCGAGGCGCAGATCAAGGCCGAGACGCAGGCGACGATCCGCAACCTGCCGCTTCGAGCAGGTGCCCGGCGGGACGTGCGTGCGCTGCGACAAGCCGGCGATCACCGAAGCGCGGTTCGCGAAAGTCGTACTAGACGTGGGCTTAAGGCCCGCCCCAGACGTCACGGCTTAGCGTCGACCTTCAGACCCCTGCAGCTTCCTAGCAAGCCTGGGCGCGGAACCGCGGCGCGCATCGCGGCTTCATCACGCTGTGACGCCCGGTCACTCTTCCCGCGCGGCGACGTCACGAAAGGCATCGGCAAGCCGCGTCGCGGCGCCGAAGCCCGCCGTCGGCTCCATCACGCCGGCGTGCACGCACGCCGCGGCCAGCGGTTCGAGGCGCGAGTCGCGTCGCCCACCAGCACCAGCGCGTCCAGGAAGTCTCGGCGGCAGCGGCTCCGTGGCCTGCTCGACGGCCTCGCGCAGGTCGTAGAGCGGCGACCTTGCTCGCCGCGCCGCGCCAGCGCCCAGGTGCAGCGCCCCGCGAACGGCCAGCCACGTCCCGGCCGTCGCGGCTTTCTCGTCCTTCTGTCTCCTTCGAGCCGGACCCGCTCCACCAGCCGGTGCAGCGTCGAGAGCGGCGCCTCCGCGGCCGCGCGCGGCGACGAGCTGCACGCAGCACGCTGCGGGCTCGCGGCAGCCAGCCGTCGGAGGCCTCTTCCAGCTCCGCGATCGGATCCTCCACCACGGCGCCCTGCTGCGGAGGCCGCCGCTGCATCTCCGGTGAGGGATCGTCGCTTGAGCCTGATCGAGCAGCGGGCTGCACCGTTCGTGCCGGCAACTGCGCGAGCGGCGTCGAGCGCGGTGACGCGCACGTCGCACCTGTTCGCCGCGAGTCCAGCGCGATGGTCGTCAGCCGGTCGAGGACGATGGTCCCTGCGGAAGCGACGAGAGCCGCGCGCGGCGCCGAGCGGCGGCGAGGCGCACCGCGGCGTCCGCGGAGGCCGAGCGCCTCGACAGACGGGACTCGACGGTGCGGGATCGGGAATCGCCTCCAGCGCGAGCAGCAGCGACGCATGGTGGCGCGTGCGAGGCTGCGCCGCGATCGCGTCGAGGATCTGCCGCGACGGCGCGCGTCGCCGATCACCGCGAGGCGCGCGATCGCCGCGTCGTGCCTCGGTCGGCTGATCGGCGACCGTACGGAGATCAGGTCCGCGACGAGGCCGCTTCACTGCCTGGCTTGCAAGGCTCGATCGCTCACGTCCGCGTCAGCTCGAATCGATGGGGAAGCGTCGCCGGCCCGATCAGTCGTCCGACGTCCGGCGCTTCTGCCGAACACCCAGGCGATGATGATGCTGAGCAGGTAGAGGCGATCATCGGCCCGGCCATCAGCGTCTGGTTCACGACGTCGTCGATCGGCGTGATGACGGCGGCCGAGGATGAAGATGATCAGGATCGCGTACTTGGTGTGCCGCCAGAGGAAGCCGGCCGTCACCACGCCCATGCGCGCCAGCGCAAGCACGAGCGTCGGCATCTGGAAGATGACGGCCAAAGGCCAGCAGCATACGAGTACAGGCCGAAGGCTTCCGAGATCTTCGGCATGAACTCCATGTAGTCGTTGTTGAAGCTGGCGAAGAACTCCACGCGGCGGGAAACACGATGTAGTGCGAGAACGCGGCGCCGCCCACGAACGACACGTGTCGAGAAGCAGCACGAACGGCAGGGCGAACCGCTTCTCGCGCGCGTAGAGGCCCGGCGCGACGAACAGCCAGAGCTGCCACATGATGACCGGCGCGGCAATCACCAGTCCTGCCAGCGCCGCCACCTTCAGCTGCAGCATGAAGGCTTCGGTGGGCTCCGTGTAGATCAGCTTGCCGCCCGTCGGCAGAATCTGCTGCAGCGGGCGCATGATGAACGCGAAGATGCTGGTCGATGAAGGCGAACGCGATCAGGAACCCGACGCCGATGGCGCTGACCGCGACGACCAGCCGCCTCCGGAGCTCGTCGAGGTGCTCCAGAAACGACATCTTCCCTCGCCGAGGCTCTCGTCGTCTCGATCGAGCATCGTCCTCCTCGGGATCGTCGTCGCTGAGCCGGCCTGGCGGCCGACCCGGAAACGGAATCAGCGACATGGCCGGCTGCTAGGCGGCCGGTGCCCGAGGTGCGCGGCACCGAGTCGCCGCGGGAGCCGGCGGCGTCTGCTCGGCGGGAGCGCCTGCACGGGCGCTCGGCGCGCGGTCGTGCGCTGCTCGTCCACGCGGATCTCTTCCTCGAGCGTGTTCTTCAGCTCGTTCGACGCGCGCTTGAACTCGTTGATGCTCCGGCCCAGGGACCGCCCAAGCTCAGGCAGCTTGCGGGGCCGAAGATGATCAGCGCGATCACGAAAATGACGATCAGCTCCGGCATGCCAATGGAACCCAACATAAGACCACTCCCGGTGAGTGACGGCATGGAACGGGCGCACTCGGAGACGAGGCCCTGATACTCGTCATTATAGGAACCACCCCGACCGCCGGTCAAGGATGACCGCTGGGACGGATTGCGCGGAAATCATTGCTGGTGCTAGGAGTTATTTGTTAGCATCGATCCATGGCTCGTTCACGGCTTCTCCCCTTGGTGCGGCGACCATCGCGTTGTCCGCCGTTGTCGGCGGCATGATGGGCCGCGGCGTCGCCGCGTCCCAGGATCGACTCACCGAGGACTACGCGCACCTTCACCGCGGCGCTCGATCCGCCGTCGAGGCGCGCTACGTCGACAAGGTCGAGTCCGACCGCCTGGTCTACGGCGCGATCTCGCGGCATGCTGCAGACGCTCGATCCGCATTCGAGCTTCATGGATCCACGGCAGTACGCGCAGCTGCGCGAGCGGCAGGAAGGGCGCTATTACGGGCTCGGCATCACCATCGGCGTCGTCGACGGCGACATCACCGTCGATGTCGCGTCTTCGAGGGCTCGCCGGCGTACAAGCAGGGCATCCGCCGCGGCGACATCATCGCGAAGATCGACGGCGAGGACGCGAAGGGCTGGACGACGCGATCAGGCGGTGCGCGAAGCTGCGCGGGCCGAAGGGCACGAGCGTCGAGGTCGCGATCAAGCGGCGCGGGCATCGAGCGGCCTGATTCCGACATCCAGTCGATGCGCGACGAGATCACATCCCGACGATCCCGCCGAGTTCATGATCGATGCAGCAGACCGGCTACGTCCGACTGCAGCGACTTCGCCGAGAACACCGACCGCGATCTGGCGCGCGCTCGCACGAGCTGACGACGAAGGGCATGAAGCGCTCTGCTGCTCGACATCCGCGGCAATCCCGGCGGGCCGCTGGATCAGGCGATCGCGTGGTCTCGAACCGCTTCCTGCCGAAGGGGCGATCTGATCGTCTACACGCGCGGCCGCGTGCCCGAACTCCGATCAGGACTACCGCGCCACCGAGGACGAGCGAGCTTCACCGACCTGCCCGATCGTGGTGCTCGCCAACCGCAACAGCGCGCAGCGCTCCGAGATCGTCACGGGCGCGCTGCAGGATCACGATCGCGCGCTCATCGTCGGCGAGACGACGTTCGGCAAGGCGCTCGTGCAGTCGATCTATCGCATCAGCCAGGGCGCCGGCCTCGCGCTGACGACGGCCGCACTACTACACGCCGAGCGGCCGCCTGATTCAGCGCCCGTGGGACGGCACCTTCGACGAGTATCTGCAGCTACACGCTGAAGGATCAGGACGACAAGCGGCCGCACGACGCGAAGGACCTGAAATACACCGACAGCGGACGTCGCGTACTACGCGGCGGCGGCATCGAGCCGGACAATCGTCTCGACGGGCCGATCGAAGGCTTCAACCTGTCGCGCTTCGGCCGCACGCTCTCCGCGCGACAGCTCTTCTCCGGTTACGCGCAGCGCTTTCTGCGGCCGGCGACACACGTCCCGGTGCGGCCGGCAAGGACCGCAAGTTCGTGGGGCCGACCTTCACCGTCGATGACGGCCATGGAAGCCGACTTCCAGGCGTACGTCGCCGGCACCGGGCGTGAAGATCGACGAGGCCAGTGGACGGCGGATCAGGCGTTCATCAGGGCCATGATCCGGTTCGACATCGACCTGGCGCTGTTCGGCGTGCAGCAATGCCCGGCGGCACCTGCTCGAGACGGACCCGCAGGCGCAGCTTGCCATCAGCCTCTTCAAGGAGGCCGAGCAGTTGACGCAGCTGCTCGCGGGCGAAGTCCGCCAGGCTGCAATCAGTAAGTCGAACGCCCTGACAAGGAATTGGGGCGTTCTGGTCTGGCTTGCCACTACTGGTAGGCCTTGTTACACTGGCGCGGCCGTTGCAGACGGCCGTCCTTCCTCGGACTATCAGGATCCGCTTGTCTTTGAGCGCCTCCCAGCCGCTTCCGGAAGGGCGTCGGCGTGGTCTGTCCTCACGCGGCGCCTCGGTGGCAGGGGCCCGGCCCGAAAACCGGGTGCTGAGCGCCGATTTCCGACATGCGTACCGAGGGTAGGCATGCGCCTCGAACGTCTTGAGATTGCCGGGTTCAAGTCCTTTTCGGACCGATCCGAGCTCGCCTTCGATCGCGGGCGTGACCGCGATTGTCGGACCCAACGGCTGCGGCAAGAGCAACGTCGCAGACGCGCATCACGTGGGTGCTCGGCGAGCAGAGCGCCACGAGCCTCCGCGGCGAGAAGATGGAGGACGTCATCTTCAGCGGCAGTGACGCGCGCGAAGCCGACGGCGACCGCCGAAGTCCGGCTGCGGCTCGAGCGGCGTCACCGACCTGCGGAAGCCGCAAGAGACCGTCGTCGTCGAGGGACAAACGGCAACGGCCACGGGAATGGTCACGGCAATGGGAACGGCCACGGCAACGGCCATGGCGCCCTGGCCGAGGGAGCCGAGGTGGTCGAGCGCCTGCTCGAAGAGCCTGTCGAGGCGTTCAGGCCCGTCGGCCGGGAAGTCGAGCTGATTCGGCGGCTTTATCGATCGGGTGAGAGCGAGTACCTGATCGACGGCGCAGCACTGCCGGCTGCGCGACATCCACGAGCTGCTGATGGACACGGGCCTTGGCGCCAAGGCCTACGCGATCATCGAGCAGGGCAAGATCGGCATGATCCTGTCAGCTCGCGGCCGACCGATCGGCGCCAGCTGATCGAGGAAGCGGCGGGGATCACCAGCATACGCGCGCCGCCGGCGCTCGGCCGAGCTGAAGCTCGAAGCGGCGCAGCAGAACCTCACGCGCATCGACGACATCGTCTTCGAGAGTCGACAAGCAGCGCGGCAGTCCTCAAGCGGCAGGCGGCAAAGGCGCGGCGCCACCAGCGGCTGCGCGACGAGCTGCGGCGCTGGGAGAAGGTGCTGTTCGCGCGGCAGCACCGCGAGCCTGGCGCAGGCGATCGAGTCGGCGCGCAGCGGCTTGGCGAGGCGCGCGGAACGCGAAGCGCTCGCCGCGGCCGCGCGCTGGCCGAGGTCGAGACGACGCTCGGCCGCGCTGCGCATCGAGGTGGCCGAGGCCGACGCGACGGCGACGGCCGCGCGCGATCGGCGCACGCGCACGAGCTCGATATCCGCCAGCACCGAGCAGCAGGTCGAGCTGAACCGCCAGCAGATCGGCGCGCTCGGCTTGCGCATCACCGAGCTGGATCGGGAAGTGGCTCCGCGCTCGACGGCGCGGCGCGAGCCGCAGCGAGCGGAGCTTCGCCGACCGGCGGGCCGCAGCGGCGCGATGCCGGGCAGGCGCTGACCGGACGCCGAGTCCGCCTGGCGTCGGACACCGAGGCGTATCGAGATCGCCGCGCGCGAGATCGAAGCGGCTCGAGGCGGAGGTCGAATCGCGCCGTCGCGACGTGTTCGCGGCCCTGAATCAGCTCACCGCGCTGCAGCACGCCATCGACAACGCGCTGGCCGCGCGTGACCGCGTGCAGGAAGCCCTGTCGCGGCTCGACGTCGAGGCACTCGACCTGCGCGATCGAGAACGAGCACCTGTCGTCGGATCGGCATGCGGCGGAGCAGGGCCGGCTCGGGCGCGCGGCCAGCTGCTCGAGTCGACGCGTGCCGCCAGGACGGCGCTCGAGTCCGAGCTGGCCCCGGCCGCGCGCGTCGCAGGCCACGCTGAGCGCGGCGCGCTCCGGTCGCGCGCAGCACGATCTGGCAGGCTCACGGCCCGGCTCACTCGCTCGAGGAGCTCGAGCGCGCGCGCGCCGACTTCAGCGACGCGGCGCGGTGGTGCTCGGCCGAGGCCAACGGTCACGTCCAGCAGCACGGCGCGGTCGTGCCGACTGGCTGGAAGTCGACCGCCGTTACGAGCGGGCCGTCGAGGCGCTGACTCGGCGATTTGCTGCAGCACGTGATCGTGCTGACGCACGCGCACGCCGCGGCTGGACTCTCAGCTCCTCCGCGAACGCGAGGCCGGCCGCTGCGGGTTCCTCGTCGTGGCCGATGGCGAGCCCTCGCACGGCCCGCAGGCAGACTGAGGTCGCTGGACTGTCAGCTCGCTGTCGTCCGTGGTCAGCGCGCCAGCGGCCCGTTCGCGTCCGTGGCTGCGCTGGCGTTCTGCCGCGCGGCTACATCGCCGGAGTCATTCGACGCGGCCGTCGCCGCGTGCAGCGTGCGACCGGCAGAGCGAGTGCGCCACGATCGACGGCGACCTGCGTGCGCGGCGGCCACCTGGTCGTCGGCGGCGGGCGCCGGGACGCGCGCGGCATTCTCGCGACCAAGGGCGAGATCAAGGAGCTGCGCGCACGTAGTCGAGGCCGAGCGCGACGGCGTCGACTGGCCTGGCGCGCAGCTGAGGCCGGGCCAACGCGCTCGTCACCGAGACGTCGGAGGCCATCCGACGGCTCGCGGCGCGGAGCTGCACGAGATCGAGAAGGCCATCGTCTCGTTCGAGGCGCAGGTCTCGCGGTCGCGCGATGAGACCGTGCGACTCGAAGCGCAAGAACGACGCTGCTGGCGACGGAGCGCCGCCACGGCCATCGAGGAGATCTGACCGTGCTGAACGGCGGGAATCGGATCGCGCGTGCCGCGAGCGCCGCGATGGCGGTCCGCCAGCACGAGGCTGGAAGCGCCGCCTCGACGCGGCGCAGCGGCGCTGCTCGACGCGCGGGAGCGCGTCGAGGGCCGCTCGCAGCGCAGCGTGGCCGAGGCGCGAGCGTCGCACGCCGCGCTGGTCGAGCGCTCGGCAGCGCTCGCATCCGAGGTGGTCCGGCTGGAGGAAGCCGCGCGGGAGCTCGAGTCGCGGCTCGATGCCCGCACTGCGCAGAAGGCCCGAAGGCGGAGCGAGCGCGCCGCGCCTCGACGTCGCCACGGCCGAGGCGCTCGGCAAGCTCGATCCGCGCCGTCGCCGACATGGACACTCCGTCACGACGTGCCGCGTTGCCGAGGAGGCCGCCTCCGCGCTCGCGCGCGCGTCGACGTGCAGGAAGCCAGCGTGCGCGAGGCCAGAGCGTCCCTCGACGATGGTGCGGGCCACGACCGGTCGCTCGAAGTTGCGCGCGCAACCTCGGAGGTCGATCTCTCGCACCTGGCGACAATCTGCGTCGAGACCGTGCAGGCGACGCTCGACGAGGTCGCGCGGAAGTCGCGCATGCTCGAGCAGGCGGGCGAAGCGACGCCCGACAGCCGCGCGCTCGAAGTCGGCGGTGCCGTGAGGACGACGAAGACGAGCAGGCCGATGCCGCCGTGCAGGGCGAGCAGGTGCAGGCAGGGGCCGAGCAGGCGCTGAGCAGGCAACGACACCGGTTCGCGCCATCACGGCCGAAGAGGCCATCACGGGCCTGCGATCCAAGATCGACCGGCTCGGCCCGGTGAACATGATGGCGATCGAGCAGTTCGACGAGCTCGAGACGCGCCATCATGTTCCTGACGACGCAGCGCAAGGACCTGCGTCGATTCGATCGCCGCAGACCAACGAGGCCATCAAGCGGATCGACGAGACGACGCAGGCGCGCTTCCACGAGGCGTTCGCCGCGATCAACCGCGAACTTCCAGCAGACGTTCACGACGCTGTTCGGCGGCGGCCGCGCCGGCCTCGACGCTGCTCGACGAGAACGACCCGCTCGAGAGCGGCATCGACATCGTCGCCCAGCCGCCCGGCAAGCGCCTGCAGAGCGTGCAGCTGCTGTCGGGCGGCGAGAAGGCGCTCACGGCGATGGCGCTGATGTTCGCGATCTTCAGCTACCGCCCGAGCCCGTTCTGCCTGCTCGACGAGATCGACGCGCCGCTCGACGACGCGAACATCGGCCGGTTCGTCGAGATGCTGCAGGGCATGCACGACCACACGCAGTTCATCCTCATCACGCACAACCGCAAGACCATGGAGATCGCCGACCGGCTGCTACGGCGTCACGATGGAGGAGCCGGGCGTGTCGAAGCTGATCTCGGTGCGGCTGAACCGGGAGATTGCGAGGCTTCAGCCCCGCGACGTGCAGTCCGCGAAACAGTTCCGTCCCGCTGCGCGTATCATTCGCCAGAGAGCCATGGAACCCTTCGTGCGAGGGTCGCGATCCGCTGGGCGGCCTGCGTGGCCGCCGCCCCGCTTGCCGGCGCTCGCGACGTCAATGTCGGGAACGGTGATTTCCACGTCGGGATTGCGTCGGGCCGCGCGTCCGACACCTGGGACCGCACCTACACCGTCTCGCCGGGCGGCAGCGTCGAGCTCGACGAACGGCAACGGCGCCATCGAGGCCACCCAGGCCACCGACGGAAAGCTGACGGTGCACGCGGAACGCATCGCCAAGGCCTCGAGCGACGAGGCCGCGAAGCAGCTGCTCGCGAAGATCGAGATCGTCGAAAGCGTGAAGCCGGACGCCGTGCGGCTGGAAACCCGCGCGCCGAAGGGCTTCATGCGCGGCGGCGCCGAGGTGAAGCTCACTCGATGAAGGTGCCGGCGGGGCTCGCCGTGCGCATCACGAATACCAACGGGACGATCAACGCTGACCGGCCTTCGGGCAACGCCATCGACGCGAACACGACCAACGGCGGCATCCACGGCGAGAACCTCTCCGGCAGGGTGTCGGCCAGCACCACCAACGGCGGCGTCAAGCCTGACGCTGGCAAAGCTCGGCGACGGCGGCATCACGGCGGAGACCACGAACGGAGGGATGTCGATCGAGATCCCGTCCGACTCGAAGGCCGACGTCACCGGCGCACGTCGCCAACGGCGGCATCAGCGTCGACAACCTGAAGCTCGAGACCGTCGGCGATCAGTCGCGCCGGCACGTCGAGGGCCAGCATGCAACGGCGGCGGCGCGCACATCGAGCTGTCCACCAGCGAACGGCGGGATCCGTCTGGCGGGAAGTGACCGAGGACAAGTCCACCCGGCGTACCACAGGCTGAAACGCCGCGCCGAGATCGCCGGCCTGATCTGGGGCGCGGCCCTGCTGGATCGGGGTGCTCACGACCGGCGCCGCCCGCGGGCTGGACGAGCTCGCCGCGCGCCTGTGTCGCGCGGGTCACTTCTACGCGGAAGCCGCCTGGCTGGCCGTGCTGCTGCTGTTGATCCACGAAGTGATCGTCGGCGCTGCTCGGCTGGCTACAGTCGGCTTCGCCCTCGAGCAGCGGTATGGGCTCGTCACGCCAGACGCTGTCGGCGTGGCTGGTGGATCACGCGAAGGGCGCGGCGCTCTCGATGCTGCTCGCGGTGGCTCGGCGTGTTGCCGATCTACGCGACGATTCTGCTCGCGTCCGACTGGTGGTGGCTGGCCGCCGGCGCCGCATTCGCGGCCGTCATCGTCGGCCTGGCCAACCTGGCCCCATGTCGTCCTGCTGCCGATCTTCACGTTCACGCCGCTCGCATCGGGAGTCGCTGCGCGAGCGGCTCGAGCCGTCGCGTCACGCGCGGCACGCGCATCGTCGGGGTGCATGAGTGGGCGCTCGGGACGCGCACGCGGAAGGCCAACGCGGCGCTGGCCGGGCTGGGCCAATATCGCGGCGGATTCCTCGTCTCCGGACACGATGCTGGCAGTGCATCGGACGACGAGATCGAGGTGGTGCTTGCGCACGAGCTGGGGCATCACGTTCACCACGACATCTGGCGGGCGATCGCGCCTGAATCGCTGGTCGTCGTGCTCGGCTTCTTCGCGGCGGATCGCGCGCTCTCGGCGTTTGGACCCGTGCTCGGCCTGGCGGGGACGTGAAGATGCCGCGCGGGCCTGCCGCTGATCATCGCGGCGGCCGCCGCAGTCTCGCTGGTGCTGATGCCCATCGGGCTGGCGCTCTCGCGGCGCCACGAGCGGCGCGCCGATCGCTTCGCGCTCGATCTCACCGGCAACCCCACGGCATTCCTTACCGCGATGCGCCGTCTCGGCGCGCAGAACACTCGGCCGAAGAGAACCCGTCACGCCTCACGCAATGGCTGTTCTACAGTCACCCGCCGCTCAGGAAGAGCTTGCCAGCGGCGAGGGCGTGGAGATCGGCTGAGAACTCGTAAAGCTGGCAGCTGAGCAGCTGGCAGCACGTCGTTGTCTGGGCGGTCCCGTGGCTATGAGCACACTGGCGGCTACGACGGCCTGCCGCTGGTCCGCTACTTCGGGTGCACCACCAGTTCCCCCTGCATCTCCTTGCAGCGCTCGTCCTGCTTCGAGATTGCAGTAGAAGCGGAAGCGGTGCCGGGCTGGTCGAGCGCCGAACTCCAGAGGGTGACACGTCCGGCACCTGGGCCCGCGCGCTTGGCGATGCGATAGCCGTCCACCGTGAAGCCGTGGGCGATGTCGGCGCTCTTGACGGCGTGACCTTCACGAGGTCGTCCTGGTCGTGACCTCGGCGGCGAGGGGGATCGAAGCGGTATTTTGACGCGGTGAGTGAAGGCCCGCTGGGGCCGTGCGGCAATCCCGGAGCGGTCCTGCCCGACGGGCCCAGCCCTGCCAGCGGCAGGACTGTGACCAGCAGCAGCGATCGGATCAAGGCTCGACGGGAAAGTTCGCGTCGCCCGCACCATCGAAGCAAGTCTCCGCCTCTTGAGACGGCCCCGGCCGGGGACCGGCCGGGGGTCTTCCTCGATTGTATCGGGCGCCGCAGCCTCGCGGGATAGCGCGCGCGGCAGCTCGTCAGTGAGCGATGGGCCGCCGCGATTATCATCGCGACGGTGCCGGTCGTGTCCGCCACCGCCCGCAGCGAGCGCCGGCGGGCCTGCTCGGTGCCGGCTTCAGGGGCAGCCCCGTCGGTGAGCAGCGCCTTGCGGCTGAGGCGGATCTTGCCGGTCGGGTCGATGTTGATCACCTTGACCAGCACCTGCTCGCCTTCCTTCAGCTCGTCGCGCACGTCCTTGACGCGGTGGTTGCGCGATCTCGGAGACGTGCAGCAGGCCGTCGGTGCCCGGCATGATCTCGACGAAGGCGCCGAAGTCGGTGATGCGCTGCACCTTGCCCATGTAGGTCTTGTTCAGCTCCGGGCGTGGCGGTGAGCTCCTGGATGATGCGAGATGGCCTTCTGCGCCGACTGCTTCGTCGGCCGACGCCACGTTCACGCGGCCGTCGTCCTCGACGTCGATCTTGACGCCGGTGCGCTCGATGATGCTGCGGATCATCTTGCCGCCCGGCCCGATGACGTCGCGGATCTTGTCGACCGGGATCTTGATGGTGACGATGCGCGGCGCGATACGCCGACATGTTCGGCGCGACGCGGCCGAGCGCTTCGGCCATCTTGCCGAGGATGTGCAGCCGGCCGGCGCGTGCCTGCTCGAGAGCGCTTGCGCATGATCGTCGGCCGTGATGCCGGTGACCTTGATGTCCATCTGCAGCGCGGTGATGCCGTCTGCGCGGTGCCGGCGACCTTGAAGTCCATGTCGCCGTAGTGATCCTCGGCGCCGGCGATGTCCGCAGAGGACGGCGTATTTGCCGGTCTTCTCGTCCATGATGAGGCCCATGGCGATGCCGGCGACCGGCGCTTGAGCGGCACGCCCGCGTCCATCATCGCCATCGAGCCGCCGCACACCGACGCCATCGACGACGATGCCGTTCGATCTCGAGGATGTCCGAGCACGAGGCGGATCGTGTAGGGAACTTCTCCTCCGGCAGGAACCATCGGCGTCAGCGCGCGCTCGGCCAGCGCGCCGTGGCCCGACTTCGCGGCGGCCAGGTCCGCGCATGAACTGCCGACTTCACCGACGGAGAACGGCGGGAAGTTGTAGTGCAGCATGAAGCGCTTGTGGCACGCTCGCCCGTCGACGTGCTCGATCTTCTGCTGCGTCGTCGGCGGTGCCGAGCGTGCAGGTGACGAGCGCCTGCGTCTCGCCGCGGGTGAAGACGACCGAGCCGTGTACGCGCGGCAGCACGCCGGCCTCGGTCCAGATGGACCGGATCTCATCGAACTTGCGGCCATCGAGGCGCACGCGGCGATCGAGTGACCTCGTCTCGCAGCACTTTCTCTTTCAGGCCCTTTTGAAGATGCTCTTGGGCCTCGCCCAGGTGAGGCCTCGCCCTCGTCGAAGGTCGCAAGGAGTTCCTCCTGCACCTGATCGACGCGCGGGCGTAGTTGGCGAGCTTGTCGTGCAGCCGCATCGCCTCGGTGAGCGGCGCAAGCGCTCTCTGCTCGACCTCCCGGACCAGCTCCGGGTCCACGTCCTCTGACCGCCACCTGGCGTCTTCCGGCTTGCCGGCGTCCCTGGCCAGTGAGTCGATCGTCGCGACGATCTTCTTGATCGCCGCGCGTGGCCCGCCTCGAGCGCCTGGGCCACCTGCTCCTCTAGGGCACCTGGTTCGCGCCGGCTTCCACTTTCATCACCAGCCGTCCCTGCTTTCGCCCGCCAGGATGATGTCCACCAGGCTTCGCCGCTTCCGCTGCTCGCACGCGGGTTGATGACGTGCTCGGCCGTCGACTGCGGGCCGACGCGGACGACGCCCGCGATCGTCGTATGGAACGGGATCTCCGATAACGCCAGCGCCGCCGAGGCGCCGGTGATCGCCAGTACGTCCGGGTCGCTCTCTCTTGTCGGCCGAGAACACCAGCGCGATGATCTGCGTCTCGTGCCGCCAGCCCGCGGGGAACAACGGCCGGATTGGCCGGTCGATCATGCGCGAGGTGAGGACTTCCTTGTCCGCCATCTTGCCTTCGCGCTTGAAGAACCCGCCGGGAATGCGGCCGGACGCGTAGGTGCACTCCCGCGGTAGTCGACGGTCAGCGGCAGGAAGTCGATGTTCTCGCGCGGCTGGCCGCGCGACACGCGCGTCGGCGAGCACCACCGAGTCGCCGAAGCGGACGAGGACGGCCCCGTGCGGCCTGCTTGGCCAGCTTGCCGGTTTCGGAAAGAAAGGGGTTTTGGAGCCGATCTGCAGTTCACGCGGTATGGCATAAGAAGACCAGGTAACTCGGAGGGAAGCGAACCCATTACCCGAGTTTGCGGATCAGCTCTGCGTAGCGCTCCGCGTCCTGCTTGAGGTAGTCGAGCAGCCGCCGCCGCTGGCCGACCAGCTTCAGCAGGCCCTGTCGTGAGTGATGGTCTTCGCGTGGCTCTTGAAGTGCTCGGTCAGGTAATTGATGCGCTCGCTGCAGGATGGCCACCTCCAGCTTTCAGGGGAGCCGGTGTCGGACTCGTGCGTGCGGTAGAGAGCTCAATCCAGTTCCGGTCTTCGATCCTTCGTCAGGGCCAAGCCGCTGCCACCTCCATTTCGCACGGCCCAGTCGTGACCTTCAGGCCGCCGCGTGAGCCGCTTCTGCACGATCGGAAACACCACAGTTTACATCAACACCACAACGGGATGCAAAGCTCCGGGTCCGACTTTCCGTGATGCCGACGAGCCGCCGGACTGGTTCACCACGCCTCGCGCCTGGAAGGCGCGGTCAGTGCATGGGTTAGCAAATACGTAACTGAACGAAGTGGCTC
>ERZ1370068.1946-contig-11904_pt1 | contig 73395 bp, 84 predicted proteins | sample MGYA00561227_ERZ1370068 | MGnify/ENA primary metagenome ERZ1370068 (study PRJEB38410, sample SAMEA6850437) | metagenome | study: Metagenomic assessment of the ecological functions of the soil: analysis of the soil microbiota associated with the... | reverse complement strand
GTATTGCTTCGTTCAGTTGCATTGCTCGACTCGGCGGTCCGCGCGACATAGTCGCGGACTGCCGGACCGGGGAAGGTGCGCGTCGGCGGCGAACCCCTCGGCACTGGAGGCGCCTGGAACGTCAGGATCTCCGCGTAGGTCGGGCACGTACCGGAGCCGGACTCCCCTCCGGCTCGACTGCCGGATGTGCGGCATAGTGAGCTGATGCTGAAGTTGCCCATCGGGTGCGCGTGCGCCGGCTTCGGGACGCGCCTAGCGCCAGGGCCACGGGCAACCAGCGCGATGCCGGCTGGCTCGCATCGCCGCGCCTCGTCGCGCGCCTCGGCCGGGCTCGACCGCGTCCAGCGACGTCCAGCACGCGGCTGCGCCTCAGCCGCGTGGCGGCGGTGGAAATGCGGGATTCGTGGCCGGGCGCCAGGCGGTAGCGCGCCGGCGCGCGCCGCGGTCGCCTCGAAGGCTCACCTTTGCTCGATCATGCCCGCGCCGATAAGAAGAGCCGCGCGTCCCGCGTCCCGGGCCGAGCGCCTCCGCCATCGCGGCGCGCGCCGCGCTCGGCGCGCCGGTCTTGTAGAGCGTCCAGGCCAGGAGATCGTGCGCGTGGACGTCCTGACGCGCCTCGCGAGCTCGCGCCGGGCGAGCCGAGCGCCTCGTCGAGCCGCCGATCGTGATCGAGCGTAGAACCACGTCAGCTCCCGGTTGTAGAGGACCCGGTTGAGCGCGCTCAGCTGACCGATGTGCTCGGCGAGCGCGGTACTGGCGCTCGGCCGGCGTCCGCCTGGCCGAGCAGCCGCGTGAGGTCGCCGCAGGGCGACCACATAGTCGAGCTGCGGGATCACGGCGATCGCCTGCTCGAGGAGCGTGACGGCTTCGGCGCCGGCGCCCGCGCGAGGCATGCACCTGGGCGAGCCCGGCGAGGGCCCGGTGATAGCCCGGAACCGTCGTGAGGGCCGCGCGGTAGACCGCCTCGGCCGCGTCGAGATCGCCCCGGCTCCAGTGCTCCTGGCCGAGCTGCCACTCGACCCACGCGCGAGCGCCTCGGCGGGCCGCCCCTCCGCCTGACCCCGCGCGAGCGCCGCGCTCGAGGAGCCGGCGATGGCTCCCGGCACGTCGCCGCGGAGGCTCGGGAGGGCCGCGCTCCGCGCGTGGGCGTAGAGGTCGTCGCCCGTCTCCAGCATCCGGCGATACGCGCCTCCGCCTCGACGTAGCGCCCCACCTCGAGGTGCGCATCGCCCGAGTACGCCCCAGGCGTGACTGTCGCGTCGGGATCGCCGCCGACCGCGCGGGCGCCGCCTCGCGGGCGGCGTCGTCGAATTCGTGGCGCGTGTACAGCACGTAGGCGAGGTGCCGCCGGGCGCTCGCCTGGTCGGGTGCGAGGGCGAGCGAGCTTACGGAGTGCCCGCTCGGCGAGCGTCAGCCAGCCGGGGTCGGCGGTGGCGCGGAACTTCTGCACGTACGGGCGTCGCCGAGTCGGTAGTGCGGTCCACGGGATCCGTCGGGCGCCGCTGGAGTCCGCGCTGATAGACTGGCGATGGCGCGGTCGGTGGCGCCGTCGTCGGCCCGTGCCGCGGCTCGCGGGCCAGGGACATCAGGCCGGCCAGCGATGCGCCGCGACGGCGAGTGCGCGCACGGCGGCGTCGTGCCGAGAGATCCGATTCTCGTGCGCATTGGCGAATGTGGTGGCGTGCACGCTGGCGCCAGTCCGCGGCCGGCGGCGAGGCGCCCCGCCGGCCAGCGGCGTCAAGAGTGTCCCGGCAGGGGTTCACGCCCGGGTACACGGGCTCGCCGCAGTCCAGGTGGCGCGGGCTCCGCCCGGCGTGCGGCGTCGGCAGGAACGGGAAGACCGTGTAGATGCCGTTCGCCGTCACGAACGAGCTCTCGGCGCCGATGTTGAAGTTCACGCCGTCCCCGAGCCGCGGGAAGTTGGCGAAGGCGTCGGGTCGCCGAGCGATCGGAGAATGCCGCCGACCACACGGAGCGCGATGTCGGTCACGTCGTCGTTCGGGCGCCGACCGTTCGGGAAGCCGGCCGGGTCGCCCGCGAGGACGCCGAGCCGCTTCTGGCTCGGCTGGGCGCCGTCGGCAGCTACGCCGAGGTCGAGCCGCAGGAGCTCGGAGCAGCGATCGGCCTTCCCGCACGTCCCGTCGCCGTTGTACTGGAGGAGCGCGGCGACCAGGTCCGTGCGCGCCGGTCGTCGGGAACTGCGTGCCGTAGCGGAGGTTCAGCACCGTGGCGAGGCTCGAGTTCAGGTAGAAGTCGAGGAACTGCGCCTCGTCCTCCGGGTCCGTCGCGTTCCAGCGGTCCTTTGCGGTCCGTGCTGGATGAGCAGCTCGTTCACGAGGGGATTCGCCATGCCGGGCGACCTGCACCCAGTCGCCCGAGCCGGACGACGTGCCGTCGCTCGCGCCGCGTGGACGTTCTTCGGGCGGCTCGTCGAGGCGTAGATGCCCGAGCACGGCGTTCGGGTTGCCGGTGAGCTCGCGCGATCGGGATCTCGAGCGCGATCGTGTTGACGTTGAAGCCGGAAAACGTGTCGACGCCGAACGGGCTGACCGTATCGTCCTCGTCCTCGTTCGGCGGTCAGGATCGGCGGGGTCCGCCGGAGGTTGACCGTGTCGAAGGTCGCGCCGAGGTCGATGTAGAAGGTCTCGTCGCGCTGCCCCGCGAAGACCCGCGCCGCCGTTCGCGAGCGGATAGATGCCCTGGGCCGCCAGCGCCTCGTAGTTCGGCATGGTCAGCGGACCCACGTTCGAGGGCACCGCGACCATCTCCTGCGTGCCCAGTCCCGCCGGCGGCCGTTCCGGACCTCGGTCACCGTGTACGTCTGACGGATCCCGATGCCGGCCGCGTCGGGACCCGGACAGGGCCGTGATCGGGCGGCACGCCCGCGTACCCCACTGGGAGCTTGAGCGCCTTGACGGTGCCCTGGATCTGCGTCTTGAAGCGGATCTCGTACACGACGTCCTCCGCCGTGCCCGTTGGCGTTCGTGTCGAGGTGGAAGGCGTAGCGGACCTGGTCGTCGAAGTTGAAGTAGTTCGGCCCGGAGCTCGGCTCCTGCCCGGGGATCACGTTCATGATCAGCACGACCTTGCTCGAACGGCGCCTCCCAGCTGCGGAAGAAGTAGACGTCGGTGATGTCCGCCGCCGGGTCGAGCGCGATGCAGCGGCGCCTCCGGTGGCTGGCCGCGCGGGCCGGGTGCCCGCCACGAAGATCAGCAGGCCGGCCTGGCGAGGGCCGTGAGATGGACACCACCGTGACCAACGCCTGACACCTGGCATGATCGCCCTCCTGTACTGGAGGTGATGTGGAGGTCTGGGGCCTCACTGCCCCTACGACCAGCTTTCGAGGCGTCCAGGTGGGCGGCCAATCCCGGCCGCCGCCCGGAGGGCGACGGGCTCCCGGTGGCTGCGTCAGCGGCCCGGTCAGTCGCGGCCGGGCGTTTTTCACTCAGAGCGCGATCAATCCGCGTGACGAATGCCGAGGCTGACGGCTTCCGTCCGGCTCACGCCGCGCCGCCGCGAGACGGCGGCCACGTGGAACTCTGGCGTGGTGTGCTCGCTGGATACCGAGGCGCTCGGCGATCTGACGGACTGGTCAGGCCCCGAGGCGAGGAGGGTCCAACACCTCGCCCTCGCGCCGGCCTGTGAGGGACTCCGGGCGAGGCCTCGAGCTCCGCGCTCCCGCGCGCGCGTGACCCGGCGCCCAGCAGGACCGACGGCACCGACGGTGAATCCTCAGCGCGGCGGCCACCGTCGCCGCGCGCGGTTCGGCGGGCGCGGCGTCGCGCGTCACGAGCGCCCAGCCTCGCAGGGGACTCCTGCCGAGAGCGCGGGCGGGCCGCACGTCGTCGGCGATCGCCACCGACGGCTCGGCTTCCGATGCTGGCGAGAGCGTCGGCGCTCACGCCGCGATCCGCTCGGCGTCGCCCAGAACCACGACGTCGACGCGTCGGCGGGAGCGCCGTCCGGCGTCGGCCCGTCGCCCACGACGGCGAGGTCGCCGCCTTCGGGCGGGCGCGGAGCGCAGGCCCAGTGCCGCGGACGGCGCGCGGCGAGAAGACGCGGATCACGCCCGCGGACCGAGCGAAACACCGCACGACGTCGCTCAGGATCGCCGATCAGGAGGTGCCGCCAACACCATGGCATTAGGCCCGACGACTTCGCCCCGCGCGTTGAGGAGCGGGCCGCCGCCGGGTTGCCGGGGGCCAGGCGGACATCGAGCGATGCAGGCGCCCGGCTCCGCGCGCGGCAGCACCGACACGACGCCGGAGCCATGACCACGCCGCGTGACGACCCACGGGTGACCCAGGGTGGCCGATGGCGAACGAGCTCGCCCACTGGGAGGCCCCGAGATCGGCCGATCAGCGCCGCGGCCAGGCTCGCGCCGGGCACGTCCAGCAGCGCGAGATCAAGCGCCGGCTCGACTCGAGGAACTCGCGCGGCATGCTGTGGCCGAGCCACGTGTCCACCACACGCAGCGCTGGCGCGCGCCGGCGATCACGTGGTGGTTGGTCACCGCAGATCATTGCTACCAGACCACGCCGGCCGCGCCGGCTTTGGTCCTCGGCCGCGGACGCGTACGATGCTGGGCCGGACCCGGCCGAGCGCTTCGGGGGAAGACCGAGCGCTACGGGCGCCCGCGGCTGCGCGTCGAGGAGGACGCTCATCGGGCGCGACCAGGCGCGGCCGATCGTGACCTCGAGGGTCGCGAGAGCGTGCCACCACCTGGAGGACCCTGAACGACCGGGTCGGCCGACCCGCTCTCCGCTCGGAATTTCGCCTGAAAGAAGGGTCTCACCATCGGCGACAGGCTGGCCCGCCAGCGTGACCAGGATGTCGCCGAGCAGGCCACCGCAGGCGCCGAGGCTGTGGGCGCGAGCTCCACGATGAGGAGCCCGGTGTCGTGCGCGTGGCCCCCGTTGCCCGGCAGGGATCGGACGGGTGGTGCCGTGCCGAGCCAGCCCACGTGGACATATCCCTGTCGGGCCAGCGGCTCCCTGCCGGAGCGCCACGCGAGGGCCGCGGGGACCACCCGAGCGCCGCCCCCACCGGTCAGGCCCGTCCGTCAGGATCCCGAGGACGGTGCCGCAGACGATCGATGAGCGCGCACCAGAGAAGCCGGGGTACGGCGTGGCATCTGTTCGGATGTACTGGTCGAGCATCCCCCGCGGGTCCGGGCCGGCCCGCCGATCGCGCTCACCACTCCGATGCTACAGCCACAGGCTCGCGATCGCCCGGCCGTCCGACGGCGAGGACGAGCCGCCCGACGGGCGGGCGTGGCCGCTGGCTGGAGCCGGTTCGACGGTGAGGCCCGGCACCCGCAGGACGGCGAGGTCGCTCGCCAGATCCCATAATGAGCTGGGCCGCGAGAGGCGACCAGGTCGGTGTCTCGATTGTGAGATCATCCTCGCGCTCGAGGGCGTGCTCGGCGACCAGGACGAGCGTGGGCGTAGGCTACGCCGCTCGATGGCCGCCGGGGGCGGCCGTTGATCTGAACGACCGCACGCGGCCGGCGCTCCACGGCATCGGCCAGCTGCTGATCGGACACGGCGCTCAGCGTGTCGGTCGTCTTCGGACAGCGGCGCGTCATGTCAGCGACCTCCTTCGCTCTCTCTGAGGCCCACGTTGCGTGGCCCGTCAAGCCCGCGCATCCGCCGAGGAACAGGCAGGTCGGTCGCCACGCGGCGCCAGTCCGACCCCGGTTGTCCGGCGGGGGATGCTGTGCTAGTGTTCTGACAAGCGTCCCCACCACCCCTGGGAACGCACTGGGTTGTGAGCGCAGCCGGACCGAGCCCGCTCTGATCGACGCTGGGTCCGGCAGCTCAGGCACGCTCAGCGGGGTGGGGCTCGCGCTGGTGATCTCCACGCGATCCTGGGCTTCTGGGGGGCCACGCCCTGGACCGATGGCTGGGCACGCCCAGCGCCGTGGCTCATGCTGGTGGGGCTGTCTGCTCGGCATCGCGGCGGGGCTGACGTCAATCTCTCTTCCGCGCGGCCGAGGATCTTCGGCCGGCGAGCGAGGGAGGAGGCTGAACGTGACCGCTCCGGGCTGATCCTGGCGCCGCGGGGTGTCTGGCTCCTCGCGGGGCAAACTCGGGCTCGGCCTCGCCGCGGCCTGCGGGCTCTGCGCGGCCCCGCCGACGCCACCGGGAGCTGCTACGTCGGCGGCGCGCTGACCCTGCTGAACCTCGGCCGGGCTCGCGCTGGTTGCCACGCCGATCGGGCGCTGCGGCCGGCCGGACCGGGTCGCGTCCGGTCTGGATCCGGGGCCAGCGGGCTCCGCCTGGGGCTCCCTCGGAGTCCCTCGTGGGTCTCGCCGTGACCCAGACGGGCGTGGGGCTCCCTGCGGGCCTCCTCCTGGCATCGCCTGACCCTCGTCCCCCGCGGCCGTGATCCTGGCGGGCCTCCGCGGCGCCCGGACTGCCTGAGGAGCACGCTTCGGTGCACGAGCTCGAGCCACCGGTCTTCAACGCCTTCGGCATCCCGCATCACGTGGCCTTCCGGGTGGCTCGTGATGGCGATCCTATCGTCGTCGCGTACCTCGTTCCGCGGCGGCCGGCGCTCGTGCCGCCGGGGAGTCCAGAACGCGACGGAGGCCGTCGCTCGAGTTCGTGCTGGCTCGCTGATCGACGACGTGATCGGCCCGGGAGGCCGGCGATTCCTCCGCTCATCGCGACCCTGGGCTTGTTCATCTTCGCCGTCGAACCTCCTCGGGCTGGTGCCCGGCTTCACGGCGCCGACCGACAACGTCGAACACCAATCTCGCGTGCGCCCTGGTGGTGTTCTTCTCGTACCACTGGATCGGCATTCGCGCGCACGGGCTCGGCGCGTATCTGAAGCACTTCGCGGGTCCGATGCCGGCGCGTGGCGCCGCTGATGGTCCCGATCGAGCTGATCAGCCATCTCGCGCGGCCGCTGTCGCTGGCCGCTGCGGCTCTTCGGCAACATGCTCGGCGGGCACATCCTGCTGTCGATCGTGTTCTTCATGACGCGTGGGGCTCTCGACCTGGGCGCTCTCCGGGCGCAGCGGGGCCACGGTCGGCGCTCGTGATCGGTGGCATCAGGACGGTCGTCTACGGTCTGTAGTTCGCGTGGGCTTTCTGTTCCCGCTAGGCTCCTGGTGGCGTTCCTCCAGGCGTTCATCTTCTGCATGCTCTCGATGCTCTACATCGCCGGCGCCCTCGAGGCCGACCACGGCTCGGGCACGGGCAGCACGGCTCCGGGGGTCACGGCGATCACGCGGGACACGGCGGCGGCGAGGCGCGCAGCACCCGCCCATCACTAACACCGCCCCCGCCGCCGACACGTGCCCAGGGGCCCGGGCGGGACAGGGGAAGGAGGAGAGAAGGTGCGTATCGTTCTCATGCTGTTGGGGCTGTCGCTGAGCCTCGCCAGGGGATCGCCTACGCGGCGGACGCTCGCGGCGACGGGGTCCTGGGTCGGGCCGTTCACGGTCATCGCGGCGGGCATCGGGATGGCGCTGGCGGCCGGTCTCTGCGGCCTCGGCCAGGCGCGCGCGATCGCCGGCGGCGCTGGAGGGCATGGCGCGCCAGCCGGGCGCGGCGGCCCGCATCCAGACCGCGATGATCATCGGTCTGGCGCTCATCGAGTCGCTGGCGATCTACACGCTGGTCATCGCGATCATCCTGCTCTTCGCGAACCCGTTCAAGTAAAGCAGCGGGCCGGGCGGGCGGCGCGCGGCCGTCCGCCCGGTCGACTCGATCGTTCACGCATGCCGCGTTCCGGAGGTCGCTCTGCCCCGCATCCCTGAGATGACCGTGCGGCGCCTGTCCGTCTACTTCCGCTGCCTGGCGCAGCTGGGAGGAGGACGGCGTCAAGACGCATCTCTCGCAGGAGCTGGCCGCGCGGCTTCCACCTCAACTCCGCGCAGGTCCGGAAGGATCTCGCCTACTTCGGCGAGTTCGGCATCCGAGGAATCGGCTACGACGCGACCAATCTCCGGCGCGAGATCCAGCGCATCCTCGGGCTCGACCGCGAGTGGCAGGTCGTGCTGGTCGGCTTCGGCAACCTCGGCTCCGCGCTCTTCCACTACCGGGGCTTCGCGCGCCAGGGCTTCCGGATCGCGGCCATCGTCGACGACGACCCGGCCAAGGTCGGGCGAGCGGTGAACGGCCTCACGATCCAGGCGCCTCGCCGAGCTGCCGCGCGACCGTGAAGGCCCACGCGATCCAGATCGGCGTCGTCGCGGTGCCCGCCGAGGCCGCGCAGACCGTCGCCGACCGGCTGGTCGCGGCCGGCGTGCGGGCGATCCTCAGCTTCGCGCCGAGCCGCGTCAAGGTGCCGCAGGACGTGCGGCTGCCAGAACGTCGACCTGTCGATCGAGCTGGAGAACCTGTCCTTCCACCTGGGCCAGGGGCCGCGATGAGCGCGGGCCCGCGCACCGACGGTCACTGCCGGCGGGGCCTCCCGACGCTCGACGCCTGGGGCGACCTTGGCCGGGCGCAGCGCGGCGCTCGAGCGGGGCGCGCCCGGGCGGATCCAGCTCGAAGGCCTGTGGGGCTCGGCGGCGTCGCTCGCCCTCGCCGCCGTCCTCCCGCCGAACCGCCCGGCGCGTGGTGGCCGTCGCGGACGAGCCGACCGCCTTCCGGGCTCTCGACGATCTCCGCGCCTTCGCCGGGGCGCTCGAGCGGAAGGCGCCTGGCGATGTCGTTCTCATGCCGGTACCGCACGCCGCCCTCTGGCGGGATGCGGGCGCTCGCGAGGAGGACGCGAGCTCGCGCGGGCTCCTCGGCCGGCTCCTCCGCGGCGAGCCCCTCTGGGTGATCGTGCCCGCCCGGGGTCTGGAGGCGCCCGCTCCCGACGCCGGCGGCCTTCCGCGGCCAGGTCCTCACGCTCGCGCCGGGCGACGCGGTGGACCGCGAAGGCGCTGGTCGAGCATCTCCAGACGGCCGGCTACGAGCGGGTCGAGACCGTGACCGGCCGTCGGCCAGTGGGCCCTGCGCGGCGGGATCGTCGACGTCTTCTCGCCCGGCAGGCTCGCTGCCCGTCCGCATCAGAGCTGGACCGGAGACGACGTCGAGTCGCTCCGGGCGTTCGATCCAACGAGCCAGCGCTCGACGGGCGTCGGTCGCGCTGCTGCTGATCCTTCCGATGCTGACCAGGGGCGCCCGAGGACGGCGCGCGCCTCCGGCGACTACCTGCCAGCGGGACGCGCCGGTGGCGGTCGCCGATCCGGCCCTCCTCGCGCCGGGCGCGGCGGAGCCGCCCCGCTCGAGACGCTGGAGCGATCAGCCGCGCGTCGAGTGCGGCGTCCTGCTCACCGACGCGTCCGCAGCGCGTTCCGCCTCGAGACCCGCTCGATCGAGGGCGTGCGCGGGCAGTTCCGCCGGCTCGGGCGGCCCCCTCGCCGCGTGGCGGGCCGGAGGGCTTCCGGGTGCGCTTCCTGGCGCCCGACCGGGCAGGACCGCCGACCGGCTCAGGAGATCCTCCGGGATCTCGAGCACGAGCGCCGATCGTTCCGGCGCTCCTCGGGCCGGAGCCGCTCGCTCGTCTTGGTCGCCGGCGCCCACGTCAGTTCAGAGTGTCCGGGGCTCGGCGGCTGATCTGCCTCACCGAGACCGAGCTCTTCGGACACCGCCGGACGATGCGCCGCCGGCCGGCGTACCTCAGCGTGGCACGGCGATCGCCGCCTTCACCGATCTCGCGCCCGGGGATCTGGTCGTCCACGTCGAGCACGGGATCGGCCCGGTACGCGGGGCTCGTGACCTGGCGGTCGACGGACAGCCCGCGGACTACCTCCTGCTCGAAGTACGCCGAGGGCGCCCGGCTCTACCTGCCCGTCCAGCGGATGGCCGCGGTCACCAAGTACGCCGGGTCCGGCGACGCGACGCCGCGGCTGGACAAGCTCGGGCGCCACGACCTGGCAGCGGACGAAGGAATCGCGTCCGGGCGTCCCTCCGCGAGATGGCGCAGGATCTCCTGCGCCTCTACGCCGAGCGCCAGGTCGTGGAGGGCCTCGCGATGGCGCCCGACACGCCCGTGGCAGCACGAGTTCGAGGCGGCGTTCGCGTTCGAGGAGACGTCCCGACCAGCTCGAGGCGATCCGCCAGGTCAAGGCGGACCTCGAGCGCCGCGCCAGCCGATGGATCGCCTCGTCTGCGGCGACGTGGGCTACGGCAAGACCGAGGTCGCCGTGCGCGCAGCCCGCGAGGCCGCGCTGGACGGACACCAGGTCGGCGGTCCTCGTGCCCACGCACGACTCCTGGCCGAGCAGCACTGGAACACGTTCCGCGAGCGCTTCGCGCCGTACCCGGTGCGGGTCGGAGATGCTCTCGCGGTTCCGGTCGCCCGCCCGCCAGAAGGCCGTCCTGGCCGGGCTGGCCGCGGGGACGGTGGACGTCGTCATCGGCACCCGCCGGCTGCTCTCGAAGGACGTCGCCTTCAAAGGATCTCGGGCTCCTGGTCGTGGACGAGGAGCACCGCTTCGGTGTGGCGCACAAGAGCGCCTGAAGCAGCTCCGGAAGGCCGTCCATGTCCTCACGCTCACCGCGACCCCTATCCCGCGCACGCTCTCCATGGCGATGGCCGGGATTCGCGACCTCTCGGTGATCGAGTCGCCGCCGGCCGATCGCCTCGCGGTCGAGACGGTCGTGTGCCGCTTCGATGCCCACGGTGATCAAGGAGGCGATCGAGCGTGAGCTGGGCGGGGCGGGCGGAGTCTTCGTCGTCCACAACCGCATCCAGTCCCTGCCGGCCGCTGGCGTCCGCCTCGTCCAGCGCCTCGTCCCACGGGCGCGGGTCGCGATGGCCCACGGCCAGCTGCGGGAGGCAACGCTCGAGCGACCATGTTGGATTATGTCGGGGGGCGCGTACGATGTCGCTCGTGGCCACCGCCATCATCAGATCGGGCCTCGACATCCCGGCGTCGAACACGATCATCATCAACCGGGCGGACCGACTGGGGCTGGCCCAGCTCTACCAGCTGCGCGGCCGGGTCGGCCGTGACCGGCCTCGCAGGCTTACGCGTACCTCCTGCATCCCCGCCGACGGGCGCGTCGACGAGACCGCGGCCAAGCGGCTCCGCGTGGTGCAGGAGCGACTCGCCCTCGGGTCAGGACTCAAGATCGCCCTCCGCGACATGGAGATCCGGGGCGCGCGGGAATCTCCTCGGCGCGCAGCAGCACGGGCAAATCGAGATGGTCGGGCTTCGACCTCCTACCTGAAGCTCCTCAGGAGGCGGTGCGGGAGCTGCGGGAGGCGATCCGTCGAGGACAGAGGTCGATCCAGTCGTCACGGTGGACGCCGCGGCGTACTCTCCCGAGGTCTACGTCGCGGAGGCCGCCCAGCGGCTCGCCCTCTACAAGCGGCTCGCCGGGATCCGGACGGCGAGCGAGATCGGGGAACGTCCGGCGGGAGCTGCGTGACCGCTTCGGGCCACTCCCGGGCGGCCGCGCGCCTCCTCGACGTGGTCGCGCTCCGGCTCGACGCCAAGGCGTTGCGCCTCGAGCGCCTCGGGTGCGGGGGGCCACGCGCTGCTGACGTTCGCGCCGAGCACGCCGGTGCCGCCCCAGCGGATCATCGATCTGCTGCCGGATTCCACGAGGCGCCGCCTCCGCACGGTGCGGGAGTTCGTCCTGGACGGCCACGATCGCCGGGGACCCTGGCCTGGAGCACCTTCCAGACTGTGACGCCGCCTCCTCGCGGAGTTTCGCAGGCCCTGAGCCGAGGCACGCCGATGAGCAGTCGGTCAGGCTCGCGCTCGCGGGACTCCTGGTCGCAGGCGCGCTCGGCGCGTGCAAGACGCCCCCTGGGCCGCTCGCCGCCGGTGCCCGCGGGCAGCGGCGGGGTCCTGGTGCGCCCGGGCGAGACGCCGCCGCTGCAGGAGAGCCAGGCGGTCATCGATCGGGTCGTGGCGGTGGTCAACGGCGACGCCATCATGATGTCCGAGCTCCAGGAGGCGGTCGTGCTGGCTCGGCCGCGATGGTCGCACCGAGCCCGAGGGCGCCGGAGCTCGAGATGCACGATGCTGAACCGCCTGATCGACCATCGGCTCCAGGTCCAGGAGGCTAAGCGCGAGCAAGATCGAGGTGAGCGATGACGATGCGCGCGGCGCCATCGACGACATCGTCAAGCGGAACGGCGGCGACCGCGAGCAGTTCGAGGCCCAGCTGCTGGCGCAGGGGCGTCACCTGGGACGCGCTACGCCGCGAGATCCGCGACCAGATTCTCGCCCAGCCGCGTCCGCGGCCGCCGCGTCGTCCGACGATCCACGATCACCGGAGACGGAAGTCGACCAGTATCTCACGCAGAACCGGGACAAGTTCGAAGCCGGGCCTGAAGTACCACGCGTTCCATACGGCGATCACCGTCGAGGCGCCCAGGCTCCGCGGCGGCCTGGGGTCAGGCCAAGCGCGGAGATCGACGCCATCGCGGTCGCCCTGCGCCGGCAGGGCCGACTTCGCGGAGCTGGCGCGGACCCGCGCCAAGGACCCGGCGGGCGGCGATCTCGGCTGGCTGGCCCGGGGCGAGCTCGACGAGGCGCTCGAGAAGCCGCTCCTGCGCGCTCCAGAAGGGCCAGGTGACCGCACCCCATCAGGTCCGAGGTCCGCGTACCACCTGCTGCAGCTCGCCGACCGCGAGAGAGCCTGACGGCGCGAGCGGCTCGCCGACGCGCCGGCAGCAGGTGCGCGACCTCGCTCCTGCAGAAGAAGGCGCAGGAGCGGCTCGACGAGTGGGTGGAAGCGCCTCCGCCGGCGGGCGCTGATCGCGATCCGCCTGTGACCGCGCCGCACCACTACCCACGGGCCCGTTGGTTGACAGGGCCCCGCCGCCGGTGCTATAGATGACTGAGCGTGACGCCGCCGCGCGCGCGATCCCCTGACGGTCTCCGCGCACACCGCACCCTCAAGGAGCGATTCACAGCCGTGAGCACACCTCCACCGTCCCGCCATCCGCGCCACCGCTTCCCCCGTCGGCCCGGTTCCGGTCAGAACCCGGTCCCGAGCGGCGAGCGCGTCGTCGATGCCCGACATCCCTGCCGAGCCGAGCCCGAGCGAGCTCGGGCACTCCTGGCCGCACCGGCGGACTCATCCTGACGGAGCTGAAAGAGAAGGGCATTCCCGGATCTCGAACACGCATCGCGCGTGATCTCGGCGTCCAGGGCTTCTCGGGCTCCGCAAGCAGGAGCTGATCTTCAAGATCCTGCAGGCGCAGGCCGAGCGCGACGGGCTCATCTACGCGGAGGGCGTGCTGGAGGTCCTGCCCGGACGGCTTCGGGTTCCTGCGCGCGCCGGACTACAACTACCTGCCCGGGCCCGGATGACATCTACGTCTCGCCCTCCCAGATCCGGCGCTTCGACCTGCGCACCGGCGACACGATCTCCGGGCCAGGTGCGGCCGCCGAAGGACACCGAGCGCTACTTCGCCCTGCTCAAGGTCGAGGCGATCAACTACGAGACGCCCGAGCAGGCGAAGGACAAGATCCTCTTCGACAACCTCACGCCGCTCTACCCGCATGGAGCGGATCCGGCTCGAGCACAACCCGGAGGACCTCGCCGACGCGGGTCATGGATCTCCTGACGCCGATCGGCAAGGGACAGCGCGGCCTGATCGTCGCCGCGCCGCGCACCGGCAAGACGATGCTGCTGCAGGCGATCGCCAACGCGATCGCCAAGAACCACCCGGAGGTCTACCTCATCGTCCTGCTGATCGACGAGCGCCCGGAAGAGGTCACCGACATGCAGCGGAGCGGTCCGGGGCGAGGTCATCTCCTCGACGTTCGACGAGCCGCCGCAGCGGCACATCCAGGTCGCCGACATGGTCATCGAGAAGGCGAAGCGGCTCGTCGAGCACAAGCGCGACGTCGTGATCCTGCTCGACTCGATCACCCGCTTCGCGCGCGCCTACAACGCCGTCATCCCGTCGTCGGGCAAGGTGCTCTCCGGCGGTCTCGACGCGAACGCGCTCCAGCGCCCGCGGCGGTTCTTCGCCGCCGCGCGCAACATCGAGGAGGGCGGCTCGCTGACGATCATGGCGACCGCGCATCGTCGACACCGGCAGCCGCATGGACGACGTGATCTTCGAGGAGTTCAAGGGCACCGGCAACATGGAGGTCCACCTCGACCGCCGGCTCATGGACAAGCGCATCTTCCCGACGATCAACATCGAGCAGTCCGGGACCCGCGAAGGAAGAGCTCCTGATCGAGCAGGACGAGCTCCAGCGCCGTGTGGCTCCTCCGCGAAGGCCCTGTCGCAGCTGAACCCGGTCGAGGCGATGGAGCTGCTCGTGGACAAGCTCCGGATGACCAAGTCGAACAAGGAGTTCCTGGCCTCGATGCAGTCGCTCGGCTGACGGGCGCACGCCGCCCTCGGCCGAGCCGTGCGCTCGGCAGGCCAGGCGGCCCGCGCAGTCGCGCCGGAGACTGCGTCGTGGCCTGCGTACCTTGCTGGGCGCGCGGCCCCGTGTGGTACGCTGACCGGGCGCTCATTTTCGCTTGTGTGGGGAGGACTTTCCGTGAAGGCCGGCATTCATCCCGAGTACGTCGAGACGACCGATCACCTGCGCCTGCGGCGAGGTCATCCACACCCGCTCCACCAGCGCCAAACATCCGCGTGGAGATCTGCTCGAAGTGCCACCCGTTCTTCACCGGCAAGCAGAAGCTGGTCGGACACGGCCGGGCGCGTCGAGCGCTTCCAGAAGAAGTACGCCAGACCGGAAGCGCTAGCGCGCCGCCCTCGGCGCGGGGCCGGGCCCGGCATGCGAGCTCCGCGGGCCTGAGCGCGGACCGTGTTCGATAAGCTCCGGCAGATCGAGAGCCGCTACCGCGGAGATCTCCGTCCGCCTCGCCGAGGCCGCCAATGCGCCCGGCGGGCGCGCGGAGTACGCGCGGCTCGCCAAGGCGGCCTCGGAGATCGAGCCCGTCGTCACGGCGCTTCGCCCAGTACAAGAGCGTTCTCGCCCGCATCGAGGAGGCCAATCACATCCTCGGCGAGGCCGGGCGACGCGCGAGCTACTCGAGCTGGCCCGCATGGAGCTCGACGAGCTGCGCGACCGCGAGCAGGCGCTCGAGGAGCGCCTGCGGACGATGCTCGTGCCCCGGGACGCCCGGCGACGACAAGAACGTCCTCGTCGAGATCCGGGCCGGCGCCGGTGGGGACGAGGCCGCGCTCTTCGCCGCCGACCTCGCGCGCATGTACACGAGGTACGCCGAGCGCCACGGCCTCAAGCTCGAGGTGCTCGACGCCCATCCCGACCGGCCAGGGCGGATTCAAGGAGGTCATCCTGTCCATCCAGGGCAAGGGCGCCTGGAGCCGGCTGAAGTTCGAGCGCGGCGTGCACCGGGTGCAGCGGGTGCCCGCGCACGAAGTCGGCGGGCCGCATCCACACCTCCACCGTGACGGTCGCGGTCCTGCCCGAGGCCGGAGGACGTCGACGTGAAGGTCGACGAGCAAGGACCTCAAGGTCGGACGTGCTACCGCTCGTCGGGTCCGGGCGGGCAGGGGTCAACACCACGGACTCCGCGGTGCGGATCACGCACTCTGCCACGGGACTCGTCGTCACCTGCCAGGACGAGCGGTCGCAGATCAAGAACCGCGCCAAGGCGCTGCGCGTGCTGCGGGCCGCGGCTGCTCGAGCAGGCGCAGGAAGAGCAGCGCTCCCAGATCGCCGCGGCGCGCAAGAGCCAGGTCGGGACGGGCGAGCGGAGCGAGCGAATCCGCACGTACAACTTTCCCCAGGGTCGCGTGACGGACCACCGCATCGGACTCGACCGTCCACCAGCTGCCGGATGTCCTCGAAGGCGACCTCGACGAGCTCGCCGACCGCGCTCCTCGCGGCCGAGCGGACCGAGCAGCTCGAGTCGCTCGAGGCATGACGCCGCATGGCCGCCGACCGCGCCTGGGCCGACCGTGGCCACCGATCCATGCCGCGGCGTCGAGCGCCGGCTCGGCGGCGCGGCCGGGCTCCCGACCGCTCGGCCAGGACGCCGAGGCGCTCCTGGCGCGGGTGCTCGGGCACGACCCGGCTCGGTCTCTACACGACCGGCCGGGCGCGTGGTGCCCGGTCCGGCGCGCGCGGCGTTCGAGACGCTCGTGGCTCGCCGGCGCGCGGCACGAGCCCGTCCAGTACCTCGCTGGGCGAGGCGGAGTTCTGCGGGCTCCGGCTCGCGCTCGGACCGGGCGTGTTCATCCCGCGCCCCGAGACCGAGGCGCTGGTCGATCGGGCGCTCGCCCTGGCCGCCGGGCCGAGCGACGCCATCGTCGTGGATCTCTGCAGCCGGCTCCGGCGCGATCGCGTGCGCCCTCGCCGCGCGGCGGCCCGGACTGGACGGTCTGGGCCGTCGAGCAGACGCCGCCGCGGCGGCCGAGTGCGCCCGGGCCAACGTGCGGCGGCTCGGGCTCGAGGGCCGCGTCCAGGTGCGGCAGGGTGACCTCTTCGCGCCGCTCCGGGAGGCCGTGGCCGCGCGGTGCGGCGGACCTCGATCGTGGCGAACCCGCCCTATCTCGCAACGCCGCATCCTGCCGACCTTGCCCGTCGAGGTCCGCGACTGGGAGCCGCCGAGCGCGCTCGACGGCGGCGCCGACGGCCTGGACGTGATGCGCCGCGCTGGTCGCGCGACGCGCCGACGTGGCTTCGGCGGGGCGGGCTGCTCGTGGAGATCGGCGAGGAGCAGGGGCCCGGCCGCCCGCGCGCTCGTCGCGGCGGACGACGGCGGGTACGCCGAGGCCCGCGTGCGCCGGGACTTCCGCGGCGTGCGAGCGAGTGCTCGAGGCGAGGAGGCGCTAGATGGCAGCCCGGCTCGGTCATCGAGGGCGGCGTCGCCGCTGCGCGGTGAGGTTCGGGTGAGCGCGGCGAAGAACGCCGCCGCTGCCGCTGCTGGCGGCGTCGCTGCTCTCGGCCGAGCCGGTCGAGCTCGAGAACGTGCCGCGGCTGGCCGACATCGCCACGATTCGGACGCTCTGCTCGGGGGCCTCGGGACCGAGATCGAGGACCGGCGCCGGGCACACGATCGCGCGGACGCCGACGCTCCGGTCCGTCGAGGCGCCCTACGACCTGGTCTCGACCATGCGGGCGTCGGTGCTCGTCCTCGGCCCGCTCCTGGCGCGGGCCGGCCGCGCGCGCGTCTCGATGCCTGGCGGGTGCGCCATCGGGTCGCGGCCGATCGACCTCCACCTCAAGGGGCTCGAGCGGCTCGGCGCCGAGGTGACGCTCGACGCAAGGGTTACGTCGAGGCGCGCGCCGCGCGGCTCAAGGGGCGCGGATCGTCTTCGATCTCGTGACGGTGACCGGCACCGAGAACCTCATGATGGCCGCCAGCGCTCGCCGAGGGCACCACCGATCCTCGAGAACGCGGCCCGCGAGCCCGAGATCCCGGACCTCGCGCGGCTTCTGCACGGCCATGGGCGCGCGGATCCACGGCGCCGGGACCGAGCGCATCGAGATCGAGGGCGTGCCCGAGCTGGGCGGCGCCCGGCACCGGATCATTCCGGACCGCGTGGAGGCCGGGCACCTTCCTGGTGGCGGGCGCCATCACCGGCGGCGACGTCACGGTCCGCGACGTGGTGCCGGCGCACCTGAGCGCCGGTCCTCGACAAGCTCGAGGCGACGCGGCGCGCGGCTCGAGGTGGGCACCGGACCGCGTCCGGATCCGCGCGCGAACGGCCGCCGCGCCCGACCGACGTCGTGACCAACCCGTTCCCGGGGTTCGCGACCGACATGCAGGCCCAGATGATGGCGCTGCTCGGGCTCGCCGAGGGCTCGAGCGTGATCACCGAGACGATCTTCGAGAACCGCTTCCAGCACGCGGCGGAGCTCCGGCGCCTCGGGGCGTCGATCGAGATCGAGGGCAGCCGCGCGGTGATCGCGTGGCGTGCCCGGCTATCAGGGCGCCCCGGTCATGGCGACGGACCTCCGCGCCTCCGCGTCGCTCGTGCTCGCGCGGCCTGGCCGCCGCGGGCGCGACCGAGGTGTCGCGCGTGTACCACCTGGACCGCGGCTACGAGGCGATGGAGCAGAAGCTCGCGAGCGCTCGGCGCGCGGATCCGCCGGGAGCGGTGACGCATGGCGTGGGAGCCGGCCCCGCGACCGAGTAACGGGCGCCCGCTGACCCTCGCCCTGCCCAAGGGCCGCCTGCTCCGGCCGGCGCTCGACCTCCTCCGGCGGGCCGGCTTTCGAGGCCTCCCGGAGGACGACGTCGCCGGCTCCTGTTCGCCGATCCGACCAGCGCGCTGCGCCTCGCTGATCCTGAAGCCGCTCGACGTGCCGACGTACGTCGAGCACGGCGCCGCCGACGCTCGGGATCGTGGGCAAGGACGTCCTGCTCGAGCAGGAGCCGGACGTCTACGAGCCGCTCGACCTCGGGTTCGGCTTCTGCCGGCTGGTGGTCGCCGAGCCGCGCGAGCTCTGGGAGCGCGACGACCCCGCCAAGTGGTCCTGGGTGCGCGTCGCGACCAAGTATCCGAACCTCACGCGGCGGTACTTCGCCGAGCGGGGCATCCAGGTCGAGGTGGTCCGGCTCGACGGCTCGATCGAGCTGGCGCCCCTCGTCGGGACTGGCCGAGCGCATCGTGGACCTCGTGCAGTCGGGCGAGACGCTCCGCGCCAACGGCCTGGTCGAGGTTGCCGAGATCTCTGCGTCCACCGCGCGGCTGATCGTGAACCGCGCCGCGCAGAAGACGGCGCACCGCGCGGTGGGCCGCGCTGCTGGACGCGCTGCGGGCCGGGGTCCGCCCGATGATCCGTCTGCTCCGGACGGCGGAGCTCTCGGTCTCCGGCGTGGTGGCGGCCCTCGCCCGGCCCGCACGCCGCCAGGTCGATCCGGACGCCGTCGCGCGGGTCGCCGCGATCGTCGACGAGGTGCGGCGGCGCGGGCGATGCGGCGCTCCTCGACTTCACCAAGCGCTTCGACGGGGTGGAGCTGCGCGCCGGAGGAGCTCGCGGGTCTCCGAGGCCGAGTGGGCGCAGGCCACGGTTCCGCCCCGGCTCGAGGCGCGCGCTCGCGGAGGCGGCGCGCCGGATCGAGGCGTTCCACCGCCACCAGCTGCCGCGCTCGTGGTGGGTGCGGGACGAGCACGGCTCGCTGCTCGGCCAGCAGGTGACGCCGCTCGACCGCGTCGGCTGCTACGTGCCCGGCGGCACCGCGGCCTATCCCTCGCACGGTGCTGATGAACCTCATTCCCGGCCCGCGTGGCTGGCGTGCGGCGACTCGTCGTGGTCTCGCCGCCGGGCGCCGACGGGCGTCTGCCCGCGGCGGTGCTGGCTGCGGCGCGCCCGGCTCGGCGGGGCCGCCGAGATCTACCGCGTGGGCGGCGCCCAGGCCGGTGGCCGCGCTCGCCTACGGGACGGCGACCGCTCGCCGGCCGTCGACAAGATCGTCGGGCCCGGGAACATCTACGTCGCGCTCGCCAAGCGGCTCGTGTTCGGCGACGTGGGCATCGATCTGGTCGCCGGTCCGAGCGAGGTCGTCGTCGTCGCGGACCGGACGGCGGCGGCGACCCACGTGGCGGCGGACCTCTCGCCCAGGCCGAGCACGATCCCGATGGCGCGCGCGGTCTGCCTCACCGACGACGCCGCGCGCTGGGCGCAGCGCGTGGCCGCAGCGCGGTCGCGCCGACAGTGCCCGGCCCTGCCGCGGGCGGCCATCGCCGAGGCAGGCCATCCGCGCGCCATGGCGCGGTGGTGGTGACGCGGGACCTCGCCGAGGCGCTCGGCGATCGCGCAATCGTCTGGCCCCGGAGCACCTCGAGCTCGCCGTGGCCGATCCCTTCGCGTGGCTGCCCGGCCGTCCGGCACGCCGGGGCGATCTTCCTCGGCGTCCACACGCCCGAGGTGGTGGGCGACTACCTCGCCGGCCCGAACCACGTCCTGCCGACCGGCGCGACCGCCGCGCTTCGCGTCGGGCCTGTCGGTGGAGGACTTCATCAAGCGCTCGAGCCTCATCCACTACACCCCGGCCGGGCTGCGGGCGGCGTGGCCTCATCTCGCCGCGCTCGCGGACGCGGAGGGGCTCCACGGGCACGGCGAGGCGGCGCGAATGCGCCTGGACGAGCCCGGCTGCGAGGAGACCACTAGGCATGGCACGACGACGGCGGCGATGCGGGCGAGGACCGAGACCGGCGAGCAGGCGCGCGCGGCGCGAGCCTCGCCGTGGCCGAGCGTCGCGGGCGCAGGCGGGCCCGTGGCGCCCGGACCAACGGCGGCGCGCCGGTCGCCGGCCGGGTGGCGCGGATCGAGCGGCGGACGCGGGAGACCGAGATCCTGCTCCAGCTGAACGTCGATGGGCGCGGCGACGTGGCGATCGACACGACGATCCCGTTCTTCAACCACATGCTCGAGGCGGCGGGCAAGCACGGCTTGCTCGACCTCCGCGGTCGGCGCGCGGGGCGACACCGAGGTCGACCTCCACCACACGGTGGAGGACGTGGGGATCTGTCTCGGCAAGGCCTTCCACGAGGCCCTCGGGGACAAGCGCGGGATCGTCCGGTTCGGGACGGCGTACGTCCCGATGGACGAGGCGCTGGCCTCCGGTCCACGTGGACGTCTCGGGCCGGCCCTACTTCTCCTACAACGTGCCGTTCGCGAAGACGCGCGTCGGCAACTTCGATCTCGACCTCCTGAAGGACTTCTTCCGCGCGTTCGCGATGAACGCGATGCTGAACCTGCCACGTCAACCTCCACTACGGCGAGAACCTCCACCACATCGCCGAGGCGCTGTTCAAGGCGTTCGGCCGGCGCGCTCGCCGAGGCGTCGCGGCTGAATCCCCGCATCGAGGGCGTGCTCTCCACGCAAGGCGCGCCTTGTGATCGCAGTCGTCGACTACGGCCGGGGCAACCTCGGCAGCGTGCGAAGGCGCTGCGCCGCGCTCGCCCTCGATGGTCGTCGTCGACCGACGGACCCGGACGGTGGCCCGCGCCCAGGCGCTCGTCGTGCCCGGGGACGGCGCCTTCGCGGACGCGCATGGCGCAGCCTCGAGCGGCTCGGGCTCGCCGACCCGATCCGCGCCCACATCGCGGCCGGCCGGCCGTATCTCGGCATCTGCCTCGGCTACCAGCTCCTCTTCACCGAGAGCGAGGAGTTCGGCCACGCCAAGGGCCTCGACATCCTGCCCGGGGTCGTGCGCCGGTTTCCGCCGGGCTCAAGGTGCCGCACATGGGCTGGAACCGGCTCTGGCACGACGGGACGCTGCCGCTGCTCGCCGGGCATCCCGTCGGGCGCGTACTTCTACTTCGTCCATTCCTACTACCCCGAGGTCTCGGACGCGCTCGTGGCGGACGGCGTGCAGGCGGCGCACTGCGAGTACGGCCGCCGCTTCCCCCGCGCTGGTGGTGCGCGGTCAGCTGTACGGCACCCAGTTCCATCCGGAGAAGAGCCAGGGCTGGGGGCTCCGGCTCCTCGGCGAACTTCGCCCGGCTCGTGGCTGGCCGGGAGGCGGCGGGCGCGTGATCGTCATTCCGGCGATCGACCTCCAGGGCGGCCGCTGCGTCCGGCTGGTCGAGGGCCGGGCGGACAGCGCCACGGTCTTCGGCGACGACCCGGTGCGCCATGGCGCGCCGCTGGGTCGAGCGCGGGGCGCAGGCGGCTCCACGTCGTGGACCTGGACGGCGCGTTCGACGGCGCGCCCCGGCACGCGGCCCTGATCCGCGCGATGGTGGCGCGCGGTGCCAGAGCGTTCCGGTCGAGATCGGCGGCGGCCTCCGCGACCTGCGCGACGCTCGAGGCGGCGCTCGCGACGGGGGCCCGCTGGGCCGTCCTCGGCACCGCGGCGGCGCTCGAGCCGGCGTCGCTCGAGGCGCGCGTGCCGGACGCTGGCCGGGCCGGATCCTCGTCGGGGTGGACGCGGTCGACGGGCGGGTCGCGGTGCGCGGGTGGACCGACGTGCTCCCGCTCACCGCGGCGTCGAGCTCACGCGCCGCGCGGCCGCCGCGGGCGCGGCGGCCGTCGATCTACACCGACATCCGCCGGGACGGGACGGGTCGCGGCCCGAACCTCGAGGCCACGGCGGCGCGCTGGCGGCGCGCAGGCCGTGCTGCCCGTCATCGCGTCGGGCGGGATCGGCGCCGTCGACGACCTCGTCCAGCTGCGCGGCGATCCCCAGCGTCGCCGGGGCCATCGTCGGTCGAGCGCTCTACACCGGCGCCGTCGACCTCGGCGCGGCGATCGCCGCGGTGGCGGCCTGACGGCCATGCTGGCCCGGCGCGTGATCCCGTGTCTCGACGTCAGGACGGCCGGCGTCGTCAAGGGCGTGCGGTTCCTCGACCTCGCCGACGCGGGCGATCCCGTCGAGGCGGCGATCGCGTACGACCGGCAGGGCGCGGACGAGCTCGTGTTCCTGGACATCACCGCATCCCACGAGGGCGCGCCACGATGCTCGACGTCGTGCGGCGCACGGCGGAGGCCGTGTACCTGCCGCTGACCGTCGGCGGCGGCCTCGGCAGCCTGGAGGACGTGCGGACCCTGCTCCGGGCCGGCGCCGACAAGGTGTCGCTCAACACGGCGGCGGTCGCGCAGCCCGCAGTCTGATCCGGGATGCGGCAGTGCGCTTCGGCAGCCAGTGCATCGTGGTGGCGATCGACGCCAAGCGCCGCGCGGCGGGCGCCGGGCTGCCGGCGTTCGAGGTCTACACGCACGGCGGCCGGCGGCCCACCGGCCGGGATGCGGTGGCCTGGGCGCGCGAGGCCGTGGACCTGGGCGCGGGCGAGATCCTGCTCACGAGCATGGACCGGGACGGGACGCGCGACGGGCTACGACCTCGAGCTGACGCGCGCGATCGCCGAGGCCGTCTCGGTGCCGGTGCATCGCCTCGGGCGGGGTCGGGACCCTCGCCCACCTGCACGACGGGCTCGTGGTGGGCAAGGCCGACGCCGTGCTCGCCGCGTCGATCTTCCACTTCGCCGAGCACACGGTGCCGGAGGCCAAGCGCTATCTCCGCGAGCGGGGCGTGCCGGTCCGCCTCGAGGAGGCGGCGGCGTGAGCGCGCCGGCCCGGACGCTGCGCTTCGACGCGAACGGCCTGATCCCGGCGGTCGTCAGGAGGCCGCGACCGGCGAGGTCCTCATGGTCGCCTGGATGAACGCCGAGGCTCTCGAGCGGACTCTCGCCACCCGGTCGACCACTTCTGGTCCCGGTCGCGGCAGGCGCTGTGGCAGAAGGGCGAGACCTCCGGGCCATCGTCAGCACGTCGAGGCCGTCTACGCGGACTGCGACGCGGATACCCTGCTCGATCCTCGCGCACCAGGAAGGGGTCGCGTGCCACACGGGGAGCCGCACGTGCTTCTTCACCCGACTCGACGCGGCCGCGCCGAGGCCCGGGGCGGCGACGGCCGCGCGCCCGCCGCAGGGAATCCTCGACGCGGTCGAGCGCGTCATCCAATCGAGGCGCGCCGCGCCGCGCGCGGGCTCGTACGTGTCGGGGCTTCTCGCCGGGGGTGACGCGCGACTGGCCCAGAAGGTCGGGGAGGAGGCCGCCGAGGTGGTGGTCGCCGCCCTCGCCGAGAGGCTCGGGCGGCTCGTGGCCGAGGTGGCGGACCTCCGGTTCCACACGCTCGTCCTGATTGGGCGCGCGCGGGGCTCTCGGCGCGCCACGTGTTCGCGGAGCTCGGGCGCCGGCACCGCCCGGCGGACGGAGTTGCCGGCGTGCGGCGTGTCGCGCCGGCGAGTTCCGAGGAGGACTGAGCGATACCCGAGCGCCGGGGCGTCTGGCTCCGGAGGCTGTCGGCGATCGCGGCTGCTGCTGCGCCGGACTGGCCGGGTGCGGGGGTGCGTCTGCAGGGCAGCGGCTACGTCGTCTCGACGGAAGGCGTATCGCGTCGGTGCCCCGGAAGGCTGGACCCGGATCGACAGCGAGGCGGACCTGGCGCTCCGGCGAGCGGACTCGGCGGCCGGGCTGATGGCTCACGCCACCTGCGAGGGCAAGCCGCCGGTGCGGCCGCTGCCCGATCCTCGCCCGACACCTCCGGTTCGGCCTGCGGGACGTCCAGGACCTCGTCGGAGTCGCCATTGACCCTCGGCGGCCTGCCGGGCACGGCCCAGCGCTTCCGCGCCACGCTCGACGGCGTGCCGGTCGCGGTGCGGGCGCTGACCGCTCCGCGGCGCGGGCTGCGTCTACGACCTCGTCGGCGTCGCCCTGCCCGACGGACTGGCGGCGCTCGCCCCGGACTTCAGGCGCTTCGCGGCGCGGCTTCACCCTCGACCGGAGCCGCGCCATGAGCGCGGTGGGGGCTGATCGGGCCCCGGGCGCGGCACATCGCCGCGCTACTGGGGCGGTCTCGGGCTCCTCGACCTGGGAGGTCATGCGAAACGCGTGGCTCCCGCGCCGCTATGCTGCCGCTCGTCATCGCCGAGGTTCGACGGCATGGGCGTGCGCTCGCTGGTGGTCGCCGGCACCGCGGCGATCTGTTCACCGGCATGGTCTTCGCGCTTCAGTCGGCGGTCTATCTGTCCGCGCTTCGGCGCCGACCTCTACGTGGGCCCGCTGGTCGGGCCTGTCCGTCCTGCGCGAGCTCGGGCCGGTGCTCACCGCGATCCTGGTCGGCGGCAAGGTCGGCGTCCGGGCATCACCGCGGAGCTGGGCTCGATGAAGGTGACCGAGCAGATCGACGCGCTGCGGCGCGATCGGCGTGAACTACATCAAGCGTCTGATCGTGCCGCGCGTCCTCGCCGCCCTCTTCGTCTTCCGCTGCTCACCGCGCTGCGCCGACTTCGTCGCCCTCGGTCGGCGGCATGCTCGATCGCCGTCTTCGAGCGGCGGATCGACGTCTACCTCTACTGGAACACCATCTTCTACTGGGTCGTCATCCGCGATCTGGTGACGGGGGTCGGCAAGAGCTTCTTCTTCGGCAGTCATCGTCACCCTGATCGGCGCCCACAACGGTCTCGCCATGACCGGGGGAACGGAAGGCCTCGGTCGCGCGACCACCGCTACGGTCGTGCAGGTCTCGGTGGCGGTCATCGTGGCGGACTTCTTCTCACCAAGCTCTTCCTCCTGCTGTGAGGACCAGCGGGAGATGGAGCGCTGACGCCCGGGGAGCCGGACAGGCGGGGGCAGGCGTGCTGCCCGCGGCCCGGCGGCGCTTCCGGGCCCCGCCGTGTCGCTCGAGGGCATCTGGAAGGCGTTCACCGGCGAGCCTGTGCTCCGCGGGCTCGATCTCGAGGTGCCGCCAGGCGAACACCGTCACCGTGATGGGCGCGGAGCGGCTCGGGGAAGACTGTGCCTGCTGCGTCTCACCGCGGGGCTGATCAAGCCCGATCGCGGCCGGATCCGGACGCTCGGGGAGGACATCACGCCGCTCCGCGAGGAGGCGCTCCTGCCGATCCGACGCCGGATGGGCTTCGTCTTCCAGGGCGCGGCGCTCTTCGACTCCCTGACGGTGTACGAGAACGTCGCCTACCCGCTCCGCGAGCACGCTGAACTTGTCGGAGGACGGAGGTGGCCGAGCGGGTCCACCGGCCTCCTGGCGCGCGTCGGTCTCCAGGACGACGTCGACGCCAAGCTGCCGGCGGAGCTGTCGGGAGGCATGCGGAAGCGCGTGGGCATCGCCCGCGCGCTCGTGCTCGCCCCGGAGCTGGTGCTCTACGACGAGCCCACCGCCGGCCTCGACCCCACCAACGCGCGGCTCATCACGGAGCTCGTCGAAACCTCGAAGGCCGAAGGCGCGTCCGGAGACGGCGATGGTCGTGACCCACGACTTCGACTTCGCGCGCAGCGTCTCCGACCTGATCGCGGTCCTGATCGAGGGGCAGATCGCCCAGATCGGTCCGGCCGAGGCCATCCTCCACTCGACCCAGCCCGAGGTCCAGGCCTTCATGGCGGGGAAGGCGCGCTGAGCATGGATGCGAGTCGGCCCGGCGCGGGGACCGCGCTCCAGCTCAGGGTGGGGCGTTCGTCCTGGCGAGCCTGCCTCGTCTTCGCGGGCCTGGTCTACGTGCTCGGTCGGTCGGCGGGTCTCTTCGAGCGTCAGTACCGGCTGGTCGCGAGCTTCGGTCAGATCGGAGGCCTCATCCAGGGCGCGACGGTGCGCCTGGCGGGCGTGCCGGTGGGACGCGTCGGCGAGATCCGGCCTGCCCGAGCCCGGCAGCGCGAAGGTGCCGCGTCGAGCTTCTGATCGCCCGGCGCGTGCAGGACCGGATCCGGGCCGATTCGCTGGCTCCGGATCGAGACGCTCGGGCTCCTCGGCGACAAGATCATCGACGTCACCCTGGGAAGCCCGGTGCGGCGGTCCTCCAGGATGGCGGCGGAGCTCGCGGACGGAGGAGCCGTTCGACACGGCGCGGCTCACCCAGCAGGGCGCGGCGCTCCTCGGCAATCCTGGTCGAGCTCTCGACCAGAGCTCCGGACGGCCTCTCCGCGCATCACCGCGAGCTCCACCGGGCGCCGATGTCGCCGAGACCGTGCGGGCGCTCCGCGAGTCTCGCGACCGAGATCGAGCGAGGACAGGGCGTCCTCCACCGGCTCGTCTACGACCGAAGCTCGGGACGGCGCTCGCGGATGCGGGCGAGACGCTCCGGCAGCTCGGCGAAACCGTGCGGCGGATCGACCGGCGTGCTCGCCGATCCGCGGACCGCCGGGCTGGCCGGTGAGGCGGAGCGGACCCTGGCCGAGGCGCGAGGCGCCGCCGAACGCGTGAACCGGATCCTTCGCGAGGTCGAGGAGGGCAGGGGACCCTCCACGCGCTCATCTACGACGAGGGGCCGCATGCTGAAGGATCTCGAGGGCGTGCTCGCGCGGGCGGGGACGCTGGTCGCCGGCGTCGAGCGCGGCGAGGCGCGATCGGCGTGCTCCTCCGGGATCCAGACGCGGCCCGGGCGATCCGCCGGGTTGTGACGGCGGCGGACGGGCTCGCGCAGGCGGTCGACCGGGCCCGGACGCAGGACAGCGTCCTCCGCGCGCTGCTGGAAGACCCGGCGCTGGCGACGGATCTTCGGGACACCGCGCGGAGCTTCCGCGAGGTCACCGGTCGCATCGCGTCAGGCGAAGGATGCTGGGCGCGCTCACGCCAGCCGGGCGGGGAGGCGAGCATCAAAGCAGGCCGACCGACGCGCTCGCCCGAGCTCGGTCAAGCTGGCCGGAAGGTCTCAGGCGAGGACGCCAACCTCGGCGAGACGCTGGCAGATCTCCGTCAGGCCATGGCGGACCTGCGGGCCATCACGGGGCGAATCGAGGCCGGCGAGGGGACGCTGGGCGGGCTGATCCAGGACCCGACGGTCTACGAGAACCTGGCCGCGTTTCTGGAGAGGCGCGCAGCGGAGCGTGCTGCTCCGCGCCCCTGATCCGTGCCGCGATCGGCCGAGCACCCGGCCGGGCGACTCGCGCCGCCCCGGGCAGCGGGACCCCGCGGCCATGAGACCCCTGTCGGTCTACCGCCGCCAGGCGTGCGGCTTTCAGGCGGGCAAGTGGTACGGCCGCTGCCCCGATTGCGGCGAGTTCAACACCATCGTCGAGGAGCGGACGCGGGCATTCCCGGGGCCAGTGGCGAGCCGCCGCGCGCCGTCGAGCCGCGGCGGCGGCCGCGGCGGCGCCCGTGCCCCTGGCCGCCGTGTCGGCCGAGGGCGCCGCCCGGTTCACTCGGGCGTGGCCGAGCTGGATCGGGTCCTCGGCGGCGGCGTCGTGCCGGGGTCGCTGGTGCTGATCGGCGGCGATCCGGGCATCGGCAAGTCGACCCTCCTCCTCCAGGCCTCGGCCGCGCTGGCGCGGGCGGCGGGCCGGTCCTCTACGTGTCGGGCGAGGAGTCGGCCGCGCAGGTCAAGCTCGCGCGCGCGACCGGCTCGGGCTGGCGGCGTCGGAGCTCCTCATCCTGGCCGAGACGCAGCTCGAGACGATCGAGGCCCACGTGGCGGCGAGCGAGCCGCGGACGCTGGTCGTCGACTCGATCCAGACCGTGTACCTCGGCGATCTCGAATCGGCGCCCGGGCAGCGTGAGCCAGGTCCGCGAGTGCGGCGGGCGGCTGATGGGGCTCGCCAAGAGCCGAGGCATCGCGGTGTTCCTGGTCGGCCACGTCACCAGGAGGGCGCGCTGGCCGGCCCGCGCGTGCTCGAGCACCTGGTCGACACCGTGCTCTACTTCGAGGGCGAGCGGCAGCGCGACCTACCGCGTCCTGCGGGCCGTGAAGAACCGGCTTCGGCTCGACCAACGAGATCGGCGTCTTCGAGATGACCGACGGCGGGCTTCGAGGAGGTGTCGAATCCCTCCGCCATGTTCCTGGCCGAGCGCCCCGCGGGAGCGGCAGGCTCGGTGATCATGGCGGCGCTCGAGGGCACGCGCCCGCTCCTCCTCGAGCTGCAGGCGCTCGTGACGCCGGCTCACTTCGGGACGCCGCGGCGCACCGTGCTCGGCGCGGATTACAATCGAGTGCTGCCTGCTGCTGGCGATCCTGGAGAAGCGCGCCGGCATCCCGCTGCAGAACCAGGACGTGTTCGTCAACGTGGCGGGCGGCGCGCGATGCCAGGAGCCCGCCGCCGATCTGGCGCATCGCGGTGGCGTCGGCCGTCGAGCTACGGGAGCGGCCCCTGGCGCCTGACGTGCGTGGTGCTGGGCGAGGTGGGGCTGACGGGCGAGGTGCGCGCGATCGGCGGGCCTCGAGACCCGCCTGCGCGGAGGCCGCGGCGCTCGGCTTCCGCCAGGCGGTGGTGCCGCGGTCGAGCCTGGTGGCCGGGGCGCGGTATCCGCTCACCGCGACCGGCGTGAGCACGCTGGAAGAGGCGATCGGCCTCCTCGTGGGATGACGCGGGGAGAGGGTGCGCGACGTATGACAGCGGCGGAGCAAAGGGAGCGTGGACGGCGGAACTCGGCGGACCAGCGCGAGCGCGGCGATCACCGTCGCCCGCGTGATCTTCGTGTCGCTCGTCGGCTACGGCGGGTACCTGCTGGTGCAGTCCTTCGATCCGCCCGCGCGGTGGTTCCTCTGGGCGCCGCTCGCGGTGCTCGGCGGCGTGCTGGCCGGCGTGGCCGTGGTCGCGCTCGAGCAGGCGGCCCGGCGGCTCCCGATGCCGCGGCTCTTCCTCTCGGCCATCGGCGCGCTCGGCGGCGTGCTCCTCGCCCAGCTCGTGGCGCTCGGCCCTGATCGTCTTCCTGCCGGCGGCGGGCAGCTCCGGGGCCGGGGATTCCTCTCGCTACTCCTCGGCCTACATGGGCGTCGTCTTCGTCCTCCGCCGGGAGGAAGAGCTCGGCGGCATCACGCGCATGGTGTTCCCGCGCGCCACCGCCGGGCGATGCGCGCTACAAGGTGCTCGACACGAGCGTCATCATCGACGGCCGCATCGCCGACGTGTGCCAGGCGGGATTCCTCGAGGGCACGCTCCTGGTGCCGCAGTACGTGCTCCGGGAGCTCCAGCAGATCGCGGACTCGTCGGACCCGCTCAAGCGGAATCGCGGGCGGCGCGGGCTCGACGTCCTGCAGCGCCTCCAGCGGCTGCCCGGCGTCCGGACGGAGCTGCACGATCTCGACTTCCCGCACATCCGGGAAGTCGACGCGCGGCTCATCGAGACCGCGCGCGCCGTCGGCGGCGTCATCGTCACCAACGACTACAACCTGAACAAGGTCGCCGAGCTCCACGGCGTGCAGGTCCTGAACGTCAACGAGCTCTGCCGGCGCCTCCGGCCCGGTCGTCCTTCCCGGAGAGATGCTCCACGTCCACGTCCTGCGTGAAGGCAAGGAAGCCGGCCAGGGTGTCGCCTACCTCGACGACGGGACGATGGTGGTCGTCGAGCAGGGGCGCCGTCACATCGGGCAGACGGTGAACGTCATGGTCAACACGGTCCTCCAGACCGCCGCCGGCCGCATGATCTTCACCCGGCTGGCGGAGGAAGAGACCGCGGGCCGCCGGTGACCCGGCCCGCGGCGGGCCGGACCGGACGTCTGGGTCGTGGTCCCGGCGGGCGGCCTCGGCGTCCGCATGGGCCGGAAGAAGCAGGACATCCGGCTGGACGGCCGCCCCTCCTGCGGTGGACGCTGGACGTGTTCGAGGGCATCCCGGAAGTCGCGGGCGTGGTGGTCGCGGTCCCCGCCGAGGACGTGGCGGCCTGGCGCGCGGCGCCTGGCCGCGCTGCCGGAAGGTGCGGGCCGTGGTGGCGGGCGGTCGCGAGCGCCAGGAGTCGGTGGCGCGCGGCCTGGCGGCGGTGCCGCCGACTGCCGCGTGGATCCTCGTGCACGACGGGGTCCGTCCATGCATCACGCGCGACGCTCGATCCGCCGGGTCGTCGAGGCGACGCAGGCGCACGGGGCGGCGCATCGCCGCGCTGCCCGTCGCCGAGACGCTGAAGCGTGGGCGCGAGGGCTGGGTGCAGGAGACCGTGCCGCGCGATGGGCTCTGGGCGGTCCAGACGCCGCAGGGGTTCCAGGCCGAGCTCCTCCGGGAGGCGCATCGCCGCGCGACCGCCGACGGCGTCCTCGGAACGGACGACGCGGCGCTGGTCGAGCGGCTCGGCGCTGCCGGTCGGCCTGGTCCCCGGGCTGCCTGGGAACGTGAAGGTCACGCGGCCCGAGGATCTGCCGCTCGCGCGGCAGCTCCTGCGCGGCCGGCGCGCCGGATCCGCGCGCGCGCGCCCGGGCGAGGCGGCGCCGATGACACGGGTCGGCCTCGGCTTCGACGTCCACCCGCTCGTCGAGGGCCGCCCGCTCGTCCTGGGCGGGGTCGAGGTCCCGGCGGCGCGGGCCTCGGAGGGCACTCCGACGCGGACGTGCTGACCCACGCGGTCGCGGACGCCCTCCTCGGGCGCCCTCGCCCTCGGGGATCTCGGCCAGCACTTCCCGGATTCGGACCCCGCGGTACCGGGGATCTCGAGCCTCCGCCTCCTGGCGGACGTCGTGGAGCGGGTGCGGAGCCATGGCGGCCGCGTCGTGAACGTGGACGCGACGATCGTGGCGGAGGGCCCCGGCTGGCGGGCTGGCTCGAGCCCATGCGGACGCGCCTCGCGGAGACGCTGGGCCTGGCCGTCGACCGGGTGAGCGTCAAGGCCAAGCGGGCGGAGCAGCTCGGCGCCCTCGGGCCGCCAGGAGGGCATCGCCGCGATGGCGGTCGCGCTCGTGGAGGTGGCAGAGTGACGGGACGGTGCGCCGGCGGAATCCCTCGGCCGCCCGGCGCCCGTCTTAGAGGGAACCCGACGCCCGAGCTGGGGGTGACCTTTGGGCCTCAGGATCTACAACACGCTGACCCGGCAGAAGGACGCCGTTCGTCCCGCTCGTGCCGGGGCAGGTGCAGTCTGTACGTCTGCGGCATCACGCCGTACGACGTCTCCCACATCGGGCACGCGCGGAGCGCCCTCGTCTTCGACGTGGTCGCGCGCTACCTCGGCTACGCGCGGGCTACCGGGTGACCTTCGTCAAGAACTACACGGATGTGGACGACAAGATCATCGCCCGCGCGAACCAGCTGAAGGTGCCGATCGCGGAGCTGACCGAGCGGTACATCCAGGCGTACGAGGCCGACATGGCCCGGCTCGGCGTCGGGCCCCCGACCGAGGCGCCGCGGGCGACTGCGCACATCCCCGAGATGGTGGCGCTGATCGAGCGGCTCGTGGCGAGCGGCATGGCCTATGTGGTCGACGGCGACGTGTACTTCGAGGTCGCGCGCTTCCCGACGTACGGGCGCCTGTCGGGCAAGAACCTCGACGAGCTCCTGCCGGGGCGCGGGTCGACGTGAACGAGCGGAAGCGCGACCCCGGGACTTCGCGCTCTGGAAGGCGGCGAAGCCCGGCGAGCCGTCCTGGCCGAGCCCCTGGGGCCGTGGCCGGCCGGGCTGGCACATCGAGTGCTCGGCGATGGCGATGAAGTACCTCGGCGAGACGATCGACCTGCACGGCGGAGGGGAGGACCTGATCTTCCCGCACCACTCGTGCGAGATCGCCCAGTCCGAGGGCGCCACGGGCAAGCCGTTCGCCCGATACTGGCTGCACAACGGCTTCGTGAACCTCGGCGCCGAGAAGATGTCGAAGTCGCTCGGCAACACCCTCACCGTCGAGGCGCTGCTGACGCGGCACGATCCCGAGGCGCTCCGGCTCTACTTCCTCCAGACCCACTACCGGAACCCGGTGGAGCTCTCGGAGGAAGGGGTCGCGGGGATGCGCCGGCCGCTCGAGCGGTTCCGGGAGCTGGTGGATCAGGCCAGTGACGCTTGTCCCCACCGAGCCGGAGAATTCACCGGATGGCACGCTTCCTCGACCGAGGTCGCGGCGCTGCGCGAGCGCTTCGAAGGCGGCGATGGAGGACGATTTCAACACGCCGCAAGCCATCGCCGCCCTGAACCAGCTCGCGACGGCGTTGGCCGAGGAGCGGAAGCGTGGTCCAGGCAGGAGGCTCGCAGCGGACACGACTTCGTGGCAGGGCGTCGGCGTCCTGATCGACCTGGGCAAGGTGCTGGGGCTGTCGATGGCGAGGAGGCATCACCGGCGCGGGCGCAGGTGTTCGAGCCCGAGCGGCGCGCTCACATCGACAGACCTGGTGAAGGAGCGGGACGAGGCGCGGCGGCGGCGCGACTGGGCGCGGGCGGACGCCCTGCGGGCTGAGCTGGACGCGCTGGGCGTGGCGCTCGGAAGACGCCCCGACCGGGACGAAGTGGAAGCGGAAGAGCGGAGCGCCGACCGCGCCCTGATCCTGGCCGGGCGGCACCCGGTCCTGGAGGCGCTCCGGAGCCGGGCCCGCCCGATCGAGGAGGTGCTGGTCGAGGCCGAGGCGCGGGACCGCCACGCGGACATCCTGGCCCTGGCGCGGCAGGGGGGTGCGGTTCAGCCGGGCGCCCCGGGCGGCCCTGACGGCGCTGGCGGGGAGCAGCCATCACCAGGGGTCGTGGCCCGGGTGGCCCCGGGAGTACGCGGAGCTCGAGGACTTGCTGGCGGTGTCCGGTCGCCCGGGGGAGCCGGCCCTGTTTCTGGCCCTGGACCAGGTCCAAGATCCCGGGAAACGTGGGCAATCTGCTCCGGACGGCGGAGGCGCTCGGGGTCCACGGGGTGCTGGTGCCCCGGCACCAGGCGGCGGGCCTGACCCCCATGTCGTGCGGGCGGCGGCGGGGGCCCTCGAGTATCTGCCGGTGGCTCGGGTGGGAACCTGGGGCAGGCCCTCGAGCGGCTGAAGCAAGCGGGCTGCTGGATCGTCGGAGGCGTGGCCGAGGAGGCGGGACGCCGCTGGCTCCCTGGGCGGCGGATCTCCGGAGCCCCTCGCGCTGGTCCTGGGGAGCGAGGGGCGGGGGCTCCGGCCGCTGGTGGCCCGACCTGCGACCTCCGGGTGCGGATCCCCTCGCCGGGCGGGTCGGGTCGCTCGAACGTGGCGGCGGCGGGGGCGGCCCTCTCGTACGAGGTGCAGCGCCAGCGGCAGGAGGCCAAGGGACCCGGTCCGCGCAGGCTCGTGGCCAAGAAATGGGTTGACACGTACGGCAGTGGTACATAGGATGAAGTTTTGTCGCTTGCTGGCGTAGCTCAGGGGTAGAGCGGCTGCCTTGTAAGCAGCAGGTCGGGGGTTCAATTCCCTTCGCCAGCTCCACCGTGAGTAGCCCGGGTCGGCCCGGGAAACTTCGCAACCAGCGTCGGCCGCCTGCCGGCGGAGCGAGTCCCACTGGAGTCCACGGCTCGAATGGCGAGGTACCCAAGTGGCCAAAGGGGGCAGACTGTAAATCTGCTGGCGCACGCCTTCGGAGGTTCAAATCCTCCCCTCGCCACCATCGTGGAGCCGGCGTGCGGCCAGGACGGGACGTGGGAACGGAACGAGAGCGGAGTCGGGCGGCCGGTCGGGCATCGCCGGCGGCCGCGGACGCCGCGACGCGGGAATAGCTCAGCGGTAGAGCGCCAGCCTTCCAAGCTGGGGGTCGCGGGTTCGAATCCCGTTTCCCGCTCCATTGGTCAGGTCGGGCGGCGAGTCAGGCGGCGGGGGCCGGCGGCCCGCCTGGACTGGGACACGATCGAGGCCCATGTAGCTCAGTCGGTAGAGCACGTCCTTGGTAAGGACGGGGTCACCGGTTCAAGTCCGGTCATGGGCTCCAGCCCTCTTGCCAGGCGCCGGGTGAGCGCCGCTCGAGGAGGATAGAGAGAGATGGCCAAGGCGAAGTTCGAGCGGACGAAGCCGCACGTGAACGTGGGGACGATTGGGCACATCGATCACGGGAAGACGACGTTGACGGCGGCGATCACGAAGGTGCTGCACACGAAGAACAAGGGGCATCGCGGTGCGGGAGTACGGGTCGATCGACAACGCGCCGGAGGAGCGGGAGCGGGGATCACGATTGCGGTGGCGCACGTGGAGTACGAGACGGCGAACCGGCACTACGCGCACATCGACTGCCCGGGGCACGCGGACTACATCAAGAACATGATCACCGGGGCGGCGCAGATGGACGGGGCGATCCTGGTGGTGGCGGCGAACGACGGGCCGATGCCGCAGACGCGGGAGCACGTGCTGCTGGCGCGGCAGGTGAACGTGCCGTACCTGGTGGTGTTCATGAACAAGGTGGACATGGTGGACGACCCGGAGATCCTGGACCTGGTGGAGTTGGAGGTCCGGGAGCTGTTGAAGAAGTACAACTTTCCGGGGGACGACATTCCGGTGATTCGGGGGTCGGCGCTGCAGGCGAACGAGCACCCGGAGGATCCGAAGGCGGCGGCGGCGATCTGGGAGTTGATGGAGGCGGTGGACAGCTACATTCCGACGCCGATGCGGCCGGTGGACAGGCCGTTCCTGATGCCGGTGGAGGACATTTTCAGCATCACGGGGCGGGGGACGGTGGTGACGGGGCGGATCGAGCGGGGGATCGTGAAGGTGGGGGACGAGATCGAGATCGTGGGGATGCAGGACGCGGCGCGGAAGAGCGTGGTGACGGGGGTGGAGATGTTCCGCAAGCTGCTGGACGAGGGGCAGGCGGGGGACAACGTCGGGGCGCTGCTTGCGGGGATCGACAAGGACGAGGTGGAGCGGGGGCAGGTGTTGGCGAAGCCGGGGTCGATCAAGCCGCACAAGAACGTTCAAGGCCGAGGTGTACGTGCTGGCGAAGGAAGAGGGGGGCGGCACACGCCGTTCTTCCAGGGGTACCGGCCGCAGTTCTACTTCCGGACGACGGACGTGACGGGGTGTGCACGCTGCCGGCGGGGGTGGAGATGGTGATGCCGGGGGACAACGTGTCGATGGCGGTGGAGTTGATCACGCCGATTGCGATGGAGAAGGAGTTGCGGTTCGCGATCCGCGAGGGGGGCGGACGGTGGGGGCCGGCGTCGTCACGGAGATCGTGGCGTAGGCGAGAGGACGAGGACACCATGCCCCGCGAGATCATCAGCTTGGCGTGCGGCGATTGCCAGCGGCGGAACTACACCCAGACGAAGAATCGACGGACGCATCCGGACCGGCTGGAGATGAAGAAGTACTGCCGGTGGTGCCGGAAGCACACCGCGCACAAGGAAACGAAGTAGGCCGAGCCAGGGCAGTAGCTCTAACGGCTAGAGCACCGGACTCCAAATCCGGGGGATGGGGGTTCGAATCCCTCCTGCCCTGCCACTCAAGACGCGAGGACACGTAGACACGGGATGGAGGCGCTGAGGAAGGTCCGGGAGTTCTTCCACGACGTGCTGGTCGAGTTTCGGCGGGTCTCGTGGCCGACCCGCCGCGAGGTGACGGGCTCGACCAGCGTCGTGATCGTCATGGTCGTCGTCCTCGCCGCGTTTCTCGCGGTGGTGGACCACGCCCTGACGTGGATCGTCCGACTGGTCCTCCGGTAGGGTGCGCATGTCTAGAGACTGGTACGTCGTGCACACGTACTCGGGGTTCGAGAACAAGGTGGCGGAGGCGATCCGCCAGCGGGCCAAGATCTTCGGCCAGGAAGAGGCGATCAGCCAGGTCGTGATTCCGACCGAGGAGGTCGTCGAGGTTCGCAAGGGGCAGCAGCGGATCACACCAGCAGAAGTTCTTCCCGGGCTACGTGCTCGTCGAGATGGAGATGACCGACGACTCCTGGCATCTCGTCAAGTCGACGCCGAAGGTGACCGGATTCGTCGGCTCGGGCGACGCGGCCGTCGCCCTGCCTCGCGAGGAGGTCGACGCGATCCTGCACCAGATGGAGACTCGGCGCCGAGAAGCCGAAGCCCAAGTCGGTCTTCCAGAAGGGCGACAAGGTGCGGGTGATCGAGGGGCCGTTCGTCAACTTCAGCGGGACGATCGAGGACATGAGCCCCGAGCGCGGCAAGCTGAAGGTCATGGTCCAGATCTTCGGCCGGCTGACGCCGGTGGAGCTCGAGTACTACCAGGTCGAGCGCGCATAAGATGTCGCGCGCCGGCGGCTGATGCGCGCAGGGCGGCCGTCGGCGGGCGGCGCGGCGTGGAGAGCGGGAGAGGCTAGGGCACCATGGCGAAGAAGGTTCAGGCCGTCGTCAAGCTCCAGATCCCGGCGGGGAAGGCCAACCCGGCGCCCCCGGTCGGGCCGGCGCTCGGCCAGCACGGCGTCAACATCATGGAGTTCTGCAAGGGCTTCAACGCGCGGACGGGGAGCCAGGAGGGCCTGATCCTGCCGGTGGTCGTCACGATCTACGCCGACCGCTCGTTCACGTTCGAGGTGAAGACGCCGCCGGCGGCGGTGCTCCTGAAGCGGGCGGCCGGGATCGCGAAGGCCTCGGCGAACCCCTCAAGATCAAGATCGCGAAGGTGACCCGGGCCCAGGTTCGCGAGATCGCGCAGACGAAGCTGGTCGACCTGAACACGGACAACGTGGACTCGGCCATGCGGATCGTCGAAGGGACCGCGCGCAGCATGGGCATCGAGGTCGTGGGCTAGGAGGGCGGACGCATGCCAGTGGCGAAGGCTTACGCGAAGGCGAGCGCAGCAGATCGAGGCGGACAAGGCCTACTCCGTGGAGGAGGCCGTGGACCTCGCGAAGCGCGTGGCCCACGCGAAGTTCGACGAGACCGTCGAGCTCGCCGTGCGGCTCGGGGTCAATCCGAAGCACGCGGACCAGATGGTCCGGGGCGCGGTGCTCGCTCCCGCACGGGACCGGCAAGTCGGTGCGCGTGATCGTCTTCGCGAAGGGCGAGAAGGAGCGCGAGGCGCGCGAGGCCGGGGCGGACATCGTCGGCGCCGAGGACCTGGTCGAGAAGATCCAGGGCGGCTGGCTCGAGTTCGACACCGCGGTCGCGACGCCGGATCTGATGGGGCAGGTGGGGCGGCTCGGCAAGGTGCTCGGGCCCCGCGGGCTCATGCCGAACCCCAAGGTCGGGCACCGTGACGTTCGACGTCGCCCGCGGCCATCCGGGAGGTCAAGGCCGGCAAGGTCGAGTTCAAGGTCGACAAGGCCGGCAACGTGCACGTGCCCGTCGGCAAGCGGTCCTTCGCGGCCGCGCACCTGGCGGCGAACGCCAGCGCGATCATCGAGGCGCTGGTGAAGGCGAAGCCGGCGGCGGCGAAGGGGCAGTACCTACGCAGCATCACGGTATCGACGACGATGGGGCCGGGCGTGCACGTGGACGTCCAGCGCATCGCCAGCCAGTACAAGCTGTAGGAGATCAACGTGCCCACTGCAGAGAAGGCAGGGACGATCGAGGAGCTCCGGAAGCGGCTGGGCGGCGCCACCGCCGCGGTCCTGACCGAGTACCGGGGGCTCACGGTCCAGCAGGTCTCCGAGCTCCGGAAGCAGCTCGAGGCGGCGTCCGGCGGAGTACCGCGTCGTCAAGAACCGGCTGGCGCGCGTCGCCATCGAGGGCTCGGCGCTGGCGGCCCCGCGCCCGCACCTCACGGGGCCGATCGGCGTCGTGATCGCGCGGAAGGACCCGGCCGCCGGTGGCCAAGGCGCTCCAGGGGTTCGCCAAGACGAACCCGGCGCTCCAGGTCCGGGTCGGCGTCGTCGACGGCCAGCTCTGGATCCGCAGGGGCTCAAGGCGGTGGCGGACCTGCCGTCGCGCGAGGCGCTCCGGTCGCAGCTCGTGGGCGCGATCCAGGGCCCGCTGGCGCAGCTCGTCGGCTTGCTCCAGGCGCCGCAGCGGGAGCTCGCATTCATTCTGGCCGAGCAGGGCAGCAGGCCCCGGCCGAGTCGGCCGTAGCAGGCGTGACTGACGGAATCGGACGAACGCGGACGGGCCCGCGGGGCCTCGCCGATGACAAGGGGGACAGAGGATGACCAAGGTCGAGCAGGTGGCCGAGCAGCTGGATCAGTTGACCCTTCTGGAGGCGGCCCAGCTGTCCAAGCTCCTCCAGGAGAAGTGGGGCGTGTCGGCGGCGGCGCCCATGGCCGTGGCCGCGATGCCCGGGATGGCCGGATGCCGGGCGGCGCGCGCGCCGGCGGCCGAAGAGGAGAAGACCGAGTTCGATCTGGTGCTCATGGGCGCCGGCGACAAGAAGATCCAGGTCATCAAGGTCGTGCGCGAGCTGACCGGGTCTCGGGCTGAAGGGAAGCGAAGGCGGTCGTCGACGAGGCCCCGAAGCCGGTCAAGGAGAAGGTGTCCAAGGCCGAGGCCGAGGACATGAAGAAGAAGCTCGAGGAGGTCGGCGCCGCCGTCGAGATCAAGTAGCGCTCGCGTGTCGGCGGTCGCGCGCCGAACGAGCCCGCCACGGGTGTGGCGGGCTTGTGTCGCTCGGGAGATGCTCCCCGGGGCGGGTGGTGGCCGTCGGGCCGGCTGGACGGAACGTGCGCAGATTGACTCCGAGCACCCCGGAACACCGGGGCTGAGGGGATAGATGGCGGGACAGATTCAGTGCGGTCGTCGTGTCCGTCGTGATTTCGGGAAGATTGCGTCGATCGTCGAGATCCCGAATCTGATCGAGATCCAGCGGAACTCGTACGAGGCCTTTCTCCAGAAGGACTACTCGCCGGAGCACCGCGAGGACATGGGCCTCCAGGCGGTGTTCAAGAGCGTGTTTCCGATCTCGGACTACAACGAGAACGCCTCGCTGGAGTTCGTGGGCTATCACTTCGGCGATCCGAAGTACACGGTCGAGGAGTGCCACGACCGGGGCATGACCCATGCCATCCCGCTCAAGGTGACGCTCCGCCTCGTGGTGTACGAGCAGGACAAGAGCGCCCGGCACCGCGCGGTCAAGGACATCAAGGAGCAGGAGGTCTATCTCGGCGAGCTCCCGCTCATGACCGAGAAGGGCACCTTCATCATCAACGGCACCGAGCGCGTGGTGGTCAGCCAGCTCCAGCGCTCGGCCGGCGTGTTCTTCGACGACGACCGGGGCAAGACGCTCGCGTCGGGCAAGAAGATCTTCTCGGCCCGGATCATCCCGTACCGCGGCTCGTGGGTGGAGTTCGAGTTCGACGCCAACGACATCCTGCAGGTGCGCATCGACCGCCGGCGCAAGATGCTGGCGACGGCGTTCCTCCGGGCGTTCTGCTTCCTCGAGAAGGGGACGGTCCTCTCGGACGAGGAGATCCTCGGGTCGTTCTACGACCTCGAGGAGGTCGTCGGCTTCGGAGGACGGCGCGCGCGGTGGTGAAGCTGAACCCGGAGATCCACCGGCACGAGACGCCGGTGGCCGACGACGATCAAGCAGCCCCGGCATCGCGAGCCGATCGTGCAGGCCGGCCGGCGCCTGAACAAGGGCCGCGTGGAGCGCATGGTCGAGGCGGGCATCACGAAGTTCCCGGTCCCGATGGCGTGGCTCGAGAACCGGCGGACCGGCGGACGGGTGGTCGACTCGAAGACGGGCGAGGTGCTGCTCGAGGCGAACCAGCCGCTGACCTCGAACGAGCTGGCGAAGATCGCCGCCCGGCCGGTGGCGCCCTTCAAGGTCGGTCTTCGAGGACCCGGACAAGAACGACGCGTCCGTGCACGAGACGCTGGCGCGCGACCACGCACCGGAACCCCGCGACGAGGCGCTGGTGAGATGTACCGCCGGCTCCGGCCGGGCGATCCGCCCACCGTGGAGTCGGCCGCGCGCCCTGTTCCGCGGCATGTTCCTCGACGCGCCGGCGCTACGACCTGGCGCGGGTCGGGCGGTTCATGCTGAACAAGAAGCTCGGGACGGAGTCGCCGCTCAACTGGAAGACGCTCCGGACCGAGGACATCGTGGCGGTGGTCCGGCGCCTCCTGGCCGTCAAGCAGGAGCGGTATCCGACCGACGACATCGACCACCTCGGCAACCGGCGCGTGCGGTCGGTGGGCGAGCTCCTGGAGAACCAGTTCCGGTGGGCCTGACCCGCATGGAGCGGGCGATCAAGGAGCGGATGTCCATCGCGGACATCGAGAGCCTGATGCCGCACGACCTGGTGAACGCGAAGCCGGTGTCGGCGGTGGTGAAGGAGTTCTTCGGCTCCTCGCAGCTCTCCCAGTTCATGGACCAGACGAACCCGCTGGCCGAGCTGACGCACAAGCGCCGGCTCTCGGCGCTCGGTCCGCGGGGTCTGTCGCGGGAGCGCGCCGGGTTCGAGGTGCGCGACGTCCACCCGACGCACTACGGCGCGGATCTGTCCGATCGAGACGCCGGAAGGCCCGAACATCGGGCTCGATCTCGTCGCTCTCGACCTACGCGCGGATCAACGAGTTCGGCTTCATCGAGACGCCGTACCGGCGCGGTCGAGACCGGCACCGTCTCCGACGACATCATCTTCCTCACCGCGCTCGAGGAGGAGCAGGGTCGTCATCGCCCAGGCCAACGCCGAGATCGACAAGCGCGGAAAGTTCGTGGCCGACCGCGTCGAGGCGCGCAAGAGCGGGGAGTTCAAGCTGGTGCCGCCAGAGGAACTCCACTACATGGACGTCTCTCCGAAGCAGCTGGTGTCGGTGGCGGCCAGCCTGATCCCCGTTCCTCGAGAACGACGACGCCGAACCGGGCCCTCATGGGCTCGAACATGCAGCGCCAGGCCGTGCCGCTGCTCCAGCCGGAGGCGCCGCTGGTCGGCACCGGGATGGAGCACGTGGTCGCCCGGGACTCTCAGGCGGTGGTGCTGGCCTCGGCGTGGCGGCGTGATCGAGTCGGTCAGCGCCGACCGCGTGGTGATCCGGGCCGAGGGCGCGCGGCAAGAAGGCCGACCCGGTGCACGACCGGACGCTGGAGATCTACAACCTGACCGAAGTACCGGCGCTCGAACCAGAACACGTGCATCAACCAGCGACCGATCGTCCAGAAGGGCCAGCGCGTGGCGGCCGGCGAGGTGATCGCCGACGGCCCGGGCACCGATCAGGGCGAGCTCGCGCTGGGCGCGCAACGTCCTCGTCGCCTTCATGCCGTGGGGCGGGTACAACTTCGAGGACGCGATCCTGGTCTCCGAGCGGCTCGTGAAGGACGACCGCTACACCTCGATCCACATCGAGGAGTTCGAGATCCAGGCGCGCGACACGAAGCTCGGCAAGGAAGACATCACGCGCGACATCCCGAACGTGGCCGAGGAGGCGCTGAAGGACCTCGACGAGTCGGGGATCGTGCGGATCGGCGCCAAGGTCAAGGCCAGCGACATCCTGGTCGGCAAGATCACGCCGAAGGGCGAGACGCAGCTCACGCCCGAGGAGAAGCTCCTGCCGCGCGATCTTCGGCGAGAAGGCCGGGGACGTGCGGGACACCTCGCTCACGGTGCCCCCGGGCATCGAGGGCACGGTGGTCGACGTCAAGCGTCTTCGCCGCGGCGCGGCATCGACAAGGACGAGCGCGCCAAGTCCATCGAGCGCGAAGAGGTCGACCGCCTCGAGAAGGATCTCCAGGACGAGATCGTCGACGTCGAGATGGAGCGCGACCAGAAGCTCAAGAACCTCCTGGTCGGGAAGACCCTGACGAACGATCTCGTCGACGGCACGGGAGGAGACGCTGCGGCCGGAAGGGCCAGAAGATCGAGCGCGCGTGGCTCGACGAGCTCGACTGGGACGCAGCTGACGAAGGTCAAGGTCAAGGAGGACGACGGGCTCGCCTCGAGACGTCCGCCGGATCGCCGAGGTGGCCGACGGGGCGGTCGACTTCCTCCGCTCGGAGCACCAGCTGAAGATCGAGCGCGTCCAGCGCGGGGACGACCTGCCGCCGGGCGTGATCAAGATGGTCAAGGTGTACGTCGCCGGTGAAGCGCAAGCTCTCGGTCGGCGACAAGATGGCCGGCCGCCACGGGAACAAGGGCGTCGTCTCCCGGGTCCTGCCCGAGGAGGACATGCCGCTACCTGCCCGACGGGACGCCGGTCGAGATGGTGCTGAACCCGCTCGGGCGTGCCCGTCGCGGATGAACGTGGGCCAGATCCTGGAGACCCACCTCGGGTGGGCCGCGCGGGGGCTCGGGCTCCACATCGCGAGCCCGGTGTTCGACGGGGCGACCGAGGACGAGATCAAGGGCATGCTCCTGCGGAGGCCAAGCTGCCCGACGTCGGGAAAACGATGCTCTGCGACGGGCGGACCGGCAAGCCGTTTCACCAGGAGGTCACGGTCGGCTACATCTACATGCTGAAGCTGGCCCACCTGGTCGACGACAAGATGCACGCCCGCTCCATCGGGCCGTACTCGCTCGTCACGCAGCAGCCGCTCGGCGGCAAGGCGCAGTTCGGCGGGCAGCGGTTCGGTGAGATGGAGGTGCTGGGCGCTGGAGGCGTACGGCGCCGCGCACACACTGCAGGAAGATGCTGACGGTGAAGTCCGGACGATGTCGAGGGCCGAAATCGCATCTACGAAGCCATCGTCAAGGGCGAGAACTTCCTGGAGCCCGGGACGCCAGAGTCGTTCAACGTCCTGGTGAAGGAGCTCCAGAGCCTCGCGCTCGACGTCGAGCTCATCCAGCGAGACGGGAAGGGAGAAGGCCTGACGTGCATGATCGTGGCTACCTCGGCCCGTCGCGCCCTAGCGCGGGTCGTTGGAAGGGCATCCCCGGCGCGGTGCGCCGGGCGGCGGCCGTCCCCGTTGGACGGCGCGGGGATCACCCCGATGAAGGAGGGAGCGGAATGCTGACGGATCGGCCGTTCGGGAGTCTGATCCGGGAGGAGCGTCCCACGAAGGACCTGTGGGGATCCTTGACAACCGCTACGCGAAGCCCATCACGTTCGATGCGATCCGTATCCGGCTGGCGCCGCCCGAGAAGATCCGGAACATCTGGTCGAGCGGCGAGGTCAAGAAGCCGGAGACCATCAACTACCGGACCTTCAAGCCGGAGCGCGACGGGCTGTTCTGCGCCCGGATCTTCGGCCCGACGAAGGACTACGAGTGCGCGTGCGGCAAGTACAAGCGCATGAAGTTCGCCGGCGTCATCTGCGACAAGTGTGGCGTGGAGGTGACCCGGGCGCGGGTGCGCCGCGAGCGCATGGGGCACATCGAGCTCGCCTCGCCGGTGTCGCACGTCTGGTTCTTCAAGGGGCTGCCGAGCCGCATCGGGCAGCTGCTGGACATGTCGCTGCGGGACCTCGAGAAGATCCTCTACTTCGAGGAGTACGTGGTCCTCGATCCGGGACCGTCGAACCTCAAGAAGAAGGATCTGGTCACCGTCGACAAGTACCGGAAGCTCGCCGAGGAGTACTCGGCCGACCGCATCAAGGTCGGCATGGGCGCCGAGGCGATCCGTGGGCTGCTCCGGGACCTCGACCTCGAGACGCTGGAGCGCGAGCTGCGCGCCTCGATGCTGACCGAGACGTCCGCGCAGAAGCGGAAGAAGGTCGTCAAGCGGCTCAAGGTCGTCGACGCCTTCATCAAGTCGCAGAACAAGGCCGAGTGGATGATCCTCGAGGCCATCCCGGTCATCCCGCCCGAGCTGCGCCCGCTGGTGCCGCTGGACGGGGCGCTTCGCGACCTCGGACCTCAACGACCTCTACCGCCGGGTGATCAACCGGAACAACCGGCTGAAGCGCCTCATGGAGCTGCGGGCGCCGGAGATCATCATCCGCAACGAGAAGCGGATGCTCCAGGAGGCCGTGGACGCGCTGTTCGACAACGGTCGCCGGGGACGCGTGATCACCGGGCCCAACAACCGGCCGCTGAAGTCCCTGTCCGACACGCTGCAAGGGCAAGCAGGGGCGGTTCCGCCAGAACCTGCTCGGCAAGCGCGTCGACTACTCGGGCCGGTCGGTCATCGTGGTGGGGCCGCAGCTCGAAGCTCCACCAGTGCGGGCTGCCCAAGAAGATGGCGCTCGAGCTCTTCAAGCCGTTCATCCTGCGGAAGCTCGAGGAGAAGGGCCTCGCGTCGTCGATCAAGGCCGCCAAGAAGATGGTGGAGAAGGAGCGGCCGGAGGTCTGGGACATCCTCGAGGACATCATCAAGGAGCACCCGGTGCTGCTGAACCGCGCGCCGACGCTCCACCGGCTCGGCATCCAGGCGTTCGAGCCGATCCTGGTCGAGGGCAAGGCCATCGAGATCCACCCGCTCGTCTGCACCGCGTTCAACGCGGACTTCGACGGGGACCAGATGGCGGTGCACGTGCCGCTCTCGCACGAGGCGCAGCTCGAGGCGCAGATCCTCATGCTGTCCGTCCAACAACGTGCTGTCGCCGGCGAACGGCGCGCCGCTCGTGATCCCCACCCAGGACATGGTGCTCGGGATCTACTACCTGACCAAGGAGCGGAAGGACGCCCGGGGTGAGGGCGGACGCTTCGCGGACATGGAAGAGGTCCGCATGGCGTACGACGCGGAGGACGTGGACCTTCAGGCGCGGGTCTGGGTGCGCGGCTTCGATCCGCGGAACCCGGCCGCGCTGGTCGAGACCACGGTCGGCGCGCGTGCTGTTCAACGAGGTCGTGCCGATGGCGCTCCGCCCGGTGAACAAGGAGCTCAAGAAGAAGGAAGTCACGCAGCTCGTCGGGGACTGCTACCACCATCTGGGCAACGCCGAGACCGTGCAAGTTCCTGGACGACCTCAAGGACATCGGGTTCCGGTACGCGTCGCTGTCGGGCCTCTCGATCGGCATCGACGACATGAAGACCCCGTCGTCGAAGAAGGATCTGATCGAGCAGGCGCGGCGCCAGGTGTTCGAGGTCGAGCAGCAGTACCAGGACGGCGTCATCACCAACGGCGAGCGCTACAACAAGGTGGTCGACATCTGGGCGCACGTGACCGAGGAGATCGCGGACGAGATGTTCCGCGAGCTCGAGTCTGACGAGCAGCACGGGGAGTTCAACCCGATCTTCATGATGGCGGACTCGGGCGCCCGGGGCTCGAAGCAGCAGATCCGGCAGCTGGCCGGCATGCGCGGGCTCATGGCGAAGCCGTCGGGCGAGATCATCGAGACGCCGATCACGTCGAACTTCCGCGAAGGGCTCACCGTGCTCGGAGTACTTCACCTCGACGCACGGGGCGCGCAAGGGTCTGGCCGACACCGCGCTCAAGACGGCCGACTCGGGCTACCTCACGCGGCGCCTGGTGGACGTGGCGCAGGACGTCATCATCAGCGAGCAGGACTGCGGGACGGTCAGGTCGATCGACGCCGACGCCGCTGGTGGAAGGCGGCGAGATCATCCAGTCGCTCAAGGACCGCATTCTCGGCCGCGTTGCGGCGGAGGACATCCGCGATCCGTTCTCGGACGACGGTCATCGTGCGGGCGGGGCTCGAGATCGACGAGGCGTTCGCGAGCCGGATCGAGGACGCCGGGCTCGAGCGGGTGAAGATCCGCTCCGTGCTCACGTGTGAGGCCAAGCGGGGCGTGTGCATCCGGTGCTACGGCCGGAACCTGGCCGCGGGGCGGCTCGTGGAGCTCGGCGAGGCGGTGGGCATCATCGCCGCGCAGTCGATCGGCGAGCCGGGCACGCAGCTGACGATGCGGACGTTCCACATCGGCGGCACCGCGCGCATCACGGTGCCAGTCCAAGCACGAGACGCAAGCACGGCGGCATCGTCCGGTATCACAACGTCCGCACCGTCGTGAACCGGGACGGCGACCTGGTCGTCATGAACCGGAACGGCGAGCTCGCGGTCGTGGACGACAAGGGGCGGGAGAAGGAGCGGTACCCGGTCGTCTACGGCGCCAAGATCAAGGTGCGCGGACGGGAAGAAGGCGACCGCGGGCCAGGTGCTGGTCGAATGGGATCCGTACACGACGCCGATCCTCACCGAGGTCGCCGGCAAGCTGGTCTATCGCGACATCGAGGAGGGCATCACGATCCACGACGAGATCGACGAGGTCACCGGCCTCGCCAGCAAGGTCGTCGATCGAGGATCAGGGCGGGCAGCGGCAGCCGCGGGTGTCGATCAAGGCGGTCGACGGCGAGGGCGCCCAGGCCGGTCGAGACCGACCGGACGATCGGGAGCTACGCGCTGCCGGTGCGAGGCGCCATGTCATGGTCGCCGACGGCGCCATGGTGTCCGCGCGGCGAGGTCATCGCGAAGATCCCCGGGAGACCACGAAGACCAAGGACATCACCGGCGGTCTCCCGCGGGTGGCCGAGCTGTTCGAGGCCCGGAAGCCCAAGGAGCAGGCGACGATCACCGAGATCGACGGCGTGGTGCGCTTCGCCGGCATCCAGAAGGGCATGCGGAAGATCGAGGTCCAGGCCGACGACGGCGAGGTGAAGGAGTACCTCGTCCCGCGCGGTAAGCACATCACCGTGCGCGAGGGCGATCGGGTGAAGGCGGGCGAGCCGCTCATGGAGGGCTCGGAGAACCCGCACGACATCCCGGCCGTGCTCGGCGACAAGCAGCTCCAGGAATACCTGGTCGAACGAGGTCCAGGAGGTCTACCGGCTCCAGGGCGTGACGATCAACGACAAGCACATCGAGATCATCGTGCGCCAGATGCTGCGCCGGGTCCGGATCGAGGAGGTCGGCGACACCGACTTCGTGGTCGGGGAGCTCGTGGACCGCTTCGTGTTCCAGGCGGAGAACGACAAGGTGGTGGAGGGCAGCGGTCGGCCGGCGACGGCCAAGCCGATCCTGCTCGGCATCACCAAGGCGTCCCTGTCCACGGACAGCTTCATCTCCGCGGCGTCCTTCCAGGAGACCACCCGCGTCCTCACGGAGGCGGCGATCAGCGGCAAGGTGGACGACCTCCGGGGGCTCAAGGAGAACGTCATCGTGGGCCGGCTCATCCCGGCGGGACCGGGCTGTCCTCTACGCCAAGAGCGAGCTCCAGCCGCTCGGCGACGAGCGTCGGAGCGAAGATGCCCAGCTGGCGGCCGTGACCGAGGAGCTCCAGGCGCACGAGCCCTCCCGGCCGCCATGCCCGTCGATCGGATCCCCGGGGACGAGACCGATGGTTGACAGCAATGGGCGATCGTTGCTATAAAACTGGAGTTTTGGCCCTGGTGTCGGCTGTGCTCTGCCACGCCGTCCCCGGGATACCCGTCAACGAGCCGTAACGGAAGGGGTCCGATGCCGACTATCAGCCAGCTTGTCCGGCATGGCCGGGAGGCGATGCGGAAGAAGTCCAAGGCTGCCGGCCATGGAGGGCCTCGCCGCAGAAGCGCGGGGTGTGCATTCGCGTGTACACCACCACGCCGAAGAAGCCGAACTCGGCGCTCCGGAAGGTGGCCCGCGTGCGGCTGACGAACGCGATCGAGGTGACCGCGTACATCCCGGGCGTCGGCCACAACCTGCAGGAGCACTCGATCGTCGTGATTCGCGGCGGCCGTGTGAAGGACCTGCCGGGCGTGCGCTACCACATCATCCGCGGGATTCTGGACGCGGCGCGGGGTGGCGAACCGCCGGCAGTCGCGATCCAAGTACGGCGCGAAGACGCCCAGGCGGCGCCGCGTAGCCAGGAGCCTCGACCATGCCGCGACGGGCCATCATCCAGCGCCGAGACGTCAACCCGGACCCCAAGTACGGGAGCCGCCTGGTGGCGAAGTTCATCAACGTGATGATGCACGGCGGCAAGCGGAGCCTCTCCGAGGGGATCATGTATCACGCGCTCGACATCATGGGCGATCGCGCGAAGCAGGATCCGCTCAAGCTGTTCAAGCAGGCCGTGGACAACGTCAAGCCGGCCCTCGAGGTGAAGTCCCGCCGGGTGGGTGGCTCGACGCTACCAGGTGCCGGTCGAGGTGCGGCCGAGCGGCGGACCTCGCTCTCGATGCGCTGGCTCGTCGGGCTCTGCGCGGTCGCGGCCGGAGAAGACGATGCAGGAGCGGCTGGCGGCGGAGCTCCTGGACGCGGCGAACAACCGCGGGAACGGCCGTGAAGAAGCGTGAGGACACTCACCGCATGGCCGAGGCCAACAAGGCGTTCGCGCACTACCGCTGGTAGCTCGTAACGAATCGGCCGTCTGCGCCCGCCTCCACCCGATCCGCGTGACCGCGGCGCGGGTAGTCGGCATCGGCGGGCGGGCCAGGAGAAGGGTCGGGAACAAGTCGATGGAACGGCAGTTTCCGCTGGATCGGACGCGCAACATCGGCATCATGGCGCACATCGATGCCGGGAAGACCACGACCACCGAGCGGATCCTCTACTACACCGGCCGGTCGTACAAGATCGGCGAGGTGCACGAGGGGACCGCCACGATGGACTGGATGGTCCAGGAGCAGGAGCGCGGCATCACCATCACCTCGGCCGCGACGACGTGCTTCTGGCGCGACTGCCGCGTCAACATCATCGACACGCCGGGCCACGTCGACTTCACGATGGAGGTGGAGCGGTCCCTCCGCGTGCTGGACGGCGCGGTCGCGATCCTGGACGCGGTGGCCGGGGTCGAGCCCCAGACGGAGACGGTCTGGCGCCAGGCGGACAAGTACCGGGTGCCCCGCATCGTCTACGTCAACAAGATGGATCGGACCGGCGCGGACTACTCCCGCTCGCTGGACATGATCCGGAGCCGGCCTCGGCGTGATCCCGGTGGTCCTCCAGCTGCCGCTCGGGGCGGAGGACGGCTTCCGGGGCGTTATCGACCTGATCGAGGAGACCGCGCTGGTCTGGCCGGACGACGGACTCCAGTCTCGGGCCAGGAGTTCGAGCGAGTGCCGATCCCCGCCGAGTACGCGGCGCAGGTGCGCGAGTACCGCGAGCACCTGGTGGAGGCCCTGTCCGAGGTCGACGAGAAGCTGATGGAGCAGTACCTCGAGGACAAGAAGCTCGAGCCCGCGGACCTCCGGGCGGCGGTCCGGGCCGGCACGCTCGCCATGAAGCACGTGCCGGTGATCTGCGGCGCGTCCTTCAAGAACAAGGGCGTCCAGCCGCTCCTCGACGCCGTCGTCGACTATCTTCCGTCGCCGCTCGACATCCCGCCGATGGAGGGGATCAACCCCGAGACCGGTGGAGCCGGAGACGCGGCTGGCCTCCGACGCCGAGCCGTTCACGGCGCTCGCGTTCAAGCTGATGAACGACCCCTTCGTGGGCCAGCTTGACGTTCCTCCGCGTCTACGCGGGGACGCTCGCGTCCGGCATGCACGTCTACAACTCGACGCAGCAGAAGAAGGAGCGGATCGGGCGCCTGCTCCGGATGCACGCGAACAAGCGCGAGGAGATCGAGAGCGTGCGGCGCGGGGGACATCGCCGCCGTGGTCGGCCTCAAGTCCGCGCGCACCGGCGACACGCTCTGCGACCCGAACCGGCCGATCGTGCTCGAGCGGATGGACTTTCCGGAGCCCGTGATCTCGGTGGCGATCGAGCCGAAGACCAAGGCCGACGACGAGAAGCTCAGCCTGTCCATGGCGCGGCTGGCCCTCGAGGATCCGACGTTCCGGTGTCGCCGTCGACGCCGAGACCGGCCAGACGCTCATCTCGGGATGGGCGAGCTGCACCTCGAGATCATCGTCGACCGCCTCCTGCGGGAGTTCAAGGTCGAGGCCAACGTCGGGCGGCCGGAGGTGGCCTACCGCGAGACGATCCGCCGGAAGGCCGAGGCCCGCGGGCGGTTCGTGCGCGCAGACAGGCGGCCGGGGCCAGTACGGCGATGTGGAGATCGAGGTGGAGCCCGCGCCGGGCAAGGGTTCGTCTTCGAGAACAAGATCGTGGGCGGCTCGGTGCCGCGCGAGTACATCCCGGCCGTGGAGAAGGGCATCCGGGAGGCGCTGGAAAGCGGGGTGCTCGCCGGCTACCCGGTCGTCGACGTCCAGGTGTCGCTGATGGACGGGTCGTACCACGACGTCGACTCCTCCGAGATGGCGTTCAAGATCGCGGGCTCGATGGCGTTCAAGGACGCGGCGAAGCGAGGCCAGCCCGGTGCTCCTCGAGCCCATCATGCAGGTCGAGGTGGTGACGCCCGAGGAGTACATGGGCGCCGTCCACGGCGACCTCGCATCGCGGCGCGGCCGGATCGTGTCGATGGAGGCCCGGGGCTCTCGCAGGTGATCTCGCGCCACCGTCCCGCTCGCCACCATGTTCGGTTACGCGACCGATCTGCGCTCCGCTACCCAGGGGCGCGCCACGTACACCATGCAGTTCGCCCGCTACGAGGAGATCCCGACCAGCCTGGCCGAGGAGATCATGGCCAAGGTGGCCGGCCGAGCTCCCGCCCGCGCGGGCTCCCGCTGAGCAGAGGCTCGCGGAGGACGTGACGAATGGCCAAGGCGAAGTTCGAGCGGACGAAGCCGCACGTGAACGTGGGGACGATCGGGCACATCGATCACGGGAAGACGACGCTGACGGCGGCGATCACGAAGGTGCTGCACACGAAGAACAAGGGCATCGCGGTGCGGGAGTACGGGTCGATCGACAATGCGCCGGAAGAGCGGGAGCGGGGATCACGATTGCGGTGGCGCACGTGGAGTACGAGACGGCGAAGCGGCACTACGCGCACATCGACTGCCCGGGGCACGCGGACTACATCAAGAACATGATCACCGGGGCGGCGCAGATGGACGGGGCGATTCTGGTGGTGGCGGCGAACGATGGGCCGATGCCGCAGACGCGGGAGCACGTGCTGCTGGCGCGGCAGGTGAACGTGCCGTATCTGGTGGTGTTCATGAACAAGGTGGACATGGTGGACGACCCGGAGATCCTGGACCTGGTGGAGCTGGAGGTGCGGAGCTGTTGAAGAAGTACAACTTTCCGGGGACGACATGCCGGTGATTCGGGGGTCGGCGCTGCAGGCGAACGAGCAGCCGGAGGATCCGAAGGCGGCGGCGGCGATCTGGGAGTTGATGGCGGCGGTGGATAGCTACATTCCGACGCCGATGCGGCCGGTGGACAAGCCGTTCCTGATGCCGGTGGAGGACATTTTCAGCATCACGGGCGGGGGACGGTGGTGACGGGGCGGATCGAGCGGGGATCGTGAAGGTGGGGACGAGATCGAGATCGTGGGGATGCAGGACGCGGCGCGGAAGAGCGTGGTGACGGGGTGGAGATGTTCCGGCAAGCTGCTGGACGAGGGGCAGGCGGGGGACAACGTCGGGGCGCTGTTGCGGGGATCGACAAGGACGAGGTGGAGCGGGGGCAGGTGTTGGCGAAGCCGGGGTCGATCATGCCGCACAAGAACGTTCAAGGCCGAGGTGTACGTGCTGGCGAAGGAAGAGGGGGGCGGCACACGCCGTTCTTCCAGGGTACCGGCCGCAGTTCTACTTCCGGACGACGGACGTGACGGGGGTGTGCACGCTGCCGGCGGGGTGGAGATGGTGATGCCGGGGACAACGTGACGATGGCGGTGGAGCTGATCACGCCGATTGCGATGGAGAAGGAGCTGCGGTTCGCGATCCGCGGAGGGGGCCGCACGGTGGGGGCGGGCGTCGTCACGGAGATCGTGGAGTAGAGCCGTGGTGCGTACTGACCGATCAGGAAGATCCGGATCCGCCTGCGGGCCTACGACCACCGCCTCCTGGACCGCTCGGTCAAGGAGATCGTCGAGACCGTCCGACGCACCGGGGCGCGCGTGGCCGGTCCCGTGCTCCTGCCGACAGCGATCAGCCGATGGACGGTGCTGCGATCCCCGCACGTGGACAAGAAGTCGCGCGAGCAGTTCGAGATGCGGACGCACAAGCGCCTCCTCGACATCCTCGATCCCACGCCGCAGACGGTGGACGCGCTGACTGAAGCTCGACCTGCCGTCCGGCGTCGACGTCGAGATCAAGCTCTAGCCAGACGGGACGCTCACACCATGGCCAAGGCAATGAAGCAGGGATTGATCGCGCCGCAAGCGCGGCATGACGCAGGTGTTCGCCGAGGACGGGAACAGCGTGCCGGTCACGGTGCTCGAGGTCGGACCCTGCACGGTCGTCCAGGTGAAGAGCCGGGCGACCGACGGGTACGACGCGCTCCAGCTCGGCTTCGAGCCGAAGCGCAAGAAGGTCCGGAAGCCCATGGCCGGCCACTTCAAGAAGGCCGGGGTCGGGCGCCGATGCGGATCCTGCGCGAAGTGCGGCTCGAGTCGGTCGATGGCTACCAGGTCGGCCAGACGCTCTCGGTCGACCTCTTCAAGCCCGGCGAGCTGGTGGACGTCGACGGGGCTCCGGAAGGGCCGGGGCTTCCAGGGCGGCATCAAGCGCCACGGCTGGACCGGCGGCGAGGCGCTCGCACGGCTCGATGTTCCATCGGGCTCCCGGGTCGATCGGCGCGTCCTCGGACCCTCCGCGCGTGTTCCCGGGGCACCGGCTGCCGGGGCGCATGGGCGCGGTGCGGGTCACGACCCCGCACCTCGAGGTGGTTCGGGTGCTGCCGGAGCAGCACCTGCTCGTGATCAAGGGCGCGTCCCCGGCGCCACCGGCGGGCTCTTGCTCGTGCGGAAGAGCGTGAAGATCTCGAAGGCGCAGCAGCACGCTGCGAAGAAGGCTGAGCGCCGCCATGGCGAGCACGGTGACGGTCAACGTCGTCGACGCGAGCGGAAAGGCGCGCGGCACGCTCGATCTCGATGCGGCCGTGTTCGGCGCGCCGGTCCACGGCGCGCTCCTCCACCAGGCGGTGGTGCGCGAGCTGAACGGGCAGCGCGCAGGCACCCACGACACGAAGGGGCGCAGCGAGGTGTCGGGAGGCGGCAAGAAGCCCTGGAAGCAGAAGGGCACCGGGCGGGCGCGGCAGGGCTCGATCCGGGCGACCCAGTGGAAGGGCGGCGGCAAGCCCTTCGGGCCCACGCCCCGGAGCTACGACGCAGGCGATGCCGCGCCAGGCGCGGCGCGGCGCGCTCCGGGCGGCGTGGACGGACAAGGTCGCCGGCGGGCAGCTCACGGTGGTGGAGCGGCTCGAGCTGGGGCAGGCGAAGACGAAGACGCTGGTCGGGCTCCTGGCCGGGCTGGGCGCCACGCGGGGCGGACGCTTCTCGTGGTGGTCGAGCCGAGCACGGATCTGGCGCGCCTGCCGGAACGTGCCGTGGCTGACCTTGGCGCGCCCGGGCCACGTGTCCGTGGCCGAGCTCCTGAGGAACGACCGCGTGGTGGCGGAGCGGCAGGCCCTGGTAGCGACGCAGGAAGGGCTCCTGGGATGAGAGACCCCCGGCAGGTGGTGCTGCGACCGCTCGTGACCGAGAAGGCGACGACGCTGAAGGACGAGCGCAACCAGGTGAGCTTTCAGGTGGCGGTGGACGCCAACAAGGTCGAGATCCGGCGGGCCGTCGAGAAGATCTTCAACGTGAAGGTCGACGGACGTGCGCACCCAGGTGGTCTTCGGCAAGGAGAAGCGCATGGGCCGCTTCGTCGGGACGCCGGGCGTCGTGGAAGAAGGCCGTCGTCCAGCTCGCGCCCGACAACAAGATCGAGCTCTTCGAGTCGTAGTCGGAACCCCGAGAGCGCAACGGAGACAGGACAGGACCATGGCGGTCAGGACGCTGAAGCCGACGTCGGCGGGTCGACGCTTCCAGACCATCCTCACCTTCGACGAGATCACCAAGGTGCGCCCGGAGAAGAGCCTGGTCGTCACCAAGAAGCGGACCGGCGGCCGGAACTCGCTCGGGCCGCATCACGACCCGGCACATCGGCGGCGGTCACAAGCGGAAGATCCGGCTGGTCGACTTCCGGCGCGAGAAGTTCGGCGTGCCGGCCGAGGTCGCGGCGATCGAGTACGATCCCAACCGCAGCGCCCGGATCGCGCTCCTGCACTACCGTGACGGGGAGAAGCGGTACATCCTCGCGCCCCACGGCCTCAAGGTCGACGACACCGTCGTGTCGGGGCCCAGCGCCGACATCCTGCCCGGCAACGCGCTCCCGCTCCGGGCCATCCCGGCCGGCACGACGATCCACAACGTGCGAGCTTCAGCCGGGCAAGGGCGGGCAGCTGTGCCGGAGCGCGGGCACCGGCGCCCAGCTCGTGGCCAAGGAAGGGGAGATGGCGCACGTCAAGCTCCCCTCCGGCGAGATCCGGCTGATCCATCAGACGTGCCTGGCGACGATCGGGCAGGTAGGGAACCTCGACCACGAGAACGTGTCGATCGGCAAGGCGGGCCGGAGCCGGTGGAAGGGGATCCGCCCGACGGTGCGCGGCACGGCGATGAATCCCGTGGACCATCCCGATGGGCGGCGGCGAGGGCCGGGGCAAGGGCAACCATCCCATGACGCCGTGGGGCAAGCCGACCAAGGGCGCCAAGACGCGGCAGCGCCAGCCGTCGGATCGCTACATCGTCGGCGCGGCGGCGCCGGTAGGAGGGCGAAGTGGGACGCTCCATCAGCAAGGGCCCGTTCATCGACGCGCACCTCATCGAGAAGGTCGAGGCGCCCAACGCCTCCCGGCAGAAGAAGGTGATCAAGACCTGGTCGCGGCGGTCGACCATCAGCCCGGACTTCGTCGGGCACACGCTGGCCGTTCACAACGGCAAGAAGTTCATCCCGGTCTACGTGACGGAGAACATGGTCGGCCACAAGCTCGGCGAGTTCTCGCCGACGCGAACCTTCCGCGCGCACGGGTCGCACACCGAGAAGTCGACGGCGCTGAAGTAGGACGGAGACGACATGCTCACGAAGGCCGTCGCGCGTTACATCCGGTTGTCGCCCTGCGAAGGCGCGCCTGGTCGCCGACCTCATCCGCGGCAAGACCGTCGTCGGAGGCGCTGGCGATCCTGCAGTACTCGCCGCAGGTGGCGGCCCGGCACATCGAGAAGGTGCTGCGCTCGGCCGTGGCCAACGCCGAGCACAACCATCAAGTCCGGAGCCTGGACGACCTGCGGGTGAACGCGGTGATCGACGGAGGCCCGTCGCTCAAGCGGATCCAGCCGCGGGCGATGGGCCGGGCGTTCTGGATCCGGCATCGACTCGCTCACATCACGGTGGCCCTGGCCGAGACCGGGACAGGCAGCGCTCCGGCGCGGCGGCGCCCGCCGGCGGCGTCGCGCCCGCGCCCGAGTAGCGGACGCCGACCGGCCAAGACGACGAGGAGCGCCTAAATGGGGCAGAAGGTCCACCCGATCGGATTCCGGCTGGGCACGACGCGGACGTGGAGCTCGCGGTGGTTCGCTTCGGAAGGAGTACGCGAACATGCTCCACGAGGACGTCAAGATCCGCCGCTACATCAAGGACGCGCTCTACCACGCGGGCATCTCGCGGATCGACGTCGAGCGCGTCCGCCAACCGCGCCCGCATCGCCGTCCACACCGCCCGGCCGGGGATCATCATCGGGCGCAAGGGCGCGCCGAGGTCGAGAAGCTCAAGAGCGAGCTGCAGGCGCGGACGGGCAAGGAGATCCACCTCGACATCCAGGAGGTGGTGCATCCGGAGCTCGACTCCCAGCTCGTCGCCGAGAACATCGCGCTCCAGCTCGAGAAGCGCGTGGCGTTCCGGCGCGCGATGAAGAAGGCCGTGCAGAGCTCGGTGCGGCTCGGGCGCCGAGGGCGTCCGGATCGCCTGCTCCGGCCGCCTTGGCGGGGCCGAGATCGCCCGCCGCGAGTGGTACCGCGACGGCCGGGTTCCGCTCCAGACGCTCCGGGCCGACCTCGACTTCGGGATCGCCACCGCCCACACGACGTACGGGACGATCGGCGTCAAGGTGTGGATCTTCAAGGGCGAGGTGCTGCCCGCGGCTCGGGCCGCCGAGCTGGGTTAGTCGGACACGCGCGATGCTCCAGCCCAAGCGCGTCAAGTACCGCAAGGCCCAGCGGGGCCGGATGAAGGGCACCGCCCACCGGGGCGCGCACGCTCGCCTTCGGGGACTTCGGCTTGAAGGCCCTCGAGCCGTGCTGGCTCACGAACCGCCAGATCGAGGCCGGGCGCGTGGCTCTGACGCGGGCGGTCAAGCGGGGGCAAGATCTGGATCCGGTCTTCCCGGACAAGCCCTTCACCAAGAAGCCGGCCGAGACGCGGATGGGGAAGGGCAAGGGGAACCCGGAGTACTGGGTGGCGGTCGTCAAGCCCGGCCGGATCCTCTACGAGATGGAAGGACTGACCGAGGACGATCGCGCGGGAGGCGTTCCGCCTGGCGGGCAACAAGCTGCCCATCCGGACGAAGATGATCAAGCGCGAGCAGGCGTGAGCCCAGCCGCGAGGTCTGAGCGAGGCGAGGCGATGAAGGGCAAGACGAAGCTGCGCGATCTGAGCGAGACCGAGCTCGGGCAGAAGGCCCGCGAGCTCCGGGAGGAGGTCTTCAACCTCCGGTTCCAGGTCTCGATGGCGATGGCGAAGAACCCGTGCGCGCATCGGCCAGGCCCGCCGCGAGCTCGCCCGCGTCCAGACGCTCCTGCGCGAGCGGGCGCTCGGGCTCCGGCGCGGCTAGGCGCGGGGAGGCGAGACGTGCTGAAGACCCGGGTCGGGCCTGGTGGTCAGCGACAAGATGAGCAAGACGCGGGTGGTCGTGCCGTGGAGCGCTCCTTCCGCCATCCGCGGTACGAGCGCGTCGTCAAGCGCGACGGCGCGGTTCAAGGCGCACGACGAGCGGAACGAGGCGCACGTGGGAGACCGCGTGGTCATCGTGGAGACCCGCCCCCTGTCCAAGGACAAGCGGTGGCGGATCAAGGAGATCCTCGAGCGGGCGTCCTGAGCCCGACCCCGGAGGAGCCGACAGCCATGATTCAGCCGCGGACGATGCTGGACGTCGCCGACAACTCGGGCGCGAGGAAGGTGCAGTGCATCCGGGTGATGGGCGGCTCGAACAAGAGGTACGCGTCGATCGGGGACACGATCATCGTGGCGGTGAAGGAAGCGACCCCCGACGGGTCCGTGAAGAAGGGCGACGTCGCGCGCGCGGTCGTCGTGCGGACGGCGAAGGAGATCCGGCAGTCCCGACGGCTCGCACATCAAGTTCGATCGCAACGCCGCGGTACTCTTGAACCCGCAGAACAACCTGATCGGGACGCGCATCTTCGGACCCGTGGCGCGCGAGCTTCGCGATCGGCAGTTCCTGAAGATCATCTCGCTCGCACCCGAAGTTCTCTGAGGAGCTCCGAACCAATGGCTGCATCGAAAGCGACTGGCGATCCGGAAGAACGACACCGTCCTGGTCGATCGCGGGGCGGGAGAAGGGCAAGCGCGGCAAGGTCCTGTTCGTGCTGCCGGCCAGGGAGCGGGTGGTCGTCGAGCACGTCAACATGGTGCAAGCGACACCAGCGCCCGACGCAGAAGCTCCGCCAGGGCGGGATCATCGAGCGCGAGGCGCCGCTCCACGTCTCGAATCTGATGGTGGTCTGCGGCAAGTGCGACAAAGCGACCCGGACCGGCATTCAGGTGCTGGCGAACGGCGCGCCGCGCGCGGTGTGCCGGCGCTGCGGCGAGCTCGTCGACAAGGGCTAGGGAGACAGGCGATGGCGAAGCCAGACAAGCCCGAGGGCGCCCCGGCCCGGCCAAGGCGGCCTGGCGCGAAGCCGGCCGGCGGCAGCAAACCGGCTCCGGCGCGCGGCGGCAAGGGTGGCCCGGCAGCCGCGAAGGCGGCGCCGCGGCTCCGGCGGCGCAAATCGCGCAGCACGGGGAGATCCCGCCGCGGCTGCGCGAGCGCTATCGGGCTGTCCATCGTGCCCGCCCTCATGCAGGAGCGGGGCTACCGGAATCCGCACCAGGCCCCGCGCCTCGTGAAGATCGTCCTCAACATGGGACTCGGCGAGGCCAAGGAAAACGCGAAGGCGCTGGACGCCGCCGCCGCCGACATGGTGGCGATCACCGGACAGAAGGCCGTGATCACGAAGGCCAAGAAGTCGATCGCGGCCTTCAAGGTGCGCACCGGAATGCCGGTGGGGGCCAAGACGACCCTCCGCGGCGCGCGGATGTACGAGTTCCTCGATCGCCTGGTCAGCGTGGCGCTGCCGCGGGTGCGCGACTTCCGGGCGTGTCTCCCGAAGTCGTTCGACGGACGCGGGAACTACGCGCTCGGGCTCAAGGAGCAGCTCATCTTTCCGGAGATCGTGTACGACAAGATCGACAAGAGTCCGCGGGATGGACATCATCATTTGCACGACGGCCGCGACGGACGAGGAGGCGAAGGCCCTCCTGACGCACCTCGGCGTGCCGTTCCGCGAGTAGGGCGGAGAGCGAGCCCATGGCAAAGACGTCGCTGATCAACAAGCAGCGGAGTACTCCGAAGTTCAAGGCGCGCGCCTACACGCGTGTGCCGGCTGTGCGGGCGCCCGCGTGGGTATCTCCGCAAGTTCCAGCTGTGCCGGATCTGCTTCCGGAACCTGGCCCTGAAGGGCGAGATCCCGGGCGTGGCGAAGGCCTCCTGGTAGCCACCCGAGGGAGAGCGATCCCATGGCGACGGTGACGGATCCGGTGGCGGACATGCTGGCGCGCATTCGCAACGGCAGCCTGGCCGAGCACGAGAAGGTGGACATCCCCTCCTCGAAGCTGAGGGTGCGGCTCGCGGAAATCCTCAAGGAGGAGGGGTTCATCAAGAACTTCCGCCTCATCGAGGACAAGCGTCAGGGCGTGCTCCGCGTCTACTTGAAGTACGGGCCGGGGCAGGGAGCGGGTGATCAGCGGGCTCCGGCGTGTCTCGAAGCCGGGGCAAGCGGCGGTACGTGGGCGCGGACCGGATTCCGAGCGTGCTCGGGGGATGGGGGTGGCGATCCTGTCCACGCCCACGGGCGTGCTCACGGACCGGGAGTCCCGCAAGGCCAAGGTGGGCGGGAGGTCTCTCTGCTACGTCTGGTAGCGCGGCCCTCCGGGCCGCGCTGGGACGAGGGACGGGACGATGTCGAGGATAGGGCGGGAAGCCGATCGCGATCCCCAAGGGCGTGCAGGTCGGCGTCCAGGGGCAGCAGGTCGAGGTCAAGGGCCCCAAGGGCCGCCTCGAGCTCCGGGTCCACGAGCTCTGCTCGGTGAAGGTCGCCGACGGCAGCCTGGTGGTGGGCCGCGGGGCCGAGCACCGGTCGGCGCGCGCGCTCCACGGGCTCACCGCGCGCTGGTCGCGAACATGGTCCAGGGCGTGACCGAGGGCTTCGAGCGGAAGCTCGAGATCCAGGGGATCGGCTACCGGGTCCAGCAGGCCGGGAAGAACCTCACGTTCGCCCTGGGCTACTCGCACCCGATCGTGTTCCGCGCTGCCCGGACGGCGTGACCGCCGAGGTCGACAAGCAGACTGGCGATCACGCTCCGCGGCATGGACAAGTACCTGGTCGGTCAGACGGCCGCGCGGCTCCAGGCGCTCCGGCCGCCCGACTCCTACAAGGGCAAGGGCGTTCGCGTTCGCCGGCGAAGTCGTGCGCAAGAAGGTCGGGAAGACCGGCGCGAAGTAGCCGGGCGCTTCCCCGAGGAGAGACGACGGTGGGCGTGACAGAGCGCGTGGAAGGTCGGGCGAAGCGGCACCGCCGCATCCGGCGCGTCGTGCGCGGGTCGGGCGGAGCGGCCGCGCCTGGTGGTGTTTCGGAGCGTGAAGCACATCTACGCCCAGGTGGTGGACGACGACCGGGGCGTCACCGGTCGCCGCCGCGGGCAGCCTGTCGCCCGAGCTGAAGGACGCGCTGCGCACGGGCGGCAACGTGGCCGCGGCGAAGGCGGTGGGCGAGCTGATCGCCAAGAAGGCCGAGGCCGGCGGGATCGCCGACGGTCGTGTTCGACCGCGGCGGGTACAAGTACCACGGCCGCGTGAAGGCCCTGGCGGACGCGGCGCGGGCCGCGGGCCTCGTGTTCTAGCGAATCGGGACGACTGGAGAGGACATGGCGGAGGGGCGGATCGATCCGAGCGGGCTCGAGCTGAAGGACAAGGTGGTCGCCATCAACCGCGTGGCCAAGGTGGTGAAGGGCGGACGCCGGTTCTCCTTCACCGCGCTCGTCGTCGTCGGGCGACGGCGGCGGACACGTGGGCGTGGGCCTCGGCAAGGCGCACGAGGTGCCGAGGCGATCCGGAAGGCCGTCGAGCACGCGAAGAAGGATCTGCTCTACGTCCCGATGCGGGACACGACGCTGCCCGTGCGAGATCACGGGCCACTACGGGTCGGGGCGCGTGTTCCTGCGCCCGGCGACCCAGGGGACAGGTCTGATCGCCGGCGGCGCGGTGCGGGCCGTGCTCGAGGCCGCCGGGGTGCAGGACGTCCTCACCAAGACGCTCGGCTCGCACAATCCGCACAACGTGCTCAAGGCGACCCTGGACGCGCTCCGGCGAATCCGGAAGCTCCAGGATCTGCAGGGGCTCCGGCGAAAGGGCCTGCAGGAAGCGGAGGAGGCCGTCCTTGCCAAGCAGGAAGCTTAAGGTCACCCTCACGCTCAGCCCGATCGGGCTCCAGCCCAGCCACGTGCGCACGATCGAGGCGCTCGGCCTCCGCCGCATCCGGGCGACGGTCGTGCACGAGGACACGGCGGTCATCCGGGGCATGATCGCGCAGCGTCGCCGTACGCCGTCCACGTCGAAGCCGGTCGGATCGACGCGGACGGCGGCCGGGTCGAGCCGTCCGAAGCGCCCAGAAGACGAAGGAGCGTTCCGCATGAAGCTCGGCGATCTCCGGCCACCGCGCGGGGCCCGGAAGCCGCGCAAGCGCGTGGGGCGCGGTCCCGGGTCGGGCCACGGCAAGACCTCGACGAAGGGGCCACAAGGGCCACAAGGCGCGCTCCGGTGGCGGCAAGGGCCCGGCTTCGAGGGCGGGCAGATGCCGCTCTACCGCCGGATTCCCAAGCGCGGCTTCAAGAACCCGTTCCATCGCGAGTTCGCGGTCATCAACGTGAGCGATCTCGCCCGGTGCTTCCCGAAGGGCGGCGACGTCGGGCCGAGGCTCTCGTCGGCGCGGGGCTGCATCGGCACGACGGCGAGCCGCCTGGTCAAGGTGCTGGCGGATGGCGAGCTTGCCGCCGGGACCGCGCTCACCGTGCGCGCGCCACGCCTTCTCGAAGGCGGCGGCGGCCAAGATCGAGGCGGCGGGCGGTCGCGCCGAGGTGCTGCCGGCGTGATCGAGGTCCTCCAGAACCTCCAGAACGTCACCAAGATCCCGGAGCTCAAGCGCCGGCTCCTGGTGACGGCGGGACTCCTGGCCGCCTACCGGCTCGGCGCGCACGTGCCCACGCCGGGCGTGGACGCGGCGGCGCTGGCGCGGTTCTTCGACAGCGTGCAGGGGACCCTGCTGGGACTGGTCGACCTGTTCTCGGGCGGGAACCTCCGCAGCCTGACGGTGTTCGCGCTCGGGATCATGCCCTACATCTCGGCCTCGATCATCCTCCAGCTCCTGACGGTCGTCGTGCCCGCGCTCGGAGCGCCTGGCCAAGGAGGGGAGGCGGGGCGCAAGAAGATCACGCAGTACACGCGGTACGGCACGATCGTGCTCTCGGCGTTCCAGTCCCTGTTCATCGCGATCGGGCTCGAGAGCATGGACGCGGGCGGCGTGACGCTCGTGCCGAACAAGGGCTGGGCGTTCCGCGCTGATCACGATGATGACGCTCACGCTCGGGGACCGCGCTCATCATGTGGCTCGGCGAGCAGATCTCCGAGAAGGGCATCGGGAACGGCATCTCGCTGATCATCTTCGCGGGCATCGTCGTCCGGCTGCCCTCCGCGCTCGAGGGGACCTTCCAGCTCCTGCGGACGGGCGAGCTCAAGCCGATCGCGCTCGCTCGGCGTGCTGGCGCTCATGCTGGCGGTCACGGCGGCGGTCATCGTGATGCAGGAGGGCCAGCGGAAGATCCAGGTCCAGTACGCCAAGCGCGTGGTCGGCCGGCGCGTCTACGGGGGCAGTCGACCCACATCCCGCTGCGGATCAACACGGCCGGCGTCATCCCGGTGATCTTCGCCTCGTCGCTGATCCTGTTCCCGGCCACGCTCGCGCGGTTCGTCCCGACGTGGTGGATGCAGATCGTGTCGGACGCCCTGTCGCCCGGCCCGCTCCCGCGCCACGGGCTCTACTACGTCTGCTCTACATGGGCTTCATCGTCTTCTTCACGTACTTCTACACCGCGATCATCTTCAATCCGAACGACCTCGCGGACAACATGAAGAAGTACGGCGGCTTCATTCCGGGGTGCGTCCCGGCAAGAAGACGGCGGAGTACATCGACCGGGTCCTCACTCGCATCACGCTGCCCGGCGCGATGTTCCTGGCGCCTGATCTCCGTCCTGCCGGACTTCCTGATCCGCGCGTTCAACGTGCCCTTCTACTTCGGCGGCACGAGCCTCCTCATCGTGGTCGGCGTCGCCCTCGACACGCGTGCGGCAGATGGAGTCGCACCTCCTGATGCGGCACTACGAGGGCTTCCTGCGGCGCCGCACGAAGGTCCGCGCCTGAGATGCGGGTCGTGCTGCTGGGACCGCCCGGGGCGGGCAAGGGACGCAGGCACGCGCGGCTCGCGGCGCGCTGGAGCGTGCCGCAGGTCGCGACCGGCGACATGCTCCGCGAGGCGGTCGCCCGCGGCACGCGGCTCGGGCCTCGAGGCCCGGCGCTACATGGACGCGGGCGAGCTGGTGCCCGACTGCGGTGATCATCAGGCTCGTCCGCGAGCGGCTCGCCCAGCCGACGGCCGGAAGGGCTTCGTCCTGGACGGCTTCCCGCGCACCGCGCGCGCAGGCGGAGGCGCTCGACCAGCTGCTCGAGGCCGAGGGCACTCCCTCGACCGCGTGGTGCTCTTCCAGGTGGCCGACGAGGAGCCGGTGGCGCGGCTCAGCGGGCGGCGAGTCTGCCGGAGCTGCGGCCGGAACTACCACCTGACCCTCTCGCCGCCCCGGGCGCCGGGCGTCGTGCGACCACTGCGGGGGCGAGCTCTACCAGCGGACGGACGACGAGGAGGCGACGGTCCGGCGCCGGCTCGCCGTCTACGCCCGCGACACCCGGCCGCTCGTCGAGTACTACCGGCGGCGCGGGTTCGCTGGCGACGATCTCCGGCACGGGAGCGGTGGACGCGGTCCAGGGCGACCTCGTCAAGGCGACCGAGGGACCGCGGTGATCGAGCTGAAGTCGCCCGCCCAGATCGCCCACATGCGAGCGGCCGGCCGCATCCTGGCGGACGCCTTCCGGGTGCCGGGACCTCGGCGAAGCCGGGCGTGTCGACCCTCGAGATCGACCGCGAGGTCGAGAGCCTCATCCGGGACCGGAAGGCGAAGCCGGCGTTCAAGGGGTACCGGGGATTCCCGGCCACGATCTGCGCCTCGATCAACGAGGAGGTCGTCCACGGGATTCCCGCCGCGCGGCGCCGTCTGCGCGAGGGAGACATCATCGGGCTCGACCTCGGGGCCATCGTCGAGGGTACTACGCCGACGCCGCGATGACCCTGCCGGTCGGCGAGATCACCGACGAGGCGCGGCGCCTGCTCGATGTGACCCGGGAGTCGCCTCGAGCTCGGCATCGCCGAGTGCCGCCCGGGGCGGCGGCTCGGGCGACGTGTCGGCGGCGGTCCAGCGGCACGTGGAGGCAGCGGGCTTCGGGGTGGTGCGGGCCTTCGTCGGGCCACGGCATCGGCCGGGCGCTTCACGAGGACCCCCAGGTGCCGAACTTCGGAGAGCCGGGCCGCGGCCCACTGCTGCGCGCCGGGATGGTGCTCGCCCTCGAGCCCATGGTCACGATGGGGCACTGGGAGGTGCGTGTCCTGGCGGACCAGTGGACGGCGGTCGACCGTGGACGGGACTCTGGCGGCGCATTTCGAGCACACCGTGGCGGTCACGCGAGCGCGGCCCGGACGTGCTCACCGCGGACGCGGGGAGGCGGCCTGATGGCGCGACGGCGGCGCGGCCAGTTTCCGGAGGAGCGCGAGGGCAAGAAGCCGAAGGACGACGCCATCGAGGTGGAGGGCAAGGTGGTCGAGCCCCTGCCCGAACGCCATGTTCCGCGTCGAGCTGGACAACGGGCACCGCGTGCTGACCCACGTCTCGGGCAAGATGCGCATGCACTTCATCCGGATCCTGCCCGGGGACCGGGTCAAGGTCGAGCTGTCGGCGTACGACCTGACGCGCGGCCGGATCACGTACCGGTTCAAGTAGACGGACCGGGCAGGACGAGCGGACGGAGCACTCGATGAAGGTACGGCCGTCGGTCAGGAACGCGATGCGAGAAGTGCAAGGTCATCCGGCGCAAGGGCGTCGTGCGAATCATCTGCGCGAACGTGCGCCACAAGCAGCGCCAGGGCTGACGCGGAGGCGGGAGAGGATAGGCGTATGGCACGCGCGTGGCTGGAGTGGATCTGCCCGGGACAAGCGGGGCGAGGTCGTCCTTGACGTACATCCTGGGCATCGGGCGCTCGTCGGCTCGGCGCATCCTCACGCACGCGGGGTGGACATGAACCGCCGGGTGCGGGAGTGGACCGAGGACGAGACCGCGCGGGTCCGTGAGGTGATCGAGCGCGAGCAGCGGGTCGAGGGCGACCTCCGGCGCGAGGTCACCCTGAACATCAAGCGACTCATGGACATCGGCAGCTACCGCGGGGTCCGGCACCGGAAGGGCCTGCCCGTTCGAGGGCAGCGAACCCATACCAATGCCCGCACCCGGAAGGGGCCCGCGGCGGGGTGTCGGCATCCGGAAGAAGGTCACGAGCAAGAATCCGACGACGGGAAGGCATAGGGCGACCATGGCTGAGGCGGGGACCGGCAAGCCGCGCAAGAGCGGGAAGAAGAAGGAACGACGGAGGTCCGCACGGGCATCGCGCACGTGCAGGCGACCTTCAACAACACGATCGTGACGCTCGACCGAGCAAGATGGGCGGCGTCGTGGCCTGGGCGAGCGCGGGCGAGCGTGGGCTTCAAGGGCTCACGCAAGAGCACGCCGTTCGCCGCGCAGATGGCGGCCGAGTCGGCGGCGCGGAAGGCGATGGAGATCGGGCTCAAGCAGGTCGAGGTCTACGTGAAGGGTCCCGGCTCGGGCCGGGAGGCCGCGATCCGCTCGCTCCAGGCGGTGGGCCTTGAGATCACGGCGATCCACGACGTCACGCCGATCCCGCACGACGGCTGCCAGGCCGCCAAGCGGCGCCGGGTGTAGCGAGGAGGATGGGAGTTGGCCAGGTATAACGACGCGGTCTGCCGGCTCTGCCGGCGGGAAGAGACTGAAGCTCTTCCTGAAGGGCTCGCGCTGCTTCACGGACAAGTGCGCGATCGAGCGACGTAACTACCCGCCCGGCCAGCACGGCCTGGGGCGCACGAAGCAGTCCGCCTACGGCCAGCAGCTGCGCGAGAAGCAGAAGGCCAAGCGCATCTGCGGGCTCCTCGAGGGCCAGTTCCGCCGCTGCCTTCGCGCAGGCCGAGGGCCAGAAGGGCGTGACGGGCGAGAACCTCCTGCGGCTTGCTCGAGCGACGGCTCGACAACGTCGGTGTTCCGGCTCGGCTTCGCCGCGTCCCGCGCGGAGGCGCGTCAGATGGTGGCGCACGGTCACTTCCAGGTGAGCGGGCGCCGGGTGTCGGTCCCGTCGTTCCTGGTCCGCGTCGGCGACCATGGTGCAGCTGCGACCGAGCCTCGAAGCTCCAGGCGCGGGTGACGGACAACCTGTCGGCGGGCCGGGGGCATGTGCCCCAGTGGCTCGATCTGGCGGCCCCCGCCAAGTCGGGGACCGTCTGGAGCCTGCCGCTCCGCGACGACATCCAGATTCCGGTGCAGGAACAGCTCATCGTTGAGCTGTACTCAAGTAAGGGGGCCGGCGCATGCCGCGGTTGATGTTCCAGCGTCCCCGTCATATCGAGTGGGAACACCTGACGCCGACCTTCGGCCGGATGGCGGCCGAGCCGTTCGAGAAGGGGCTACGCGCTGACGGTTGGCGGCTCGCTCCGGCGCGTGCTGCTGTCGGCAATCCCGGGACGGCCGTCGTCTGGGTCACGGTCGCCGGGGCGACGGCGGCCACCGAGCGGGTCGCCGGGATCGAGGAAGACCTCGCGCAACCTCCTGCTCGAACCTGAAGAAGCTGGTCGTGCGGGTCGCCGGCAACGCCGAGACGGGCACCGCGCGCCTCGACGTCCGGGGCCCGCGGGCCGCGACCGGCGGCGACTTCACGGGCGCGGGCATCGAGGTCGTCACCTCCGGATCTCGCACCTGGCGAACGGTGGCGTCAGGCGGGAAGCTCACGCTCGAGATCGGCATCCGCGCCGGCCGGGGCTACGTCTCGGCGGACCGGCACGGGGACGGAGTGCCGGCCGGGCGCGATCGGGCTCGACGCGGCGTTCTCGCCGATCCGGCGCGTGAACTACCAGGTCGAGATGTCCCGGCTCGGCAACATCACCGACTACGAGAAGCTGATCGTCGAGATCACCACGGACGGCAGCATCGCGCCGGACCACGCCTTCCTCCAGGCGTCGAAGCTCCTGCGCGACCACTTCGATCTGTTCACGCCTGCCGGGGCCGAGGAAGAGGACGACGAGCCGACGCCGGCCGTCGCCTCCGCGGAGACCACGAGGGACGCATGAGGCACAAGCGCGGCGGCTCGAAGCTGGGCCGGCTCGACGGCCCACCGCTGGGCCCTGTTCCGGAACCTTCTCACCGGCACTGTTCACCCACGAGCGGATCACGACCACCGTCGCCAAGGCGAAGGCGGTGCGGCCCCTGGCGGACCACCTGGTGACGCTCGCGAAGGCAGGACACCCTCCACGCTCGCCGGCAGGCGCTCACCCTCGTGCCAGACGTCGTGGTCGTCCGCCGGCTCTTCGACACCGTCGGCGCCCGCTACGCGGACCGGCGCGGCGGGTACACGCGCATCCTCCAGCTGGGGACGCGCCGGGGCGACGGCGCGCCGCTCGCGATCCTGGAGCTGGTCGACCGGCCCGGAGACGCCCAAGGAGAAATCCGACAAGGGCAAGAAGGCCGCCGAGCCGAAGGGCAAAGAGGCGAAAGAAGGCCCGGTGGCAGCCGCCGCTGCGGCGGCGCGCGGATGAGGCGCCAGCGCCGATACCGGCGCGCGCTCCGCGCGGCCCCGCAAAGGCGAGGGGGGCCGCCGGCTCCCCTCGCGGCGTTTCCGGGACCCCCGCGGCTCCGAGCAGTCGAAGGGCTGCCGAGGAAGGTCAGCGTCCCCGGTAGCTCGAGACGCCAGCGACGGCGCCGCCAATCAGCTTCGCACCCATGAGGAGTGAGGAGAGCACAGCCAAGGATTACCGCGTTGTGACGGGACCATCCAGCTCCCCCGAGTCCGTCCAGCAGCTCCCCCGAGCGTTCTCCCCAGCGCAAGCGAAAAGACAGCAGCGAGTCAGCACACCGGCGGAAGCGATCAGGACGAAGACGAGCAGGACTGCGGTCTGCTGGCTCCCGGCAAGCCTCGACCGCCGCAATTTCTGCCGACGCGGCGACAGCGAGCAGGAGGTTCTTTGGATCGAGCGCGGCGAGCGCAGAAGCCACGACTCCGCCGGCCTTTCGCCACCGTGAATCTCACCGAGTGCGCGCATCCAGCCCGGAGTTCGAGCGCGTCTTCAAAGCGCGCTTGGACGGCTCCGCCACCGCTTGACCGCCGCTACCAGAAGGAGCGGTGCCGAGGCTGAGCACGCAACCCGGCACGTTCGCCCGAGACGGCAGTCTCGCCGGTGCCACCCGCATCCGCGACCCCGGCAACCAGTGAGCACTGGTCAAACGTGCCGGCCGCGGTGAGGCCCGCGCACCGGTGGCAAAGGACGAGACGCCAGGCCCTTCGACCGTCCTCGATCCCGACCCGACCGTGAGCACGACGGCGATGATCGGCGCCGGGAAGATCGCAATCGCGATCGCCAACGGCAAAGCATGCGTCTCCGGAGAGCGCTTCGACCCATACTGTCCCCGACGCTCAGCCCGGCCCGATGATCCCCGGTGGCAGCCGGGTGCAGCTTCTGCCCCAACGGGGCGATCGACGGCGATGCGCCCCTTCGGCCCGCAAGGCGAAGGCGCAATCGCGCGGCCCCGGCCGATGCCGAGGGCCACCGCCGGTGACCAGCGCCACCGTCTCGGTCAGAGAGTTGATGTCACTGCTCAGCTTCATCGAAGCTGCCAGCGTAGCCGAGACGTCCTCGGTTCGACGGGGCCTTGCCTCGGAGGGTGCCGCCGGAGAAGAACGCCGAGCGTCCGCCGCCAGGCGTCCTCGGCAGCCGCCCGGTTGCTAGACGTCGGCGCGCTCGTCGTTGAAGAACGCGTGGTCGACGCCCGGGTAGATGTGGATCTCCGATGACTTCCCGCCTTCCGGATGTCGGCGTCGACCTGGCCGGCGACCGTCGGTGTCACGAAGCCGTCCTTCTCCGGCGTAGAGTCCGAGCACGGGCCCGCCAGCTTCTGCAGTAGTCGGGCTTGACGACGTTCGGGTGGATGCCGTAGAAGTTCACGCACGCGCCCACGGTGGGGTTGAGCGTCGCCGCGAAGAGCGCGAGCTGGCCGCCCATGCAGAACCCCACGGCGCCGATCTTCTTCGACGACGAGTGCGCCAAGAGGTGCTTCGCGGCGCCTCTGGAGGTCCTTTTCGGCGCGGGCGATGTTGAGCGCCATGAACAGTTTGCCGGCGCCGTCGGGCTCGCTCGCCGTCTGGCCGTGGTACATGTCCGGCGCCAGCGCCACGAAGCCCTCGGCGGCGAAGCGGTCGCAGACGTGCTTGATGTGCGGGACGAGCCCCCACCATTCCTGGATGACCAGGACCCCGGGCCCGGCGCCGCTCCGAGGCGTCGCGAGGTATCCGGCGTCGTGGTCCCGTTCGTGGGAAACGACACCATGCTGCCCGTCATGCTCGGTCTCCTACCTGGGTTTCACCGGGCCGGGCCCGCGGGCCGCTCGTGCGCGCGGACCTTGGCCTTGAGGATCCGCGCCGCTCGTCGGCGTCGACCACGGCGAGCTCGTAGCCGCCGACGGCGACCTGCTCGCCCGGCCGCGGGATGTGCCCGAGGGAGGCGAGGATCAGCCCGGCCACCGTTTCGTAGTCGCTTCTTGTCGGGAGGTCCCAGTCCAGGGCCTCGTTCAGCTCCTCGATCCACATGCGGCCGTTCACGAGGTAGCTGCCGTCGGGCAGGCGCACGAGCTGGGACGGCGTCCGCTCGCGATCGTCCGGGACTCGCCCACGATCTCCTCGACGACGTCGCCGACCGTCGCGATGCCGTGGCCGGCGCCGTACTCGTCCACCACGACGGCGAGCTGGATCCGCCGGCGCTGCATCTCGGGCAGGAGGTCGCTCGATCCGCTTGGTGGCGGGGACGTAGTGGGCAGGCCGCATGAGCGTCTTGATCGTCTCCCCGCGGCGCCCCGACCCAGGATGTCGAGGGCGGCGATCACGCCCACCACGTTGTCGATGCGCTCCCGGTAGACGGGGAGCCGGGAGTGCCCACTCTCCCCGATTTTCGCGACGGCCTCGTCGATGCTGGCGTCCTCGGGGACCGCGACCACGTCGACGAGGGGGCACCATGACCTCGCGCACGGACGTCTCGACGAGATCGAAGATCCCCTCGATCATCTCGCGCTCTTCCTCGCGGACGTCGGTCGTACCCGTCTGGCTCCGCGCTCGACCAGGAGCCGGAGGTCGGCCCGGGAGACGAAGGGATCTCGGCGCTCGCCGTGCCCGAGGCCGCCCAGGATCGCAGCGGACCAGCAGGTTGGCGACGCCCACGATCGGGGCCAGGAGCCGGGCGATGCCTCGCAGCGCGGTAGTACGTGCGGAGCGCCACCGAGGTGGCGCGCGGCTGGTGAAGGCCTTCGGCACGATCTCCCCGATCACGAGCATCAGGGGCGTGAGGATGATCGTCGCCCAGAGCGAGGCATGGCCGTCGAGCCACATCAGGAGCGTCGTGGTCGCCACCGCCGACGAGACCACGTGGGCGATCGTCACCCCATCATCGCGGTGGACAGGGCCGCTCCGGGTGCTGGAGACGCGTCCATGTACCCTCGCGCGACCCGCGAGCCCTGCTCGGCCAGATGACGGAGCCGGACGCGATTGGCGGCGAGGAACGCGATCTCGGCGCTCGAGAAGAACGCTGAGGCGACGCAGGCAGCAGGAGCAGATCCCGAGCGACGTGGCGAGGCTCACGACTTCGCTCCGGGTCCGGGGGTCGGCATCATGGGCGGCCGGCTCGTCCGGCGCGGGCCGGGGCGCTCGCCAGCCGGACGAGCACCTGCAGGATGCGATTCCGGTAAATCGTCTCCACCGTGACCCGCACGCCGTCGGCCTCGACGCTCTCGCCCCGGTGAGGCGCCCGTCCGAAGAGGTCGAGACCCAGCCCCCGACGGTGTCGAAGTGCTCGTCGGGATGCGGGAGCCCGGTGACGGCGTTGAAGTCGCCGATCGCCATCTTCGCCGTGACCCGCCAGGTCCGCTCGTCCACCGGCTGCGCGAGCCGCTCCTCCGGATCGAACTCGTCGCGGATCTCCCCGACGACTTCCTCCAGAAGGTCCTCGAGCGTGACGAGGCCCGCGGTGCCCCCGTACTCGTCGACGACGATCGCGGTTCGGAGCTTCTTCACCTTGAACTCGCGGAGGAGCGCGTCGGCGCGCTGGACTGGGGCACGAAGTAGGGCGGGGCGAGAGTGCCGCCGGAGTGACGAAGTCGGGCGAGTCCCGGCGTAGAAGGGCAGGAGCTCCTTGGTCTGGAGGATCCCGAGCACGTGGTCGAGGCTCCCTCGTAGATGGGGACGCCGGTGGTGGAGGTTCGACCGGATGGCGGGGAGGAGCCGCCTCGGTGGGCGTCGCCACGTCGAGCCCGAAGACGTCGGTGCGCGGCACCATGACCTCGGCGACCGTGGTCTCGCCCAGCTCGAACACGCCGTGGATCATCTCGCGCTCTTTGCGCTGGACCAGCCCTCCTGACGGCCGACCTCGACCAGGGTGCGGAGCTCCGCCTCGGTGATGGCCGCCTTGGCCAGCCCGTCGCCATCGGTGGCGCGGGAGACCATCCGGGTGAACGCGCCCAGCGGGAGGCGGACCGGCGTGAGGAGCCACTGGAGCGCCAGCACCGGGCGGGCGCGCGAACAGGCCGGAAGCGGTGCGGCGTGCCGACGGCGATCGTCATCAGGGAGGACCTCACCGAAGACGACGATGAGGAAGACCATGCACCGGGATCGCGATCCCGATGCCGGCTGGCGCGAACAGGACGGTGGCGACCTGCGCGGCGAGCGCCGAAGCCGCGATGTTCACCAGAGTGATGCCGACGAGCAGCGTGATCAGCAGATCGCGCGGGTCGCGGAGGATGCGCTCGAGCAACGCGTGCCCGGAGACTCCTTCGGCTCGAGCTGGGGCGGTTCCCAGGCGCGAGAGGAGAAGTAGGCGGCCTCGGCGCCCGCCAGGAAGGCCGACACGCCGAGGAAGCCAGATCAACAGGATGAAATCGAGGATGAGTCGATCCATGGCTCAGCCGAAGTGGTCGAAGCCGGGCGCCACCGGGCGCGGGTGACCAAGCCGCTCGAGGAACTGCACGCCCTCATCCGGCGGCCGGATCTCCCCCGATCCGGCGGACCGGCGTGCCGGTGCGCTCCGTGACGTGCCGGGCCAGGCCGCCAGGCGTCGGTCAGGCGCGTGGTGAACAGGAGCTCGTAGTCCTCGCCGCCGCCGATCACGCCCAGACGAGCGGGTCGGCGCCGAGCCGCCACGGCGGCGCTGGGTGGCCTCGCTCACCGGAAGTGCGTCCACGTCGACCCGCGCGCCGAGCGGCCTGCTGACGTGCCCGAGGTCGGTCGCGCGAGGCCGTCGGAGAGGTCGATCATGGCCGTCGCCCAGCCGGAGGCCCGGATGACGCGCGCTCTCCGGCGGCGCGGGGGTCGGGACGCGATGCGGCGCGCACGACGGCGTCGACGACGGCCGACGCCAACCCGCGCCGGGCCCCGCTCCGAGCAGGGCCAGGCCGGCCGCCGAGGCCCCGAGGGTGCCGGTGACCAGGATGCGCATCGCCCGGCCGGGCTCCGGTTCCGGCGAGGAGGGCGCCAACCACGCGGCCGACCAGTGTCACCGAGAGGACCACGCCATCCGGCGCGGCGCAGGTGTCGCCGCCACGGTCACGCCGTGCCGGCTGGCCATATCCTGGATTCCCGCGTACAGCTCGTCCGACCTCGGCCACGCCGAGGGTCGGCGGGAGCGCAGGCGAGAAAGGGCATAGCAGGGGCTCCCGCCCATGGCCGCGATGTCGGAGACGTTGACCGCGATCGCCTTAGCGCCGATGTCCCGGAGGGTGGCGGTGGACCGGTCGGAAATGCACGCCCTCGAGCAGCGTGTCGGTGGTCAGGAGGAGCGTGCCCTCACCAGCCGATCGCGGCGGCGTCGTCGCCGATGCCGACCGGGACGCTCAGGGCCCGGCGCCGGCAGACGCTCGGCGCAGACGCGCGATCAGGTCCGCGCTCGCCGAGCGCCGCCAGCGTCGTGCAGGGACTCCTCCGTGCGGGTCAGGGTCTCTCGCCGGCCCTCGCCGAAGCCGGCTCCTTCAGGCGACCGCGTCCAAGCGCTTCTTGATCTGCGCCTTGGGGACCGCGCCGATGACCTGATCGATGACTTGGCCACCCTTGAAGAGGAGGGTCGGGATGGAGCTGACCTGGAAGCGGGCGCGAGGCCAGGGTGCTCGTCGACGTTGACCTTGGCGATCGTCACGCGGCCCGCGTACTCGGACGCGGAGCTCGTCCGAGGAGCGGGCGCGATCGACTTGCAGGGCCGCACCACTCTGCCCAGAAGTCGACGATGACCGGCTCCTGGTGCACCGGCCAGGGTCTGATCAAATCGCGGCCTCGGTGAGGTGCAAGGTGGCCTGGCTTGCCATGCGGATCCTCCACTCAGGATGACCGATCGGTCGGGGCGGCGCTCATCCACGGGGTGGCGAGCGCTGTTTACGAGTAGCACAGCGCCGCCGGGTGGGCAATCGCGCCTCCGGGGCACGCGCGGACCCGCCTTCGGAACGCCCAGACACCCCGCGTGTGGAGACGCACGCGGGCGGGGGCTGCCGGCGGCGTGCCGCACCCGACGTCGCCGGGCGCAGTGGCCACGTGTGCCCAGTGAGGGCGGGTGCGGGCCCACACCGAAGCCCTGAGACGGACGTGTGCAGACTGCGTCGCAGCTGGCTCGGGCCGCAGTGCACGGGCGTGAGGGGACGATCGTCGGGCGCGGAAAAGGGCGGCGCACATTGCAGAGCGATAGAGCCACTCCGGACGACGACGACGCGGCGCGCGGCGTCACGGCGTGGCCCGATGCCCTTGACAGGGGGCCCCCTGCCTGGCGCCCTACAAAGGGTCCGGCGCCGCTTGTGACGGTTGGAACAAGCGGCCCGGAGCCGCCCGCCCGGTGCCGCTCACGGTGCCTGGATCCCTGAAGGGTCTCGGCACGACCACCTCGCGATGTCGCATTCGGCCCCGGACTCCGGGGCATCGTGGCGACTTCCGCGCCTTCTCCCAGTCCTGCTGGTGGCCGCGGCGGTGAGGTTAACATGCACTGGCGGCACCGGGCCAGGCTCAGGAGCAGAAGGACGCTGCCTACCGGGCGTTCCCCATCATCGGCTCCCGGCACTCGCGGTCTGGGTGATCGCCCAAATCCGCACTGAACTGCGCCGCGTTCATCCTGGGCGTGCCTATCTTCGCCGTCATCATCGAGTTCCTCGAGCAATACGTATC